>ERZ1034680.1057-NODE-1057-length-11260-cov-11.615261_pt1 | contig 11260 bp, 12 predicted proteins | sample MGYA00520639_ERZ1034680 | MGnify/ENA primary metagenome ERZ1034680 (study PRJEB33766, sample SAMN09781760) | gut metagenome | biome: gut microbiome | host: Homo sapiens | place: Madagascar | study: EMG produced TPA metagenomics assembly of the PRJNA485056 data...
GGCTATACGCATCCGATGCCATATCAGTATCGGTGATGGTGTAGTGATACTCGGCATTAGGAGTAGAGCTGGCAAAAGTCAGCTTGCCATCAGCATACGAAATGGTAGGTACTGCGCATTGCTCGTTAGGCTTCTCTTCGCCTGATTCATCCTTTAATGGGACATAAATGTAAGGATACTGGCTACCCAATGCATCCTTATAGTTCTGATAGTAAGCCTTGGGAACGTAGAAGAAACAAGTAGAGAGTAAGCCACAATTTAGGGTATATTGGGGGAGATTGCCCTGGAATGTGGCTTTTTCAAGTTTGGGACAGTCACGGTATCTGCAACTCATTGTGTACCAGTATGTTTTGGATTAAATGGTAGAAAAGTGATTGCATGGATTCTTTGGATGGAGAAAATGATGAAGAATTAACGCTTTTAACTTTTATAAACCACAAAAGAGATGTGAATGTGCAACAATGGAAGAATGTTATCCTAAACTCAAATTTGTTTTGTAAGTATATGTCTTAATAAGATGCATAGCCTCTCAAAAATACAATCAAAACGCAAAAAACGTGTATTTTTCGCATTTTTAACCATTTCAAATATGTAATCTTGTTAAATACGCTTGAGTTTTGAGATTTTTTCTCATATTTTACAACCTACATCGAAAAATAATTGTATCTTTGCACAAAAATATTGAGATATGCTAGTAAATTTCACAGTCAAAAATTATCGCTCTTTTAAACAGGAACGTACTTTTAGTATGGAGGCGAGTTCAATAAAAGAGCACAAAGGGTCTGTAATTAGTGAGGGTAAGTATAGTTTGCTTCCTTTGGCAGTTTTTTATGGCGCAAACTCTGGTGGCAAGAGTAATTTCATTCAGGCCATATCTACTATGCGAAGCATGGTCAGACGTTCTGTGCGTTTGAATGAGGGTGATGCGCTACCTTACGATCCTTTTGCATTGGATGAAAACTCTGACTCGCAACCTACTTTGTTTGAGATACAGTTTATAAAAGGTGGGGTGCTTTATCGCTATGGTTACGAATACGACAAAACTGACATCATATCTGAGTGGTTGTATGAGAAACGGTTTGGCGAGAAAGAATACGAACTATTCATGCGCTCACGAGACATCATTGAAGTGTCAGCGAAAAGATTCCCAGAAGGTCAGGGAAAGGAGGATTTAACCAACTCGAATCGTCTCTTCCTGTCACTTGTTGCCCAACTGAAGGGTGAGAAGTCCAACTCGATAATGGGGTGGTTCGGTGAATGCAATGTGCTATCTGGAATAGACAGCGAAGGCTACGAAGCCTTTACGCTCAGAATGTTTTTGGAACATTTGAACGGAGCAGATCAGGCTCAAGAGTTCTTCAAGACTCTGCAACTGGGCTTTACTCGTTTCACCGTTAAGAAAGTAGATATTCCTAAGGAGGCATTGGATAGTGCTCCCAAGTCGATAAGGTCACAATTGGAAAAAGACATAGCCACGGGTAGTTTCGTCGAACCGATAACTACTCATAATGTCTATGATGAGAATGGACTTGTGATAGGTGAGCGTAATTTTCACAAGAACCAGATGGAGTCAGAGGGAACAAAGAAAGTGATAGAGATTTCTGGGCCTATTTTTGATACTTTGAACGAGGGCAAGACGCTGATTGTGGATGAACTGGATGCAAAACTGCACCCACTACTGACGCGAAACATTGTACTCCTGTTTATGGATCCAGAGAAAAACAGGCATGGAGCACAGCTTATCTTTGCTACACATGACACCAATCTACTCGATTTGGAGATTGTTCGTCGTGACCAAATTTGGTTTGCAGAGAAGGACAAAGTGGAGTCTACCGACATCTACTCGCTTGTGGAGTTCAAGGATGAAGACGGGAAGAAGGTTCGTAATGACCGTGATATCAAGCGTGACTATATCCGGGGCCGCTATGGTGCCATACCTTTCATTGGAAAATAAAGTGATGCTATGGGATATTCAAGAAAAGAAGAAATCGCAAAGCTGAGGCGGGAACGCAAAGAAGCCAAGGCTGCCAAGAAACGCAAGGAGAACATTCGCGAAAAACTAGTGCGTTTTCTCATAGTCTGTGAAGGTACGAAGACAGAGCCGCACTACTTCGAGGCTCTTATCAATAATTGCATCTCAGCCGTTCGCGAGGTGACGATTGAGGGCGAAGGCCGGGCAACAGTTGCTCTGGTGGATAGAACGCAGGAAATCAAAGTGGAACTGGAGCGGAAGAATGCCATGACTTTTGACCGCGTGTGGGTCGTTTTTGATAAGGATGACTTTGAAGACTTCAACGAAGCCATCAAAAAAGCCCATAAGTTGGGCTTCCACAGTGCATGGACGAACGAAGCCTTTGAACTATGGTACTACCTGCACTTTGAATACCTTGATACAGGCATCAGCCGCTCTGCCTATATTGAGAAACTCGAAGAAGTTTTTAGAAACAGAATGGGTTACGAAACCTTTAAGTATCGGAAAGGCAACCCTGATATATACAGCCTACTCCAGCAGTATGGCCGCGAGGATCTGGCTAAGCGCTTTGCCCAGCAGCTACGTGCATTATACACTGGCATCGACTATGCAACCCATAAGCCTTGCACGATGGTTGACAAGTTAGTGGAAGAACTGGAGCACCCGGAATTATTGTTAATAAAGAAATAAAGGAGATTAGAAGATATGTGGGCAGACAATGAAACAAAAGATGACCTGCTAGGTTATCAGGTACATGCAGATTTGCTACGTGACGTAGTTCTTGACCCTAAAATGCTTCCAATTTCTATTGGTGTGTTTGGCGATTGGGGGTCTGGAAAGAGTTCCCTTATGCTTTTAATGCAGGAATCCATTGAGAAATGGAGAACTGAAACTGAGGAGGCAAACAAGGTAGGGGGTGCAGCGAAGAAGAATGCCAGAGTGCTTCAAATCATGTTCAACAGCTGGCAGTTTGAGGATTATGAAGATACTAAACTCACGTTGATAGAAACCATACTGAGTGACGTAATAAAAGATATTGAAGACCACAGAGATTTTAAAGAAAAAGCAGATGCATGCCTCTCAAAAATCAAATACCTCAAGTTGGGCGTAGTTGTTCTCAAAAATTTAACTCGGAAGATTATTCCCAAAGAGATACAAGAGCTGCTGCCAAATAAAGAGGAGTGGAAAGAAATAAGCAAGGAAGACCAAGACCTGCTACTGGATGAGGTAAAGGAGGCTAACTCATCGCTCTTCATTAAGCGATTCAGAGAAGATTTTACCCAAATTATTGCAGACGGCGACTACCGTTCAGTTGTTGTGTATGTTGACGACCTGGACAGATGTTCGCCAAAGCGTATTATTCAATGTCTTGAGGCTGTAAAATTGTTTGTGAATGTTGATAAGACGGCATTTGTTATAGGTGCAGACCAAAGAATTATAGAACATGCTATCCACGAGCAATACAAGACACCACTACAACAAACAACAATATCAAGCCCGTATTCTGATTATCTGGAGAAACTGATTCAACTACCCTATAAGCTTCCCAAACTGTCATATTCAGAACAGGAAACCTACGTAACGCTGCTACTTTGCAGTAAGATGGAGAACGAAAACTTGTTCCCAACTATACACAAGAAGTACCTGAAGTTCCGAGAGAAAGACAAACACAGCAAGTATGGTTTGGACAAGATTGAAAAAGATAACCCCGAAGTTAATTTTAGTACGACCAGTGGCTATCTCTCTATTATTCCCATTATGGCCAGTTTCCTAAACGGCAATCCACGCCAACTTAAACGATTTCTCAACACATTTGATATGAGACGAAGAATGGCTGGTGTTGCAGGATTCAGGGAGATAGCCCCTGAAATGTTGGTCAAGCTCATGGTATTGGAGTATAATAGCCAACTAAGGCAATACATTGATGATCTGTATTCCAAACAGAAGGACACAGGATTCATAAAGGGTATGAAAAAAGTGGAGGAACAAGCCGAGGCTGGCGAAGTGAAAGAAAGCGGATGGAAAGATTTGTGGAACACGCCGGAAGGAAAGCGATGGCTATCCACAAAACCATCATTAGCCCAGAAGAATCTCAGAAACTATTTCTGGATTTCACGAGAAGCATTACAGGTGGCAACACCAATTGAAAGCAAAGTATCAGCTCTGGTACAGGGCGTTTATGACAGGCTCAAAATGAGCCAAACCGATAAAGCATTGAGCGAGAAGATTTGGAACGAGACGAATAGGTTTACCAAAGATGAGTTTTGTATGTTGGTGATGTTGTTAAACCAAGAATTGATGGCAAACCCCGAGAGTGAAGTCGTGCGAAGGTTTGTTGATGTAGATAAAGACAATAAGATATTTCAAACAGTACTAGATGTCAAAGACCTTTTTGAGGGAGTTGATACTGGAAAACTAGGACCAGAGTACAGCGATTTCTTGAAGAGAAAGAGCAATGACGCTGCTTGTAAAGCATATATTGATGGTCTTAATTTGAGTCAGCCACTAAAAAATGCAATGAAGTAATGGGAACATCACAGGGATTGACTTTGAAAAAAACTCCGCAGTGGTCTTCTGCTAAAAGAGCGATGACGGGGTTGTTGAATGACTTGGAGAATGATGCCAAGCTGGAGAACTTTATGCTGAAGTTCCATCAGGCACTTGGTAGTGATGGGATATACATTGGAACCACAACATCAGGCAGCAGTAGCGGAGGAACCAGTACACGAGGTAGTGGCGGAGGTGGAAGCTCATCCCGCGATAGCCGTGAGGGTGGGTCAAAAGGACGTCGTTCATTTGGAAGAGTTGGAGCTTCTGCAGCAACGAATTTGCTGGGCTTCTTTTCTGACGTTCGAGACAATGGCCTGTCGCAAGCCATAGAACTTGCCAACACGGTTGGAGTTGAGGTTCCGCAATCACCAAGAGAACTGATCAATTTCTTGTGTGGATTGTCGTCGGTTGATACTGATGCTGACTTTGATTCTGAAGCTGCCAATGCTGCTCAACGAAAACTGCTATCGGAGATTTTTAAGTCGTGTGAAAACTTGACAGATGCAGAGGAAATCATAAAACAAGCAAATAAGGATACCATTGATGCTTGGATTATTGATTTTGAGGTCAATTACATTATCGAGTTTCAAGGTTCTTTGTTTCAGAGCCACATCTTTGATAAAGCCCAAGACCCAGACAAAGTGGCCGGACAGATAAGAAGGTGGCTTCATAGTAAACTTGACAAACGATTGTCTGACGAAATGAAACACATTAACCTTTTTTCGGAAGAGGGGAAACGATATGTTGAATCACTCACTGCTAAAATATTAGATATATGGAAGCAGTAAACATCACTATTAAATACGAGCCTGCCGCAACGACAAGAGATTTTGGACATTATATTCTTTCGTTCACAGGACTTGAAGGAACACAATACTCTGTAAAACTGAAATTCGGTTTTGATGAGCTAAGGAGTATAGCACAGGATACGAGTTCCATTGCGTTTGATTTCCTAGTTTTCTCACTATCTGTCTATAATGCAGACCGTGTTATAAGCAGGGCGCTATATTCGGAAGAAGGATGGTGCAGAAGGATGAGATTGTCGGTGCCGGTGCTACATCTTTCTGAAATGAATAATTCAAAAGAGACGCTGACTTCGGCTTTGAATTTCCTGACAGGAGATGATTGGGAGTTGAACTTCAAGCAGGCTGAACCATATTTGATTGATCAAGAACTGCTTTTAGTTGACCGTTCAGTATATGGACGAGTCTCACTATTCTCAGGAGGGCTAGATTCATTGATTGGTTTTGTGGATGGCTGTGCTTTGTTAGAACCAGATAAAAAGATACTTCTGGTGTCACACAAAGAACTTGGCAAGGAGTGGTCAGACCAAGTAAGAATATTGGATGACAGCAAGAAACACCAGATCTATACGGGTAAGTATGAGCAACTATTAGTCAATGCTGGTATTAACAACCAAGGATGGATTAGCCAAAGGGCAGTATGCGAAGGAACTTTTAGGGCACGCTCCATCTTATTCATTGGGGCTGGAATATATTGTGCTCATGCCATTAATCCGCAGATGCCGCTGATTATCCCTGAGAACGGGACAATCTCACTCAATATCCCTCTTGACCAAGGACGACGAAGTGCTTGCAGTACGAGAACAACACATCCTGTGTTTTTGAAGAGACTACAAGAGGCACTTGCTCTTATGGGTATTAACAACAAGTTGGAGAATCCTTATCAGTTGAAGTCTAAAGCAGATATGATGATGGATTGTTGTGAAGACTCTGCAAAGAAGGCTGCTTTGGCGGTGCTGTATAAAGATTCATGTTCTTGTGCTAAAAGGTCACATAAAAAATCGTGGAAGCGAAGGAGGGATAAGAATGGTAAACCTATTCTTCATTGTGGTTTCTGCCTGCCTTGTATCTACAGACGTGTTGCTCTGGATGCTGTGGGCTGGGGAAAGAAGGAACCAGTTGGTGTAAATGTATTTAATGTTAATGAAATCGGGCTTTCAAATCCAGAAATTAGAAAAAGCAGAGACTTTAAAGCCTTGCTCTATTTCTTGAGGAAACGATATAACAGGGATACCATAGAGGGTGAACTCATTGCTAATGGAGTGTATGAGAAACAGGAATTAGAAGAATATACCACATTCTTATTGAATTCTTACAACCAAGTAAAGGCATGGGTCAGTAAATATGGCAATGCCCAAATAAAACGTCTTGCTGGCATATGATTATTGACACGCATTGTCATTTTGATATGATGTCTCAACCAGAAGCCTACATTAGGCAGAAGGAACAGGCAGGTGACATCGTGATTGGTATGACCAACCTGCCATCGCATTTTGAAATGGGGCTTCCACACGTGAAAAGATATAAACATATCCGATTAGCTTTGGGATTGCACCCATTGTTGGCATCAGAAAATAAAAATGAGTTACCTTTGTTTGATAGTCTTCTTGACCAAACATCCTATATTGGAGAAATTGGATTAGATTTCTCAAAAGAAGGATTATCAACTAAAGAAGATCAAATCTCCACGTTGAGGAAGTTGCTGGAAAAGTTAGAAGGCAGGAAGAAAATAATTAGCGTTCATTCAAGGAAGGCTGAGAAGGAGCTGTTCGATCTTTTGTGTGAGTACAATATTAATAATGTAATTTTCCACTGGTATTCTGGCCCTATTGACTTAATACCTTCTATCATTTCAAAAGGTTATTATTTCTCTATTAATGAGGCTATGACTATATCAAAAAATGGTCGTACAATTATCAAGGAAATCCCACGAAGTAGAATACTTACAGAATCAGACGCACCATTTAATAACAAAGTGGATATTAAGGAAGCGCAAATTAACATGCAAATTACTGAGAATGAAGTCAAAAACAATTTTATGGAATTACTTTCTAAAATCAAATGAATTATGAATGACATTATGGTGTAAGAGAAAGGAACTACAATATGACAACAGAATCATTATCAAAAATAGTAGAGCAGTCGCTAAACAGTGTATTGCTACAGGATATAAAAGATGCAAAGAAGATACCAATAAAGGACCAAATCTTCGCACTTCTTAAGCTTGTGACAGGAGACGTTGTAGGTGCCGCAGAATCAGAGATGCAAGCAATTACCGACTATAAAGAGAGCGAGTTCTTTCGTAAATATACTTGTTACTTGTATGAACTTATTGACACCACTCCCGAAGAGAGACATAAGTTCTGCCAAGAAATCCAAGAAAAGGCAGAAGATTTCTCTGGAAATGTAATTATGGGGATGGTTGATAGGCTGGATAATATCAACAAAGAGACAATATTAGCGAGATTGACAATTGCCAAAATACATGAATTCATTAGTATTGAAGATTTCTTCCGTCTTTGTTCTATGCTTGAAAGAATTCCGTATGTTGATTTGAAAGAACTTCCACATTACAAGGAGCCTTTTTATGATGTGAGTGGTGATACGGAGTTACTATATTCAACAGGAGCTTTGATATTACATACACTTGATGCTAATGGTTCAAACAAGTATATTCTTTCTGTGCTTGGAGAAAAACTTCTGATTTGGGGATTTTGCATTAATCTTGATATGGAACGTGAACGTGGAACGAATGTAGAGTTGAATTATGCAACAAATGATGACATTGATGAAATCTTTAATGAAAAAATAAAAGCATCACGTCCCTACTATAAAGATGGTACATTGTATTTTCCTGATGGAACAAAATCAGGAGAAATGGAAGATGACGGCCAATATCTTTATGATTTAGCAAGAGGAAAGTAAAGATTAGGCCGAAATACTAAATGGCCAACAATAAGAATATGAAGATGATTTACAACAATATCATTATGACCCACCAACCAAACAAACACTTCAACACCTACAAGGAGGGACTCGATTTGGTGTTCCTGCGAGAGTACTGCATGGAGCACGGGGAACGGCGGACGTTCCTGCGGGGCGAGACACTGGAGGAGGCGGGAGAGCCGGCACAGTGGGTGGCGTTCGTGGAGCGGGGCTGCTTCAAGTACATGGTTCACAACGACGAGGAGGGCAAGGACTACTGCACGGGCTTCGCCTTCGAGGGCGAGTTCGTGTCCGACTTCCCCTATTGCCTCGACGGCGACGTGTCGGAGGTGAGAATCGAGGCGGACATGCCGTGCGAGGTGCGCGTCATCAGCGGACAGGAGCTGCAGGCGCTGTTCGACAACGACCCGAAGAGGGACGTGAAGATCCTGAAGAACCTGTTCAAGATGGTCTATGGGCGCGACCTCGACCATTACCGCTACACCGCCCGCAGTCGCTACCGTCGGCTCATCGACCGCTGTCCGCAGGTGGTGCAGATGCTCTCGCTGAAGGACATCGCCTCGTTCCTCAACATCACGCCCATCTACCTGAGCAAACTACGCAAGGAGATTACATTCGGAAAGACATAAAGCCAAACAGTCTTCCCATCATACTTTTGGCTCAAAAGACGCTCAACTGAGCTAAAAATTCCTTGAATTTCTAAAACTAGTTTTAGAGTTGCACCCTCGGCGACCTGTTTTCGGGCTTCGCCGAGTCGTTTTTTACGCCTTTTTTTGTTATTTTGTACCCCAGTTCGGGATAAGAAAGTGCTAAAAAAACAATTGAAAAGTTTGGTAGTCTAACCAATATTTTGTATCTTTAAGGTTGTAATTCAATTAATTACAAGCATATTGATTATGACTACCGACTACAAAGTTACTTCATTATTTTGTGTTATCGACGATTTTTGCAAACTTTTTGAGGCAGAAAATGCTGGACATTTGCTTTTGGAAGAGGACGGTGTGAGGCGCAGAAGACGTAAAACATCTTTGTCTGACAGTGAAATTATCACTATTTTGCTGTACTTCCATTTTGGCACATTTCGTAATTTCAAACATTATTACCTGTTCTTTATCAAAGGGACAATGAGAACGTTTTTTCCAGAAGCGGTTTCCTATAACCGTTTTGTTGAACTTGAAAGTCGGGTATTTTTCCCTCTCATGTTCTTCCTGAACCTCCGTGCCTTTGGGAGGTGTACAGGTATAACATTCGTTGACTCCACTATGATACCCGTATGCCACAATCTCAGGCGTTATGCCAACAAAGTGTTCAAGGATATCGCCACAGACGGCAAGGGGACCATGGGCTGGTGTCATGGCTTCAAACTTCATCTGGCCTGCAATGACAGAGGGGAGCTAATTGCGTTTGTACTCACTGGAGCGAATGTTAGCGACAAGGATCCGAAAGTGTTCGATGTGTTGGCTAAACGCTTGTAGGGCAAGCTGTTCGCAGACAAGGGATATATCTCGCAAAAACTTTTCGATGCCTTGTTCGAAGATGGCATCCAGTTGGTCACCGGCCTTAGGGTGAATATGAAAAACAAACTGATGCCATTCTACGACAAGATGATGCTGCGCAAAAGATACATCATTGAAACTATCAACGACCTTCTGAAGAACACGGCCCAAATAGTACACTCGCGACACAGGTCTGTCACCAATTTCATCATGAATCTAATTTCAGCATTGGGGGCATACTGCTTCTTTGACAACAAACCTGCAGCACTGGTCGGATATTCAATTGAGGACACAAGACAGTTGAGCTTGTTCTGATAAATTTCTTTTCACCTGTGGATATTTTGGTTTCTTAGTCATCCACGCGAGGTGTATGACCAAGGAGCCTTGCGCCTAAATGACAGTAGTATCATGGATGTATTTTTGAGATTTCTTATCCCGAACTGGGGTAACAATATTGAACGCAAGAAACAGACCGTGCATGTCTGCCGATGTTTTTTGTTGCATAACGATTGTCACCATCGTCATAGGATGTACCATGGTAATCGGCTTATTTGAATGGCTCGACAGAAGCTTGATGGAGAGCAGGAACGCAGAGACGCACCTTTGCCAGAAAAGCATATAACGACTTCAATATGCGTGTCGCCAAGTTGCCCATGCTTGATGAGACAATTGAAAACATTGATAGACATATTATTGTGCGTTTTCTGATTAATACTGCAATTCAATGCAATAAATTCAATATCCAGTCGTTCTTTAGGTATAACATAAAAGCAAAACAATATGAAGATTAAAACATTATTTATGACATTTTTTTGCGCAGGATTAGTTTTAACTCTTGTTTTGTATCTATGCCATTTATACGGCAACTATATAGAAAAAACACAGGAGCCTATTACTGGTTATACATATAATGGATTTGAGGAAAAAAGTAACTATAAGAGTTCAAATATAATTCTTATAACATACAAATCAAAACAATATGTATTACATACGGGAGATCGAGTCTTAGACAAGATTAAGTCTGGGGATTTTCCTAAATTATACTATTCTTCAAAAACTGATTATCTTTTTTTTGAAGGAGATTACTTACCTGTAGGTTATGCCAAAGCTGCTTTATTGTTCACTCTTGTCTTTCCGATTATTGGTACACTAATATGGAGAAAAGAACTTAATAATGATATTCGCACAATGTAAAATGTCAAGGGCAACATGATGCCATCAATTTACTACATGGGCAACCGCCGCACGGAAGACATCGTTCACCTACAACTCACTCGACAACGTGCTCAACAAGCTGAAGGCGAACATGGCGGAGGAAAGCAAGATGATTAACTACCATCGGCTGACGGGTATCAGCAATCCCGACCATCCAGGAAACAACGTCATAGAATACTGAGTATTACTTTTAACACGCCTTCTTGATAAAAATATATTTATGATAAGTAAATGATCTAAATTATTTATATATATCAGTACTAATATGGTTCATTTTC
>ERZ1034680.1059-NODE-1059-length-11245-cov-5.870241_pt1 | contig 11245 bp, 8 predicted proteins | sample MGYA00520639_ERZ1034680 | MGnify/ENA primary metagenome ERZ1034680 (study PRJEB33766, sample SAMN09781760) | gut metagenome | biome: gut microbiome | host: Homo sapiens | place: Madagascar | study: EMG produced TPA metagenomics assembly of the PRJNA485056 data...
CAGAGTGGATAAGAGCTGTGAGGGCTGTAACGTCAGCCGGGTTGAAGATAACAACTACGTGCTCTACGTCCGGGCAGTACTTCTTGATGTTGTCACCGAACTCAGCAGCGATCTTGCAGTTGCCCTTGAGAAGATCCTCACGAGTCATGCCGTCCTTACGAGGAGCACCGCCTGAAGAGATGATATACTTAGCGCCTGTGAAAGCCTCCTTAGGATCAACTGTGTAAGAGAGGTTAGCACCAGGGAATGCGCACTGCTGCATCTCGTCGAATACACCGTGTACACCCGGCTCATAGATATCATAAAGACAGATGTTAGGAGTAAGACCGAGCATAAGAGCGCTCTGTACCATGTTAGAACCAATCATACCGCCGGCACCGACGATCAAGAGTTTTTCGTTACTTAAAAATGCCATAATAAATTACGTTTTTATTATTGTGTTAAATAAATATGTATTTCTCCTTTTTTGTAAGTGCAAAGATACAATTTTTTTGAAACAAACAAACTATTATGCCCTCTTTTAAGTGTTGTTTATTCTTAAAATTTCGCGATGTGGCTTGTCTGTTCTTTTTTATAGGTTTTTGCCTCTCGAAATTTGTTTGTTTGCCTAAAACTGCCTAACTTTACACGAAAATAATGTTGACGAGTTGATGTGTTGATGTGTTGACGAGTTGACAAGGGCGTATGTATTGACCTATTTCAAATAATGTTGCAATTAATAATTAAAAACAAATCAAATATGACAGACACAAAGATTATTGCGTCGCGCCTGGAAGCGCTACGCGAGGAGATGCGCCGCGAGCATCTCTCGGCATTTATATTCCCGAGTTCCGACCCGCACATGAGCGAGTATGTACCATCGCGCTGGGAGGGACGTAAGTGGATATCTGGGTTTGACGGTTCGGCAGGTACGGCTGTAGTGACACTGCATTCGGCTGCACTGTGGACCGACTCGCGCTATTTCATAGCCGCCGAACAGCAGCTTGCCGGCACAGAGTTTCAGCTGATGCGCGAGCGTCTGGACGACACTCCTACTATTCCCGAATGGATAGCGCAGCAGACTAAGGACGGCGACTCTACTGAGGTGGGTGTAGACGGTATGTGTATGGCTCTTTCGGAAGTGGAGGACATGAAGGCTGAACTGAAGCTGCTGGGCGGACTGACAATGCGCACCAATCTCGACATTCTGGAGCGTGTGTGGACCGACCGTCCGTCGGTGCCGTCGGACAAGGTGAACATTCAGCCTATTGAATATGCCGGCGAGGCTTGCTCGGACAAGCTCGACCGCATACGCCACAAGCTGTTGCGCCAGGGGGCATCGGGCATGTTGCTGACACAGCTCGACGACATTGCATGGACACTCAACCTGCGTTGCACCGACGTACACTGTACACCGGTGTTCGTGTCGTGGCTCATCATTGCCGAGGATTCAGCCACCTTATATATAAAAGGTGAAAAACTGACGCCTGAGGTGGTGGCTTATCTCAAGGAGCAGAACGTGGACGTTGCCGAATACGACGACATAGTAGAGGGACTGAAGGCTTACGGCGGATACACGCTGCTCATCGACCCGGCTACCGTCAACTATACTCTCTCGCAGGTGCGTGGCAATTATCGTGTGGTGAGCGCTCCGTCGCCCGTCCCTGCCATGAAGGCTGTGAAGAGCGAGGCTGAGTGTGAGGGCTATCGCAGAGCCATGCTGCGCGACGGTGTTGCAATGGTGCGCTTCCTGAAGTGGCTTGAGCAGGCTGTGCCGCAGGGCAACGAGACCGAACTGTCGGTAAGTGAGAAGCTGCGCCAGCTGCGTGCCGAGCAACCATTGTATCGCGACAACTCGTTTGACACTATTGCAGGATATGAGAAGCATGGTGCCATTGTACACTACGAGCCGACTCCCGAGAGCGACATACCGTTGAAGCCCGAAGGATTCCTGCTGCTCGACAGCGGCGCACAGTACACCGACGGCACAACAGACATAACACGTACCATACAGCTCGGACCCGTGAGCGACCTGCATCGTCGTGTGTATACACTCGTGCTGAAGGGACATCTGTCGCTGCAGAACCTCTGTTTCCCACGTGGAGCGGCTGGCACTCAGCTCGATGCCATAGCACGTTCGGCTATGTGGCGCGAAGGAATGAACTATATGCATGGTACAGGTCACGGCGTTGGCTCATACCTCAGTGTACACGAAGGCCCTCACCAGATACGTCAGGAGTATCGTGGCACACCGATGGTAGAGCATATGACCGTAACGGACGAACCTGGTCTGTATCTTGCCGACCGTTTCGGCGTGCGTATTGAGAACACGCTGCTCGTAGTGCCTTACATCACTACAGAGTTCGGTCGCTTTGTGCGCTTCGAGCCTCTTACACTCTGTCCTATCGACACCACCCCGATTGTTGTAGACATGCTCAGTGCCGAAGAGCGTTCGGTTCTGAATGCTTATCATCAGATGGTGTACGAACGTCTGTCGCCGCTGCTCAACGAAGACGAGCGCGAATGGCTGCGCATAAAGACGGAGGCGATTTAAGCAATATATATGAATCCTAAATTAAGAGGTACTATATGCGGAGTTGCCGCTGCGGTATTCTATGGCACCAATCCGCTTGGTGCCATGAATCTGTATGCCGACGGCATCACTGCTAACTCCACACTGTTCTATCGTTTCGGTTTGGCGGCAATCATGCTGGCTGTGATGATGCTGGTGCAGCGCAAGTCGTTTGCCCTGACACGCCGTGAACTTGTCACGCTCGTAGCGTTGGGCATACTTATGGGTTCGTCGTCGTCATCGCTATACATCAGTTTCAACCACATGGATGTGGGCATCGCTTCGACGCTGCTGTTTGTCTATCCCGTAATGGTGGCTATAATCATGGCTGCCCTGTTCAAAGAGAAGGTGACGGCAGCAACGGTATTTGCCATTGTGCTGTCGCTCGGCGGTATAGCTCTGCTCAACCATACGGAGGGAGGAGCGTCGCTCAGCACGTTGGGTGTGACGCTCGTGATGATTTCGTCGTTGACATACGCGGTGTATATAGTCGTTGTCAACAAGTCGTCGCTGCGTATGTCGTCAGTAAAACTGACGTTCTACACTCTGGTGTTCGGTCTGTGTACCATATTGTGCTACACCTTTGCCATGGGCGAGACAGTACAGCTAATTGACACTCCGCGCCAGTGGTTTTACGCCACACAGCTTGCGCTGCTGCCAACGGTGCTCTCGCTTGTGCTGATGGTGGTGGCTGTGCACGACATCGGTTCTACCCCGACTGCCATCATGGGTGCGCTGGAGCCGATGACGGCAGTAGCTATTGGTGTTCTGTGCTTTGGCGAGCACTTCACGTCGCGCCTCGCATTAGGCATCATCCTCATCCTTACCGCCGTATTGCTTATCATCTGCGGCAAGGACCTGTCGCCACACAAGGTGACTATGGTGCTCGGAAAACTCGGGCGCAAACTGACAAAGACATGGCGATGGAAGTCGTAAGAATATCAAGTTGCAAACTTTTATTGAGAGTTTGCAACTTTTTTATTACATTTGCAGTCAAACAAGCAATATGATTCACTTACAAGACATCAACAAAACCTATCAGGGTGCACAGCCACTGCACGTGCTGAAAGGAATAAATCTCGACATTGCCAATGGCGAGTTCGTATCCATCATGGGTGCGTCGGGTTCGGGCAAGTCGACATTGCTAAACATTCTTGGTATTCTCGACAATTATGACTCGGGAGAATACCGTCTGGCAGGCACGCTCATCAAGGACCTTTCGGAGACACGTGCCGCTGAATACCGCAACCGTATGATTGGCTTCATTTTCCAATCGTTCAATCTTATAGGGTTCAAGACAGCCGTGGAGAATGTCGAACTGCCACTATATTATCAAGGTGTCAGCCGTCGCACACGTCACCGTCTCGCCATGGAATATCTCGACCGTCTCGGACTGACGCAATGGGCCGACCACTATCCCAACGAGATGTCGGGCGGACAGAAGCAGCGTGTAGCCATAGCACGCGCACTAATCACCAAACCACAAATAATCCTGGCTGACGAACCAACGGGAGCCTTGGACTCAAAGACGAGTGTTGAGGTGATGGCTCTGCTCAAGCAGCTCAACGCTGAGGAGGGAGTCACCACCATTGTCGTGACACACGAGAGCGGTGTCGCCAACGAGACCAACAAGATAGTACATATAAAGGACGGACTCATCGGAAGCATTGAGGAGAACCTCGACCACAAAGCCAGTCCGTTCGGCATCAATGGAATAATGAAATAGCTTATGCACGACATTTTCAAAGAGATATGGACCACTATAACCCACAACCGGTTGCGCACGGCGCTTACCGGATTCTCAGTGGCGTGGGGCATCTTCATACTTATTGTGCTGCTCGGAGCCGGCAACGGACTCATTCACGGCATAATGGGCAATAGAATGAAGGTGCTCACCAATTCGATGACTATCTTTGGAGGCGAAACGTCGAAGCCTCACGACGGACTCGGCAAGGGGCGAAGCATTGAATTGAACGACAAGGACCTGGACCTGACGCGCGAGGGATTTGCTGCCAATGTCGACGATGTTGGAGCCGAACTCGACAAGGGTGGGCAGACACTGGTATATGCCGACAACTATACTACTGACATCAATGTGAGTGGAGTGTATCCCAACGATATCGACATAAACAAGCGCGACTTGCTTGTGGGACGATTCATCAATCCCATCGACCTCAACGAGCGACGCAAGTCGATAGTGCTGTCGCTCAACATTGCCAAGGAACTCATGCCCGAGGCTCCGCTCAATCTAAACGGACGCATGATAAAGGCATCGGACATGGCGTTTAAGGTTGTGGGCATATACGACAGTGACCAAAGTCGTGTGAGCAACGACGCATTCATTCCGTTCACCACATTCCGCTCTATATATAATAGTGGTGACAAGACGGGCAACATCGTATTCTCGTTTCACGGACTAAATACAGAGGCTGAAAACGAGGCGTTTGAGAAAGCTTATCGTGCACGTATCAACCGCCAGCACCGTGCTGCTACCGACGACGAGCGCACCATCTGGATATGGAACCGATTCACACAGGACTTGCAGCTCAATACTGCCACAGGCTTGATCAGCACTGCGCTTTGGATAGTGGGACTTTTCACGCTGCTGTCGGGAATAGTAGGCGTGTCGAATATCATGCTTATCACCGTACGTGAGCGAACCCGTGAGTTCGGCATACGCAAGGCCATCGGTGCCTCGCCATGGTCGATACTACGACTCATCATCGTGGAGAGCGTTGTCATCACCACCTTCTTCGGATATATAGGTATGGTGCTCGGCATAGCAGCGACGCAATATATGAACGCCACTATAGGACAGACCAAAGTGGACAACGGATTGTTCTCTGCACAGATTTTCGTAGACCCGACCGTAAGCATAGCCACGTGTGTGCAAGCCACGGTGCTGATGATTGTAGCGGGAACAATTGCAGGACTCATACCGGCACGCAAGGCTGCAAAGATTAGACCGATTGAAGCGTTGAGGGCGGAGTAGAAGCCCTACCCCAGATGGAATTAGGAATGTTGAATTAGAAATGTTGAATTGTCGGCTATGCCGATGTGCTTTGTATCGGTAAAGATATAAATATAATAATTAATTATAAAATGAAGAAGTTCGGCTTAAAGGCTAAATTCGATACTGACACTCTTACCGAAATACTCGACGTACTGTCGCGCAACAAGTCGCGCACGTTTCTTACGGGATTCGGTGTGTTTTGGGGCGTGTTCATGCTCGTGGGACTGATAGGAGGGGGCGACGGACTGAAGGAGTTGCTCAACAACAACCTTGCGGGCTTTGCCACCAACTCAGCCATTGTATGGGCGCAGCCTACTACCAAACCTTACCACGGATTCCGTAAGGGACGTCAGTGGTATATGACGCAGGCTGACGTGCAGCGACTGCGTGCTCACATACCCGAACTCGATGTGGTTACGCCAACCATTACGCGATGGGGAACAACGGTCACTCACGACGAACACTCGTCAAGCGGAATCGTTAAGGGTGTGTTGCCGGATATGCAGCGCGTCACCGAACCTAAGATGCGCTATGGTAGATACATCAACCAAATGGATATCCAGCAGTGCCGCAAGGTGTGCGTACTGGGCAAGGAGGTATACAAGAATCTCTTTCCTAAGGGTGGCAATCCGTGTGGCGACGTGATACGCATCGACTCGGTATACTTCAGTATTGTCGGTGTAAACTATGCCGACGGCAATATGAACATCAACGGCAACGATCAGCAGGCGGTGTTCATGCCGCTCTCGCTTGTGCAACAGATATACAATCGTGGCGAAAGCATCGATATGCTATGTGTGACGGGTAAACCGGGAGTGACCATGAGCGACATAACTGACCGTATGCGTATGGTCGTAGCTAAGGCTCACGATGTCAGTCCGAAGGACGAGAAGGGCGTGATGGTGTTCAATACGGAGATGATGTTCTCGATGGTGGACAATATGTTCCGGGGCATCAACATGCTGATATGGCTTGTGGGAATAGGTACGCTACTGGCTGGTGCCATCGGTGTGTCGAACATCATGATGGTGACTGTGCGCGAACGAACGGTGGAGATAGGCATACGTCGTGCCATCGGAGCCACGCCACGCGATATACTGTCGCAAATCATGCAGGAGAGTATTTTGCTTACTTCGGTGGCTGGCATGAGCGGCATCCTCTTTGTGGTGCTCGTGCTGCAAGGACTTGAGATGGCAAATACTACAGACGGCATAACGTCGGCACATTTCCAAATAGACTTCTGGACAGCCATAGGTGCTGTGGTGCTGCTGTCGGTGCTCGGAATGCTTGCGGGTTTGGCTCCTGCGCTGCGTGCTATGCACATTAAACCTGTAGATGCTATGCGAGATGAGTAAATCGGCGGAGCCGGAGTGTTGAATGTGGAGTGTTGAGTGTTGAATGAGGAATGTTGAATTTTGAATTAAATATAATTGCAATGAAAAGATATTTCAAGATTGTCTTATTGGCTCTTGTGGCCATAGTCTTTATCGGAACGTTTGTGTTCCTTTATATCAAGTCGCGCCCGCAACCTGTGGTGTACGACGAGTTTGCGCCTAAACAGATGGACATACGCAAGACCACCGTTATCACGGGAAAGATTGAACCGCGCAACGAGGTGAATATCAAACCGCAGATTTCGGGCATCATAAGCGAGATACTGAAGGAGGCAGGACAGACAGTAACGGTAGGTGAGGTGATAGCCAAGGTGAAGGTGATTCCGGAAATGGGACAGCTCAGTTCGGCTCAGTCGCGTGTACGTTTGGCTAATATCAACGAGCGTCAGGCACGCACCGATTACGAACGCGAGAAGACCTTGTATGACAAGGGACTCGTCTCTGCCGACGAATACGACAAGATTGCCCAGGTTTGGCGACAGGCTCGTGAGGAAGTTGCTGCTGCACAAGACAATCTTGAGGTGGTGCGCGATGGTGTGTCACGCTCAAATGCTTCGGAGTCGTCAACGCTGATACGCTCTACGGTGACAGGACTGATTCTTGACGTTCCGGTTAAGGTGGGCAACTCGGTGATACTCTCAAACACCTTCAACGACGGTACTACCATCGCCACTGTTGCCAACATGAACGACCTCATATTCCGTGGCAATATAGACGAGACCGAGGTGGGACGACTCAATACTGGTATGTCGATGAAGATAACCATCGGTGCGTTGCAGAATCTTAAGTTCGATGCCCGACTGGAGTACATATCGCCGAAGGCTACCGACCAGAACGGTGCCAATCAGTTTGAAATAAAAGCCGCTGTGAATCTCCCCACCAGCGGTGAGCAGATTCGCAGCGGCTATAGTGCCAATGCCGAGATAGTGCTTGCTGAGGCACGCCACGTAATGTCAGTGCCCGAGAGTGCCATCGAGTTTGAAGGCGACAACACCTTCGTCTACATTGTCAAAGGCACCGATAAGGACAAAACCTACGAGCGCCGTAAGGTAGTGACCGGTCTGTCCGACGGACTCAACATCGAAATAAAGAGCGGACTGCGCATGAACGAACGTGTGCGCGGACCAAAGAAGGTTGGCAAGGACGAGTAATCGTAGATACGAATAAGGCGTACAACTGAAATCTTATAGATTTTGGTTGTACGCCTTGTTTATGGCATTATGCTCTTTATTTCTTCTTCAGACAAGCCTGATGCTTGCATTATGGTTTCCATAGGCACACCAAGAGACAGAAGGTTGGCGGCTATTTTTACTTTAGCTGCTTTTTCGCCTTTAGCCATTCCTTCAGCTATTCCTTCTGCCATTCCTTCAGCTTTGCCCTTTGCCATGCCTTCTGCCATGCCCTCAGCAAACTTCTTCTTTTCCGCAGTTCTTATGGCGTTGACTATATCGCGGTAGGCGTTGACGCTGTCCTCGTATAGTTTAAGTTCTTCTTTGTCAGTATAGATGTATTTCTCTACCATAATGCTACATTTATTGTTCCAAAGGCAAATATACAGTATTTTTGTGGATTTGCAAACTTTGACAGCACAAATAAATTTTATTGTAGGGCGAATAGCACTTCAAACCTACAACATCTCATCATCACACCACCTCAACTGGAGCATGGCTTCAACCCCTCACCAATGCCCAGCCCCAACACAATATTTGCATTTAATAAAAACTGAGTCTACTTCAAAATATACTGATTTTTTGAAGTGGACTCAGTTATAAATAAAAGTGTCTATTTATGTGTGAACCAGCGTGTGATATGATTTGACGGAGTGACCACTACAAACTTATACAGTTTTGATTTGGGCAATGCACCGAGGTCGACTGTATATGTGCAGTTGGATGCCTTGGTGGTGCCTACGCGCTGCCAAGTGTCCTTGCCGCCATCACGATAGTTGTTGGTAGTGCTGACGTATACTTCGGCGTTGTCGGTGGTTGACGTGAGTGTCTGCCACTTCAGTATCACCTTGTTGTCAAATCCCGTTGTGGTGAGGTTGCAGATGTCGGCTTTGCCGAAGAAGGGTATGCCGTCCTGCTCCCATTCAACATCGCGCGGAACAGTGAATCCCAGATAGCGACAGATTGAAGGATTGATGTCTACCTGCGAAAGACTCTTGCTTCCCCATTCGGCGTTCATGTCGCGACGGTTGCTCACCATCCATACTCCACGTTCGCCAGCCGACTGTCCGCCGTGGTTGAATCCGTGTTCCTCACGTCCGTGGTCGGTAGTGACGATGAGCAGCCATTCCTCGTCGAAATTCTTTTCACGGTATTTTATAGCATCCCATATCTGACGCAGCATGCGGTCTTCACGTTTGAGATAGTCTTCGGAGAACGTGCTGTAGCCGGTGATGTGGAAAGCGTCGTCGGTATACCATAGATATACCCAGCTAAGGTCTGGAGCTTTCTCGCGAACACATTTGGCAGCATTGCCGATTACCACAGAGTCAATGTCGTATATCTGCAACTCGCGTGGCTTGCGAGTAAAGTGCAGTGTGTCGAGGTCGTAGCCGTCGTAGGCGTAGTCGACACGCACATTGTTGGTCTCGGGGCGTCCTTCGCCGATAAGCAGAGTGCGGTTGTCAGCCCAGCTTGAGAACAGTGCTGTCTTTACGTCGCGCTGCTGAGCCTTGGCAATACGGAAGAGCGACCAGTAGTTGTAGTTGGTCTTGATGTTGGAGTTGCCCTGCACGTTGTGCTTGTTCATCCATGTTCCGGTGAGGATGTTGGTGTAGCCGATAGCCGATATTGTCGGACTCTGGCTCAATGCTCCTACTTCGCCGCCGGCATAAGCGTCGGCATAACTGCCGGTTGAGGCTATGTCGAATATTGTTGCAGGACGTGTCTGCTGCAGAAACTCGCGTGACACACCATCCATTATTACATATAGAGCCTTGCGGGTCTTCGATTGGACTGGAAGGCATATCATAGCCGCCATTGCAGCTATGATAAGGATATTTGTTTTTCTCATTGTTTATATTATTATATTGTTATTGCCATCCGAACAGTTGCGGTGCGAGGTTTGGGTTCAAATCCATTTCGTGCTTTGGCACGGGGCGATAGTAGTCGCGCGGTTCTTGGAACGTACCCATAGTCTTGGCGGTCTGTATGCTTCCGCTTGTGCCGTTCTTGAGGTATACGGTGGCTTGTGGGTCGTCGATGCTGCCCGTACGGTAGTAGGTGAGTTTCTCGCCGAGGGCGTTGGTCTCCTTATCGGCTTCGGCAGGGATTTCCTGCGATGACGGTATGAGGTAGATGTCGGGTATTCCGTCGCCGGTCAGGTCGTACTTGCCGAGCGAAGGGAAGTAGAGTCCTTCGGGCACTTGTTCAAGCAGTTTGCCAGCGTGCCATCTCATAAGGTCGTCGAAGCGGAATCCCTCGAATGCCAACTCTACGCGGCGTTCGCGACGTATCTCAAGCAGCACAGCGCTCACACCGGGGAATTTGGCTGACTCTACTGGGTCGGCAGTAACGTTCATTGTGAGGTGGGGCATGCCGGCACGGTCACGCAGAAGGTTTACGGTCTTGTCGAGATCGGCTTGCGTCAGCTGTCCCAGTTCGGCTTTGGCTTCAGCATATATCAGCAATACTTCAGCGTAGCGAATAGTGGGATAGTCGATGCCGAGATAGTAGTCCTTGTCCTTGCTGTTAGGAAAACCCTTCAGCTGGTGGTAGCCTGAGAAGTTCTTGTTGAGATTCTGTACGTATATACCTTGTCCTGGAGCATAACCCATGGTGCCTTTAAGTTCCCAACCGGGGTAGGCGAGAGTCTGCGACATACGTGGGTCGCGGTTCTTGAATTCGTCGACAAACTGCTTGGTCTGATAGCCGGGCTGTGCTGAATAGTAAGTTCCGTCTTTCATAAGGTAAGCCTGCACGAGTGCTTTTGTAGGACATGGAATGTAGTTGCCGAACATGTATGCACCCCAGATGCCGTTCTCGGCTACGTTACGCTCATAGTAATGGGCCTGTATCATCTCTGGGTTGGAGGTCAGGTCGGTAGCGTTGAACAGCGAGGCGTAGTCGCTTTCTGGGTGTCCGGTGTTGTATATACTGTAGCGTCCCGACTGCATTATATCACTGGCAGCGTCGGCTGCCTTCTTGATGAGGGCGTCGGCAGAAGCTTGTAGATTCAGTTCAGAATGATATTTGCGGTATGTGCCTTCGTAAAGAGCGGTGCGTGCCATTGATGCCAGTACAATCCAACGGTCGATTGCACCCTTGGGTTGGTCGGCCT
>ERZ1034680.1061-NODE-1061-length-11237-cov-9.419961_pt1 | contig 11237 bp, 7 predicted proteins | sample MGYA00520639_ERZ1034680 | MGnify/ENA primary metagenome ERZ1034680 (study PRJEB33766, sample SAMN09781760) | gut metagenome | biome: gut microbiome | host: Homo sapiens | place: Madagascar | study: EMG produced TPA metagenomics assembly of the PRJNA485056 data...
ATCCATGCCCAATACTTGCGGGGCACGAAATATTTCTTCTTTACTATCTTTATGTCCATAACTTATCTTATCAGTTTTTCTCCTTTGTAATATTCCACTAACCTTTGCTTTATGACGAACAGCATCTGCATCTGGAGTTGCTTTATCTTACTCTCAAGAAGAGTTTGTGCTGAGGTATGAAGGTCGAAGGTGGAAAGCATTCCTTCCTCAAACTTACGGCTCGACATGTGATAGGCAAGCGAATCGGAGGCCACCTTCTTCTGCATCTGTCGCAACTCCTTGGCGTAGCCTTCAGCATCCATCACCGCCTGTGCTATCTGGTCGTGAAGTTTGCGACGGGCTTCCTCCAGATTAACCTGCGCCAACTGCCAGTCATTGCGTGCTTTCTTCATGCTGTGCCAACGGTCGCTATTATAAATAGGTATCGAAAGGGTCAATGCAAGGTATTCGCCTCGGTTATTGCGAAACTGCGAGGCAAATCCATCGTATTGCCCTTTCAGAGAGAGATTCTTGTAATAGTTGGTGGTGACGCCGCCAGTAAGCGAGAGCGATGGCAGCAGTCTGCCTTTTGCTATCTTATAGTCATATCGTGCCAGCTCCACTTCGTATTCTGCCGACCTGACATCGGGAGAGATATTCAGGAAACTCTGATAGATGTATTCCGAATTCTGCTTGTCTTCAGCAATCAGCGGACATGACGAAAGGTTTTCCTCCTTATCCTTTGACATAATATCCAGCTTCAGTTCATTATCAACGGGATAATTCATCGCCGACTTCAAAGCAAGCAAACTCTGCCATGCCATATTCTGCTGATGCGTAAGACAGTATTCGTCTTCAGCCACTTGCGATTCCATCTGCACCATATCCGGGCGTCCTTTCTCGCCAAGTTCATACTGGCGTTTCGTCTTTGCCAGCATACGTCGGCTTTCGTCCAGCTTCTCGCTTGCTATCTGTATGCTTGCCTCTGCGTATGCAGCATCCACGTATTTCTGCATCACGTCAATGGCTATATTGTCCTGCGCCTTCTGCATAGCCGTAACAGAATAGTCACGGCTCAGTCGGGCTTGCCTGAAAGCATTGATGGTGGCGAAACCGTCAAACACATTCAGCTCGGCATAAAGCTGATAGTAGTTGTTGAATGTCGTCACATTATTATATGTATTAGTCTCAGGGTCGATGTTTCGTCCCCAAGCATACTGCCCCTGCACTCCACCAGAGACGGTGGGCAAGAATGCGGCAACGGCATGATGATAGTCTTGCTTGCGTTGGCGGGCATTGATAGTCTCACGCTTCACATCCGTGGCATGCCCTACGGCATACTTCATACAGTCGTCAAGGCTCCAGCTTTGTGCCGCGACTCCAGACGCAAGAAGCATCCATCCTATCAGTATTACTATTCTTTTCATAATCTTCCTCTTTTTTATATAATAAGGACAATGGCTGTGCCAAAACGCCAATACTACTGATGATCAAACCTTTAACAAATGAGGCTCATAAAACAGAATGTCTAATAATTAGACACAACCGTCAAATTATTGGACAAATGGGGAAGGGAAAAGGGCTCAACAAAGAAAAAGAAAAGCCGTAGGTTGGTAGCAGAATTAAAACAAATTTTGTACCTTTGCATCTGCTTGCTAAAGAGTAAGCAGACATAAAGGTCCCGTAGCTTAGCTGAATAGAGCGTCAGATTCCGGTTCTGAAGGTCTTGGGTTTGAATCCCAACGGGATCACATTTATTTTCACAATAAAAAAGGAGAGCCATTGCGGACTCTCCTTTTTTTATTGTATGAATTTCATTTTAATACCACTCTACAGCGTTGCTATATCCCGAACGCTTGTCGTATTTAAGCGCGTCTGTCAACGTGGCTGCGTTGCATCGGAACGAGAAGTTGTAGCTCGTGTACGTGGGTCAGTCGCCATCTTGATAAGCTTAGCGACCATCAGCACGAAATCGTACAGGACATAAGTGTGCGCCATACGGCGAAACTGTTCGGTGGAAATAAATGGTCTAAAGGTTTTTCATACTGCAGATTTTGTAGTACATTTGCATATAAGAATCACCGTAATCAATAGTTTTATGGCTAAAAAAGTGAATAAAAACAATTTTGATATTGACTTTACTTTCCTTCACGCAAGGAATCTTATTGTTGTGCTGTTCTCTGTCATTATGCTGGTTTCTTGTGAAAGACAAAGCCCGACATGGAAACAGATGGATATGGCAGAGAGCCTTATGAATACCAAGCCTGATTCAGCACTTGCTATATTAGAAGGCATCCCGGCCTTTAATGTTAAGGGAAAAGAAACCTCTGCCAGATATGCACTGCTTAAATCAATGGCGTTGGATAAGAACTGTATTGATACAACAACATTTGATGTCCTTCAACCGGCCATTGATTATTATATCGAGCATGGTTCTCCTGATGAGCAACTTCGGACATATTATTATCAAGGTAGGATTTATCAGAACAAAGGTGATGATGATGCCGCGATGCAAAGTTTTATGAGAGGAAAAGAGTATTGCCAAGAAGCCACTGATACTTTGATTATGGCAAATCTCATGGTTGCTCAAGGAAGCATTCAATATTCGATATATAAAATAGATGAATTTATAAACAACAACCTTGAGGCAGCTAATTTATATAAAATCATTGGTCGAACCGACTATGAAATACTTAGCCTCGCAAATGCTTTGGATGGAAGTATTCTTAATAATGATAAATCCCTTACAGATAGCATTATGTCTATTGCGCAGGAACGAGTTAAACAAAAACCGGAATTTGCTTCAGTGATAGTTCCGTACAATTTATCTTATGCTTTGAAGTTTGGGAATAAGGAAGAGGTTATTCGTATTTTGAACTATTATGAATCTATGAAATCCATCAATGACGTAGATAGATTGGACATTGCAGAAGCCTACTGCAAAATTGGTGATGCGCCTAATGCAATGCGTGTCTTGACTTCTATACCATATACTTCAAAGACCCGCTCGTCTTTGAAGTATATGGCCATCCTGCCACGCGCATTGGAATTAAACGGAGATTTTGCTGGAGCTTTACAGGCATATCAGGATTTCTCAACAACTATTGATTCAATTCACATGAATATTTTTTCTCATGATTTACTGTTTTCCAAAGAACGTCATGAGATGGAGAAATTAAATTTGATTGAAACCCAAAAGAAAGATAAGGTGATCTGGCTAAGCCTGTGCATAACATGTGTATTATTGATTTTCATTAGTTATATATACTACCGTTATAAATTGGGACTAGCAAAAATCAAATTGGATGATAAGGAGAAAATAAGATTGCAGTTAGAACAGGAGAACCTCAAAAGGGAAAATGAAAACCTTGAATTGGAGAGACATAACGCTATTCTTGAGAAACAAGCTGCAGAATTAGAATGTGAACGTCAATCCTTGACCGCAGATAACCTTAGGCTTAAAATAGAACAACTTGAGAATGAAAGTGAAGCTCTTAAAGAGGTTTTGGAAAGACAAAAAGATTTAGCAAAACCCGTTGAAGATGCCATCAAAATAAGGATAGAAATGCTAAATGGATTATTGGCTTCACGAATAACTGATAATACCTCTTACGCAGAACCGTATAGAACATGGAAAGATCAAGTTATTCAAGATAAGGACGAGTTCATGAATACCACTCGTCTGGCATTTAAGGCTTCTCATCCTAAATTTATTAAATACCTTGAACAACATGGGCTTACTGAATCGGAGATTAATTATGTTTGTCTTTATGCGATTGGACTTCGAGGAAAAGAAGTTGGTGAATATATGCAGCTGAAAAGGCATTATCACATTAGCAGTGATGTACGTAAGAAACTTGGTATTGATGAGCATCAAACTAACATCGGTATTTACATTAGAAAACTTATGAAGCAATTGTAGTTTGATTATATAATTACTTTATCAGCTCCGAAACAGTCTATCTACCCAATCCGGTGGATGGACTGTTTTTATTGTATGACCTTAAATTTCACAACTTTATCATTATTCCTGCCCGTCAAACTTTTGACAACCATGCGCAGAAATCTATCACCACCTCATTCATAAACCACTGATAATCAGCTTAACAAAAAGTTTGACTGTCAAACTTTTACCCTTGGTTGAAAACTTTTTATATAGTAATTTTGCATCAGTTTAATCAATAGAAGTAGGAGAAAATAAATGTTCTAATGTAGCCTTTAGAGAAAATGCTGAAGCTAATATCCGAAAGTTTTTTTATGACATTATGAATTTCAAAATCGTAAATACTTGATATCTATGAGGAAAGTTGTAATTTTGTTTTTAGTAATAATGCTATCCTTCACTGGTATTATGCATGCACAGGAAGTAGAGGGATACGTTTTAGACAATCAAGGAAAGCCTGTAGAGCTTGCATCGGTAGCCATCTTAACTACTACTGATTCTACATTGTTAGGAGGTTGTATAACGACGGCAGGTGGTCAGTTTAAGGTTAATATTCCCGACAAGAACAAAATTGTGATAGTGAGGGTATCTTGTATGTCGTATGAAAATGCTTTCCAAACCAAGCAAGTGGACAATAATCCCATGAAAATTACGCTATATCCAAAGGCTGTTGGTTTGAATGAAATTACTGTATCGGCATCAAGGTTCGTACAAAACACGATGGGGTACTCTGTAAACTTAACTGACTCTCCTGTCTTGAAAGGAAAGAAAACAGCTGAGGCTTTGATATTCCTCCCAGGAATAACTAAAGAAAACGGAGTTATCAACATTAATGGACTTCCTGTTAGCGAAATATATGTAAATGGAATTAAAATCACCTCGCCGGAAGAACTTAATAAGTTTCCTGCTAATATGATCGGCTCTGTGAAGGTTGATTACCTTGCAGAAAGTAAAATCAATGCCTCTACTGGTGGAGGAGTTATCAATATCTCATTAAGGAAAATAGCCGATAGGAACTATTACGGTAGTTTGTCTGCGGAGGGAACCGTACACAAGGGGAACGGTATAGAAGAAGAAAGCTTAGGAGGAACAATATACTATAGATATAAGAATATGCATATTTATGATAATCTATCGCTGCCTTGGTATCAGTATAAAGAGACTGGTAAACAATTTCTTTATAATAAATTGTCGGGCATTGAGAAGCAGAGTAGTGAAAGAGACTATAATAGAGGCTATAGTTTCTCTAATCGACTGAGCCTTACTCAACAATGTAACAAACAATCGTATTTGAGTTTTAGTTACTATATCTCAGCCAACCACAACCATTCACACTTAAATACTTATGATGACGATAATAACACAAATATAAGAATTTACAAACGAGTGGTTGAACAAGAAGTAACCACAAAGTATTTAACTCCTCTCGGTAAGAGTAATATTTTGGTAGATTTGACGATAGATTACTATAACAGGCACGCAAATACAGTTACAAATTATCTTGGGAATAGCGCAGAAAGCGAAGGAACAACTGATAAGCAAAATAATAATCTTTGGAAAACTTCATTAGATTTCACTCAACCCATAGGTAGAAATCTACTGACTTATGGTGGTGCTGTTCAATTTGTGAATCAGCAATTTATTCCTTTAGTAGTAAACAATATGACTGACGAATTTTTCGTAAGCAACAGTAGAACGAAAGTCAAGGGCTTTACCCCTTATGTCTATGTTCAGTTAGCGGGAGCATTCAAGAAATTTAAATATTCTTTTGGCGTAAATTGGCAAATGAATCAAATTTCATATAGAGATTATGAGTCCTCTGCAATTTCCAAGAACATACAGAGAGAATTAAGTCCTTCGATTAGTTTAATGACTCCATTAAATAAAAACGGAAGCAGTATCTTTCGTTTTGCTTTTAAGCATATATTGAAAAACATACCTTATTCAGCAATATCATCAACGATTAGATGGTCGAATGCCTCTAATTATTCAGTGGGAAACCCAAATCTGAAGGCTCCAACGAATGATATGTTGATGGCTTCTTTATCTTTCTTTAAAGATTTATTTAGAGTAACGGGTATCTATATATACTCTAATAATAATATTTATTGGCAGACCAAAAATAGTTCGGAGAATAAAAATTACGTTTACACACGTCCTGTTAATCTTGATGGGATAAATGTGTATGGTATGAGTGTGGAATTAAATCTACAACCTTTGAAAAGTTGGATGATGAAGGCCATGGGTAAATTAGAATTGCATGCAGAGGATATAATTTTAGATGGTATAAGATATGACAAAAATAGATTCCGACAATATTATACTCTTTATAATAGTTTCAACCTCCCATCAGGATGGGGCGGTATGTTGAATGTAATGGTAGAGCCTACATTTAGGAACTTAGACAGGGTTTATTATGCAGTCTATAATGTTACGGGAAATATTTATAAAGATCTTTTCAAAGATAAATTAGAATTAGGGCTGTCGTTTGGACTTGCAGGAAAAGAACGCAAATACTCACGACAGACAAATTTATTTAAGACTACTTATGATAATACCACTGCAATTCCATATATAGGACTCTCTTTAAAATGGAATTTTGAGAAAGGTAATCATTCTACAATTAAGAAAATTACAGGTAACCAAGAATATAATGAGATAAAAGATATTCGATAAAATGGCAATAGAAGAATTCACATATAAACAATATTTAGCAATGACAGCGAACATCGAAGTTGAGGGTTACGATGCAGAAACCTACGGAGTAGCCAATGGTGTAATAACAACCACATCGCATACACCCCTACAAACGGCAGAAGGCAGCGTGTTCACGGCACAGGTAATGATAATGGATTGCAAGTATAATCTCGTCAGCGGAATGACAGGCACGGCATCTATACTTGTGAGCAATGAAAGCATAATTCAAAGGATTATCCAGAGAACTAACTCCAATCAGCTCACACTCTATTAACTGTCCGTGGGTACGTAGCTACTGCGGGACGCCATAGCCTCCTAAGTTAGCCCCGCAAGCTCATACAATCACAATAAAAAAAGGAGAGTCTTTCACAGGACTCTCCTTTTTTTATTGTATGATTCTATTTTAATACCACTCTACAGCGTTGCTATATCCCGAACGCTTGTCGTATTTCAGCGCGTCTGTCAGCGTGGCTGCGTTGCATCGGAACGAGAAGTTGTAGCTTGTGTACGGGGCAAGCACCACAGAGCACGACATATTGAAGCAGTGGAGGTCGCGCTGAAGCGAAGCCGTCGTCATTGAGAGTTCCTTTCTCTCGAAGTCGTAACCTGATGAGAACGAGATGTTCCATCCGTCGCTGAGACGAACGTTACCGCTGACGTTGAGGTTCTGCGTGAACTTATACGGATAGCGCATTGACTTGGTATTGAACTTTCCGCTTGTGTTCTCTCGCATCGTGATACCATATCCGAAGGTCAGCGACCACGGCATATTGAAACGCATGTAGCCATCGGCATCGGTCTCAGCCTTGCCACCGCCACTCTTCTTCTTGGCACCGCGCTGTCCAGCCACCATTGTGTCGTCCACGTTCGACTCGATGTCGGTGTCCATACCGTCCTCATCGTCCTTGTTCTTCTTTTTCTTGTCGTCCTTGTCGTCACCGCCACCGAACCACTTCTTTATCTTATCAGGTGTGAGTGTGAATGAGAAGTTCTGCGACGTTCCCTGGAAACGACCGAACTTGCCCATGCCCCAAAGCGTGTGGTTGCCCACATAAGGATGTCCGTTGGCGTCAAGCTCATAGGCGTAGGAAGCGAAGACTGCCGTCATGTTGAACGTATAGTTCTTCCACCATTTCAGACGAATTCGCATGGAGAGGTCGCTGAGCGGCTTCTCCTTAGCAGCCATATTGTAGCTCATCGAGAGTCCCAGCTCGTCGATGATGCTGAGTTTCTTGAATCCAGTTGAGTCCTTGTCAGACTTTATCTTCATCTCCACATTGTTGGAGAGGTCGAAGCTGATGTTGCCGGTCTTTCCCTTACCGGGCACTCCGAACAGCTGTCCGCTGTAAGGCGAATACTCCACGAGGTCCACCGAACCGTCTGCATTGGTTTTCTGATACGTCTTGTAATATCCGTAACGGCTGGCAGAGAAGTCAGGCGCATAGCTGAAGCTTACCGACGGCGTAATAACGTGACGAACAGCCTGAATCTTGTCGCCGAATATCTTACGGCTCGGGATGTAGAAGCCATACATCTTCGTGGATGCACTTATCGAGAGGTTATAGTTATAGACGTTGTTGAATCCATAGATGGTGTCACATACCTCTCGCTGTCTGGTGTCGTCCCATGAACGCATCACCTTGTTGGTGTACATGCGGTCGGTGAAGTTGAACGACGGAGAAATGTTGAGGTAATTGAAGAGAGTGAAGTTGCCGCTGATAGGAATAGAGTGGTTCCATCCGTTTCGCCAGTCCTTTATCAGATTGGAATGGAGGAAGCGGTCTTCCTTCGTGTTGATGCTGTTGGAGATGTGTCCGGTATACGACATCGAAATCTTCTCATACCACTTCTCGTCGCCTACGGCATGCTTCCTCTTGAACGGATAGAAGCGTGAGATCGAGATGTTGAGGTCAGGCAGAGTCATGGCGATGCTTGAGTCGCGCATGTTCTGCGAGAGGTTGGCAGTGGAACTGAGCGAGAGTCCTATGCTTGAGAAGGTCGTGCTCCACGATACAGAAGATGTACGTGTCGACTGGGTCAGCGTCTGCGGATTGTAGAGCGAGTTGAGGTTGTTGCGCTCATAGCTTGACGTGGCGAAGTTTACGCTTGCCGAGAGCGAGCTGTAAGGATTTGCCTTCGAGTCCTGACGATGGCTCCACTGAATCTTGAAACTCTTCTGACGTGAGAAGTCGGGCATTCCCTTATCGCCGGTCTTGGTGTCCTGATAGCTTACGTAGAAGCTGCCGTTAAAGCGATAGCGCTTGTTATAGTTAGACGCCGCAGACAGTCCCCACGAACCCTTGGTATAGATTTCACCCAACAACTTGAGGTCCATCTTGTCGTTGATGGCAAAATAGTAGCCACCGTCGCGCAGATAGAATCCGCGGCTGTTCTCATCGCCGTAAGTAGGCATGATAAAGCCGGAAGAATAGCTCTTGGTAAATGGGAAGAAGCCGTAAGGAATGGCAAGCGGCAGAGGCACGTCAGCCACTACAAGGTATGCGGGACCGAACACCACGTCCTTGCCGGGGCGCACCTTGGCGCGAGAAAGGGCAATGTAGAAGTCGGGATGCTTGGCGTCGCAAGTGGTGTAACGTCCGTGCTGCAGATAAATGTCGCCGTTGGCGTTACGCTTTGATATCTCACTCTGGAGGAAACCTTCCTCCTGCTGAGTGTATACCTTTGATATAAGACCCTTCTTTGTCTTGAAGTTGAACGCCATCGTATCACTCTCATACTTGTCGGCTCCCATCGTGAAGACAGGCGTACCCATGAGTCGTACGCCAGTGGTGTCGGTAGTGTCTCGCGCTCCCGTAGCATGCACTACGGACGAGTCGATGCTCATGTGTATCTTCTCCGAAGCGAGGTCCATGTTCTCATACTTCACCTTAGATGCACCGTAGAGACGTGCTGTCTTTGACATAGCGTCGTAGACGAGCGAGTCTTCCGCAGAATACTGCACAGGCGAATTGATGCCGTTGGCACGCTGACGGTTAATCGAGTCAAGACGAATGGAATCGTCGATGGCACGGTTATGATGATAGATAGCAAGCTGCATGGAGTCCATCTTCGTGGTGTCCACAATCTCCCTTCCCAGGGAGTCGCGCAAGATGCTGTCAGCCTCCATGTTAAGCTCAGCCGTCTCAATAGAGTCGCGTAGTTCCTTCTTGCTCTTACGCTTTTGCGACAAGGGCGCAACAGAGCTTGCCATCACGAAGACGACAACGCAGAGCAATAGGGCTATGAGGGTCTTTGTTCTCAATTTCAGTTTCTTTTGTTATATCAAATTACTTTTCCGGTTCAAAGATATCTTTCATTGCTCTGAACCTTGCAAGTGTTTCGCCACCGAACTTTGCGAGGCTTTTCTCAGCCTGCTCGATGGTCTTCTCGCGGGAGAGGTGTGACTTCGAGTAGAACTTGTCCGCGTAACATATCAGTTTCTCCTCGATGGTTTCGGGCTGCAGGTCGTGATGAGGCAGCGGCAGGTTCTGCGAGACGATGTCGTCAAGTGTGAGTCCTGCTCCTGTATGGCGTTCGCAAATGCGAGCGTATCTCTCGTCTATTCCTTCCGAACGAAGGAGTTCGGCGCCGCAGACACCGTGGCGGATGTACGGCTCCGTGCCGTGACATTCAATGGACGGTGCGTCCACGCGTATTATTCCGACGTCATGAAGCATGGCAGCTTCGCGTACGAAGTCGGTGTCGATGTTTAGTTCAGGGTGTTGGGAAGCTATCTGCAGCGCACGACGCGCCACAGATTCGCTATGCGTAACGAGGATGTGGCGCAATGCGTCACATCCTCCGTAGTATTTGTCAATTATTGTTTCGTACATATATAAGATTACTCGTGATCGCGCTCAATGTAGGCGATAACGTCACCCTTCGATACCTTCGAACCACGCTTGGCGTTGATCTCGACAATCTTGCCACCGAGAGCAGCTGGTACCTCTACGAATTCGCCCCAAGGAGCCTGGATGTAGCAGAGAACGTCACCTTCCTTATACTCCTTGCCGATGAACGGCTCGACAGTCGGTGCGCACTCGCCTTCGCCTGAGAACTCCCAGTAGATGTCGCCCTTAACCGGAGCAACGATGGCGTCAGCCTTGGCGTGCTTGTAAGCGCTGAGCTGCTCGGGAGAAAGATTGGCGCCAAGCTTGGCGTCCTTGAGCTTCTGGAGGTCAGCGAGGAAGTTCTTCTTAGCCTGACCGCTCTTATAGTTGCGATACTGCTCCGGATGCATGGCAAGCTCGAAGAGCTCTTCGTCGTCCTGACCATACTCCCATCCGTTCTCGTCCATCTCCTTGCGGAATGAGTCGAGGGCGTTTGTGAGGAGAGTGTGAGCGTCAACGTCCGTGAATTCGCGACCCTGCTTCTTGGCAAGCTCTACGAGTTCGGGATCGATGGTTCCAGGAATCTTTCCTGACTTTCCAAGAATCATACCCCACATCGAGTCGTCCATCATCACGAAGCGACCCTTGCCCTGCTCGATGGTGAGAAGGTTCATGAGGGCGATGTTCTTCACGTACTGTGAGAACGGTGTCACCAATGGAGGATAACCTACGCGCGGCCATACATACTCCACCTCGTCGAAGAGCTTGATGAGGAGGTCGTCCATAGA
>ERZ1034680.1062-NODE-1062-length-11233-cov-28.804795_pt1 | contig 11233 bp, 10 predicted proteins | sample MGYA00520639_ERZ1034680 | MGnify/ENA primary metagenome ERZ1034680 (study PRJEB33766, sample SAMN09781760) | gut metagenome | biome: gut microbiome | host: Homo sapiens | place: Madagascar | study: EMG produced TPA metagenomics assembly of the PRJNA485056 data...
CCTATTTATGGAGCGTTTTTCGGCTTATTCTTTCACTTAAGAGCTCAAAACTGCGATTTTTTTCACTTAAACCCCTTATTTTTGAACCTTAAAATAATACTTTTTAGGAGTGAAAATCAGTTATGAGCGAATATTTTGTAATGCTTTGCTGACGACCTTGGGAGAGATTTAGCTGAAAGAAACAGAATTGCGCACCATGAACCGATTTGTTTCAGACTTCATACATCGGAAACAGATACAAGTTACATCGTCAATGAATACTAAAAAATTCAGACATTATTCTCTTGGATGGGAATAGATTCACGTTCAATGAGCCTTAGTTGGAGTGATTGTCACATTATTCTGTAGGTTTCACCACAGCTCTCCACTCCATAAACTGCTTGGTTGTTTCTCCGCTATGATGGTCGAGGAAGAGACTGTGGGCGGTGTCGAGCTCAGCAATCTTCTGCATGTCCTCAGCATCAAGTTCGAAGTCGAAGAGATTCAGATTCTCCTGCATTCGTTCCTTGTGAACGGTCTTCGGGATGATGATTACATCGCTCTGCAGCAGCCAGCGCAAGGCTACTTGAGCGGCAGTCTTGCCATATTTCTCGCCAATCTGGGTGAGGGTTGGTAAACATTCCGTTCTGACCTTCTACCAAAGGAGCCCATGCCATGAGCTTGGTGCCAACTCATCCATGAATTTTCGGGTCTCGTGCTGCTGGTTAATGTCATCATGCACATTCCCGATGTCTTGAAGGCAATGAACTATGCGCCCTGGGCTACCTTCGTGGCAACCCATCTTGAAGGTGTCAACCACAATCAGGTTACCCGTGCGGCCTTGAGCACTGAAGTCATAATGCATGGCAAGGCAAACCGCATTCATATTCCTGAAGATGGAGAGATTGTAGAACTGTAGCTGCAATGATAATCGTATAGGGTGATTGAACTTTGGTGACCTTTATCTGATGAAGGTCACCCCCATCACATGTGCCGGCCATCCAGCACTGGGCCCACATCAGGGTATGAAGCATACTTGAAAAGTGCCTCTGCATCTGCTTCCTCCCAATAGCGAAGTAAAATTCTTTCTGTTTCCATCAGATTATTTCAATGTAATTCTTCGTTCTTTATTTGATTATCAAGTCATTCAGTTTATCCTTTCTGATAATCTTAGGCTGAGCCTTGCCATCAAGAATGAGAATCATCTTGCCGTTGCGATAGATTTCTTTTCCTGCTGCCTGCCAACCATTAAAGCCGGAATCGAGTTCTATCACCTGATAGCCGTTCTTTGTCAATATAGCTGCGGCATTCTTGCTTCGTTTGCCGCTTCGGCAGTTCACGGCGATAGTCTTGCTTTTCGGAAGAGTGGCGGTGGTCTTCTGCTCGAAGTTTGATTTCAGTACGTCAATGTTAATTGCACCACGAATATGCCCATTAGCAAACTCCTCTGCGGTTCGTACGTCGAGACGAATTACTGTGGTGTCAGCGATAGCTTTCTCATTGTCATCTGCCGACAGACTCTTATAGCCCTTATTTTGCGCCTGACAAGAAAACAAGTTTGATAGCATGGTTATGATGCTCATAATAAATATTTTCTTCATATTATTCTGTTTGTTTTTTATATCATGAATGGATCAAGCGTGCCGCTTGTCGTCGAGCATTTTCATGAAGAAGATTTAGGTCATCTGTTCCAATACGGTGATTGGGTTAGTAATACCAGCCACAAAGAATGTGTCCCATATCTGGTCTATCTTGTTTTTGAATCTTAATATCTAATATTTTGTTCTTATGCAAAGATAATGCAAGCGAGCGCAATGAAAACTCGTTTTCAAATTGCCGAGTGCAGCTTATCTTATGCAAAAGTAATAAAAAATGGGTAAACGAGCAAATATCTGATGAGTTTTTCAATATTCTTTCAACTTTTCTTTTGGAAAACCTTATATTCAGTACAGAATCACTATCTTGAGGGTGTGACATAAGTATCCTGCTTAGGATATAAATATGGCAAAATAAAACTGTGACAACTGTGACCGTGACCATTTTTTTTATGAGAAATGAGAAAGACGAAAAAATGAGAAATTAGAAATGAAGTATAACAAACATCATATTGTTGGATTTTGTCATTTCTAATTTCTCATTTCGTTTTATATCCAATACATACCTGCGTGATGTCTTAATTCATTTTGGAAGGTTCGTTCATATCATCGAAGATGCGTTCCTTTCCACCACAAAGATATACGCACATCAGAGAGCGTAGAATCTCACTATATTGATAATCATAAAATGTGCATCTCAATCTCAAGGTGGAATCTATGGTTTGAGCTAAAAGAGCATCAAATAGCTCCATAATCGAAAAAAATCCTCCAAAAGAGTGAGTTTCTCAGATTTTATTTGTACTTTTGCCATGTCATTCAGAGTTTTATTTTATATTTTTTTTGCAACACTAAGATAAGTGAGATTTCTGACATGGCAAAATCCTGAGCAACTTATTGTTACTCAGGTACTTATAAAAAAATAAATTATAGAGTTACGGAAATAAGGAATATATGGTTATCAATCACTTAAAGAAAGCAAAAGCATGGTGCATGCTAGGCGTCCTTTCAGCCAGCCTCTGGGTGCCCATGCAGACGAAGGCCCAGCGAGTGGCTGTAAAGACCAATGCCCTCTACTGGGCTGCCTCTACACCCAACCTCGGAGCAGAGTTCAGGGTCAATCGCCACGTCACCTTCAATTTCGAGGCGGCCTACAACCGCATCAAGATCTTCAATATCGACACCCGTGGCACAATGATCACGCCCGAGGTGCGCTATTGGTTCAGCGCCCGTCCGCAGGCAGGTCATTTTGTAGGAATAGCCGGCATTGGCTGCCACTACAACTACGAACGTGGAACCAATCGCCATAAGGGCGACCTCTATGGTGGAGGCGTTACCTACGGCTATAGTTTCGTATTGTCGCGACGATGGAGTCTTGAGACGACCCTTGGCGTGGGAATGGCTCACGTGCAGGAGATGAGATGGGACAAGGACGAGTATGAGCCCGGCGAAGCCAATGTGAAAGGGTGGAGACCCATCCCCATCAAGGCTGGTGTAACCTTCGTGTATCTAATCAAGTAAAAAGCACAATTCCCTGGAAGTCACACACATACGACGGCTTCCCCGTGTATAGTTCTCTTTATCAGCATAAGTTTCACAAAATGTGCCTACCATGCGTATTTGCAAAGCGCATGCGCGAACATAATATATATATATACAAAAAATAAGATAAGAATGCAATTTATGACTACTCATAACTTATTATTTATGAAGCAGCTTCGCTCCATTACTGTTCTTGTCGCCCTGTTCTTGCTCTCCGTGTCGGAAGTATCGGCACAGGAGGTGATGAGAGTGCTGGGTACGGTTGTTCTCAAGTCGGACGACTCACCCTGTATCGGAGTCAACGTTACCGACGCCACCACACGCCGTGCGCTTGCCATGACCGATGTCGACGGAACCTTTGCCGTCAACGTGCGTTCCAACGCCCGTCTGCGCTTCTCCATGGTGGGTATGAAGACCAAGGAGGTGGACGTGAAGGGCAAATCGCATCTGCGCGTGGTGCTCGAAGAGGAGAGTGTCTCGCTCAAGGAGGTGACCATCTCGCAGAAGCGCATTACCGACAAGATTCTGCCCGAGCAAACCGACATCGAGGTGAAAGGCAACTATTTCTATGTGAAGACCCGTGTGCGTGTGCCCCGCGAGATGTTCTCGCACAACACCCGACTCGTGGTTCAGCCCGTGCTCAACAACGCCACCCGCAAACAGGTGACACTCATGAAGCCAATAGTGTACGACGCACGCGAGTACAACGAGACGCAGGACCGACTCTACAACTTCGACCTCAATGACTCGCTCGCAGGCGACCCTCTGGCACGCTACATCACCGTGAAGAGCGAGCAGACACGTGAGAAAGGCCGCACCAACGACATCATAGGCTACAATGACTCTATCTACGTGGAGCACGTGAAGGACGACTTCTCGTGCGACGTCTATATGGCCATCGAGAACTACAACCGCATCCTCTACCGCGACACCACCATCATCGCCCGTGGAACCGTCAACCCCCTGCGTTTCCTCGACTACAGCTTTGCTGCCCACGAGCTTACCGATTCGGCCTACTTCCCTAAGAAAGAGGTGCAGCTTCGCGACAGTCAGGGCAAGGTGAACCTCCGTTTCCCCGTAGGCAAGGCCGTCTTCGACAGCAGCGACCCGCAGAACGCCTCCGAGATTGACAAGCTTCGCCAGCAGATAGAGAACATTTCAAAGTCGAAGGGTGCCTCGCTCAGCTCGCTCGAGCTCAGAGGCCAGTCGTCGCCTGAGGGACGCTACGCCAGCAACCTGAATCTTGCCAAGATGCGTATGGATTACGCCCTGGGCTTCCTGAAGCGCACCCTTCCTGCAGACATGACCAGGGGAATGACCTTCACGTCCGACGCCAAGGTGGCTCCCTGGTCGCATGTGGCCGAGATGCTTCGCAAGGACACCCTTGCCAGCGAGGCCGACAGGGTAGAGGCCATCCTGGCTACTCATAGTGACATCGAGGCACAGGGCAGAGCCATCCAGCGCCTGCCTTTCTATTACAAGATCATCGCTACACGCTGTCTGCCACAGTTGCGCCGTGTGGACTACACCCTGCACTACAACGTCTACCGCACACTCACCATCGACGAGATCGCCCAGCTCTACGCCCAGGACTACAGCCAGCTGTCGAAGTATGAGTTCTTCAAGCTCTACCATGCCGAGGCTGACACGGCGAAGCGTGTCACCATGATGCGCCAGGCACTCGAGGTGTACCCCTCATTCATGGCTGCAGCCAACGACCTCTCTGTGCAACTCATCAACCATCGCCAGTACGATGCCTCCCTGTTGCGCCCCTTCGCAGGAGCCAACGCCCCTCAGGAGGTCAACGTCAACCAGCTCATCGCCCTGCTCAACGAGGGCCTTTATGCCTCAGCCGACTCCGTTGCCCATTTTGTCAACGACAACGGGTCGACCCACACCATGCTGGCGGTCAACGCTGTTCTCAACGGCCGTTACGATTCCGAAAACTACGCCACCATCGCCAAGACGGGCAAGCGAAACGAGGTGGTGATGCTCCTTGCCATGAAGCTCAACGACGCAGCCCTGCGCATGAGCCGAAAACTGCCTGACAATGAGGCCGTGAGCCACTATCTGCGTGCCATCTGTCTGAACCGTACCGACGACCCCGCCGAGGCCTACGAGGAGCTGAAACGAGCCTTCGCCATGGATGCCTCACTCAAGGAAATCGCCAAGGTCGACGGTGACGTGACCGACCTCCTGTCTATGGATAAACAACAATAAACACACACAGATCATCATGAAAAGAAAAGATTACATCCTCATAAGCGCCCTCATCATGGCGGGCGCACCCCTCATCAGCAATGCGCAGCTCTCGAATAGCGCTTTCGACTATATGCTGCAGCGCCCACAGGTCACCAAGTCGTACAAGGACAAGAAGTTCATTGACCATCTGTTCATGGACTTCGGCTTCGGAGGCAATATCATGGGTCACCACAACGTCAAGTTGGGACCCACCGCCGAGATGGGCTTAGGCGACTGGATTTCGCCCGAACACGGAGTAAGACTCAACTTCTATGGCGGAGCCTACAAGATTGGCGGCAAGGAGACGAAATATGCCTCTGTGGGCCTCGACTATCTGCTCAATATCACCGCCATCGCCCAGCCCGGCAATCACTACAGCCAGCAGCCCTTCGAGGTGTACGGCATTGCCGGTGTCGACCTGTCATATTCGCGTGAGAACAAGCACAATGACCATGGCTTCGGTGCCCACATGGGCCTGCGCGGACAGTATGCTTTCTCGCCCATCACCTACGTCTATGCAGAGACCCGCGTGGGCGTGACGCAAGACAACGTGGCGCAGGTGCAGACGTGGCGCAATCTTCGCCACATAGCAAGCCTCACCATGGGTCTGGGCGTCCGTATGCCCGACGTGCGGAGAGGCAACATGCGCTCTTATTTCTCCACGCCTCACTGCTTTGCCGACGGACTCTTTGCCGGCGTGCAGGCAGGACCAATGTTCCTTGGCAGCGCCCACATCAGCGACAGGCACGACAACACGGGCATGAGCGTGGGTGTGTCGCTCGGCAAGTGGATCGACCCCTGCAACGCACTTCGCCTGAACCTCAACACCACCACCTTCATGCAGAACGATGAGACCCGTATGCGTGCCATAGGTGCCCGTCTCGACTATCTGCTCAACCTGCACAATGCCTTCGGCGGACTCAAGCCCGAGCGACGCTTCTGGGTCAACGCCTTGGCGGGAATAGGCTTCAACTACTCGCGCGACTGGTACACGGAGTCACGATACAGTCTGAACGTAGGAGCCGGTCTGCAGGCCAATATCCGCCTCTCGCGCGATATCGACTTCGTGCTTGAACCCCGTTTCGATCTCTACAACAGCCGTTGGGCGCCCAATACCAATACGGTCGACAAGCTCAATGTGACCAGCTCGCTCATGGCAGGATTCGTCTACACCTATCATGAGGATATGCTGCAGCGCCCACAGGTCACCAAGTCGTACAAGGACAAGAAGTTCATTGACCATCTGTTCATGGACTTCGGCTTCGGAGGCAATATCATGGGTCACCACAACGTCAAGTTGGGACCCACCGCCGAGATGGGCTTAGGCGACTGGATTTCGCCCGAACACGGAGTAAGACTCAACTTCTATGGCGGAGCCTACAAGATTGGCGGCAAGGAGACGAAATATGCCTCTGTGGGCCTCGACTATCTGCTCAATATCACCGCCATCGCCCAGCCCGGCAATCACTACAGCCAGCAGCCCTTCGAGGTGTACGGCATTGCCGGTGTCGACCTGTCATATTCGCGTGAGAACAAGCACAATGACCATGGCTTCGGTGCCCACATGGGCCTGCGCGGACAGTATGCTTTCTCGCCCATCACCTACGTCTATGCAGAGACCCGCGTGGGCGTGACGCAAGACAACGTGGCGCAGGTGCAGACGTGGCGCAATCTTCGCCACATAGCAAGCCTCACCATGGGTCTGGGCGTCCGTATGCCCGACGTGCGGAGAGGCAACATGCGCTCTTATTTCTCCACGCCTCACTGCTTTGCCGACGGACTCTTTGCCGGCGTGCAGGCAGGACCAATGTTCCTTGGCAGCGCCCACATCAGCGACAGGCACGACAACACGGGCATGAGCGTGGGTGTGTCGCTCGGCAAGTGGATCGACCCCTGCAACGCACTTCGCCTGAACCTCAACACCACCACCTTCATGCAGAACGATGAGACCCGTATGCGTGCCATAGGTGCCCGTCTCGACTATCTGCTCAACCTGCACAATGCCTTCGGCGGACTCAAGCCCGAGCGACGCTTCTGGGTCAACGCCTTGGCGGGAATAGGCTTCAACTACTCGCGCGACTGGTACACGGAGTCACGATACAGTCTGAACGTAGGAGCCGGTCTGCAGGCCAATGTCCGCCTTTCGCGCGACATCGACTTCGTGCTCGAACCCCGTTTCGATCTCTACAACAGCCGTTGGGCGCCCAATACCAATACAGTCGACAAGCTCGACGTGACCAGCTCGCTCATGGCAGGATTCGTCTACACCTATCATGAGGAAATGTCGCGAAAGGCCCATCAGGCTGAGGACAATATAAAGATGCGACGTAGCAGTTTCGCCCTCACGGGAGGTATGGCGGTGCGCCTCTTCCAGTACGACGAGTGGAAGCGCTACATGCCTGTGACACGAATCAGCTACACCCACTGGTCGGCTCCGATGGCAGGATTCCGCTACAGCTTTCAGGGTATGTTCGGACGCCCCATCAACGAGCGCTACTATGGTGCGGCAACGGGCGGTTTCGACTGGATGACCGATCTCACGGCGGTAAGCTATGGTTGCGACAACTCACGTGTGCTCTCCCTGCGCTCCGTGGTGGGCTTCAATATTGGTGCCGACCACTCTGAGTACACCCGTCTCAACTCCGACCTTCATGCCGGCGGACAGCTTGCCCTGCGCCTCTCATCGCACGTCAACCTGCTGGGCGAGGCTCAGTTGGGCTATGAGTTCACCTCGCGCTACAAGGGCTACAGTTCGCATCGTCTGCAGCCCCAGGTGCAGTTGGGTGTGGAGTACAACGTGCAGCGCAGCTCACGCAACAAGGATCTCGACGAGGCTCCATCCCACAGAAATTACGTCTTCCTGAGTGTCGGAACGGGTGTCTATACAGGCAACATGGGCGATGGTGGAAGCATCGATCGCCGTCTCACTCTTCCCACCGACTTCGGTTACGGCCATTGGTTTAGCTCTCTGAGCGGCATTCAGGTGGCTCTGGGCAACACGCTCGTGCCTTCGCCCCACCTGGGCAGCAAGACGATCACAGCCCTTCGTGCCGACTACATGATGAACCTGAAGAGTGCCGTAACGGGCGAGTCTTCCGACGATGAGCAGGTGCAGCTCACGGGTATGCTGGGTGCTCAGGTGGCGGTAAGTACCAAGGAGCATCGCACGCCCAACTATGCTCCGGGGCTTCATGCTGCCATGCAGGCTGGCCTGCGCGTGTCGCCTCGTGTGGAGCTGTATCTTGAGCCTTCCGCCACGCTTTCTACCAAGAATCTCGAGGCGCCCCACTTGTGCAATCCTGCCGAGGTGGAACTGCGTCTCAGCGTGGGTTCGAAATATCATTTTTGATAGGACGGCTTTTATCTGAATAAATCTGCCATCGTCAGCTGGCATTGGATGTCATCAGAATAGCCGCCCGGCTCATGTCTATAGGAGGTGATCATCGTGATGAGTACCGTTTTCTCGGTGCCTGTTTTCCTGATGAAGGTCTCCCTGCTGTTGCGGATGCGGTTGTCCTCTTCTTCTGTAATAATGTAAGGGGCGCTGGATTATTGCATCGTCTTGATAGGCGATAATATCAATATATTCTGACATGTTTCTTTCATTTATAGCAATAGAGAATTGCCAAAAAGCGCAATTATCCTAAAAATTGGGATAATTCAAACAGGATTATAATTCGTTCAACGATTGGACTTTCATTAGATAGCATCGTAAAAAATAAATGTTTCACTTCTTGTCGTTCTCGCACTTCTGCCTTCATGAATGTAGAGGCTTGACGCAAGAACGAGAACACCGCTTCATTCGACCACCTGGTCAAGGGAGCACTCCTCACTGTAGAGGGATACTTCAAGCCAGAGGAATAGCAGGATGCCGAGGGAATCAAGCTCAACCGAGTGATTCTCGTGGTCACCAAGTTCTACGAAGCTGTAGAAAAGGAGAACGTTCCTGATTCACAGCAGGGCAAGCCCCAGAAGGATAAGTAAATCCTTCTCCTCATAAAAGAGCGGCCTTCGGGTCGCTTTTTTCAGTCATTGATACGGAGCGATGTGTGAACCGTGAGCTTGTGATAGACTATCTGAAGAAGCACTACACGCTTGTCTATTTTTTATTTGTGGGTGCAAAATTACGGCTAATCTCGCACAATATTATCCATTATATTTGCGTTATCATAGTGAATATTTGCACAAACGCAAATAAATGGAGATTACGCCCATATTTCAGAGCTTCTTTCAAAGAGCCAGTATGGAATACGATTCTATGATGAGGAATTGTATGATGAACTCTTAGAGATGATGAAGGCTTTCGATTCATCAACCCGAGTTTGAGGAGCCTATCGGCAGAATCTACACCTATTTTATATAATAACTTCCGTGAAAAGGTGGTGCTGAAGGATGTTGCCGATTTTGTAGGTCAGAATCCGACTTCGCTTTGCCGTTATTTCAAGAAATCCACCGATAAAAGCATCTTCCGGGTGCTGGCAGAAATCCGTATCGAGTACGCTTGCAGGCTGCTTGCCAATTCTGATCTGACCATCACAGAAGTGGCTTTCAGTTCCGGCTACAATACGCCGACTCTCTTCTTCGAGCAGTTTCAGAAAATCATCCATTTTACTCCTGCTGAATATCGCAGGGAAATTAATGGCGTTGCAAAATAGAGCAGATTAGATGAAGAACATCTGCAAAAATAAAAGACTTTGCAAAGATACACGATGATATTGCAAACATACAGAACTTTGTTAGGCGGAAAAGTCAGTAACTTTGCACCGTCAAAAGAATAGTTGAAATTTAAGATTAGTTTAATTATGGAAAAGGAAATGTTATTGAATAATGGAGTGAAGATTCCTACACCGGGTTTCGGAACGTTTCTTACTCCTGATGGAGCAACCTGCGTTGAAGCTGTGAAAGCTGCCATCGCTGCAGGCTACACCCACATCGACACCGCTGCTGTCTATAAAAATGAGAAGAGCGTGGGCGAGGGAATCAAGGAAAGTGGAATCAAGCGTGAGAATCTCTTTGTTACCAGCAAGGTTTGGAACACGGAGCGTGGCTACGACAAGACCTTGAAGGCGTTCGATAAGACATTGAGTGATTTAGGTCTCGATTATCTCGACCTCTACCTTATTCATTGGCCAGCCAACGAGTTGCAGTTTGGCAAGGATGCAAATCAGCTGAATGTAGATACTTGGAAAGCGATGGAGCGTCTGCATGAAGAGGGCATGATTCGCAGCATCGGTCTTTCCAACTTCATGCAGCATCATACAGAGCCAGTAATAGCGAAGGCAAACATCTGTCCAATGGTTGACCAGATAGAGTATCATCCTGGATTCACCCAGAAGGAGTGCGTGGAGTTCTGCCAGAAGAACAACATTCTCGTGGAAGCATGGAGTCCATTGGGAAGAGGCAATGTCTTGGACAATCCTCTCTTGAAGTCAATTGCTGCCAACCATGGCAAGAGCGTGGCTCAGGTAGTTATCCGTTGGGTGATGCAGACAGGCGTGCTGCCACTGGCAAAGTCGGTTACTCCAAGCCGAATCAAGGAAAACTTCGATGTATTCGACTTTGAACTCTCTCAGCAGGAAATGTTTGAAATCGCATCGCTGAAGGCTGACAGAATAGGTTCAGACCCCGATACATGTGACTTCTAATACGGTATGGTTTGGAGTGAAATGCTCCCAAAACATATAAGATGAAAATGTAAAAAGTTACGGAGAACATGAATGTTCTCCGTAACTTTTTACTTAAAACATTCATATAATTTATCTGTTGTTTTCACCCTATGCAGGAAAATCTATATACAAAATGCAGATCAGTCAATGTCTATTAATTGGAAATGCTTGTTGAAGGTTAAATCCAACCCATTTGCCAATTCCACTTCGTAT
>ERZ1034680.1063-NODE-1063-length-11232-cov-4.161403_pt1 | contig 11232 bp, 8 predicted proteins | sample MGYA00520639_ERZ1034680 | MGnify/ENA primary metagenome ERZ1034680 (study PRJEB33766, sample SAMN09781760) | gut metagenome | biome: gut microbiome | host: Homo sapiens | place: Madagascar | study: EMG produced TPA metagenomics assembly of the PRJNA485056 data...
CATTAGGATGGGGACATGGTATTAAACTCCTATATTTTCGTGCGTAACTGCTACTAAGCGTTAGCTTTGGTGGTAAGTTTTAAGGAGTGCGTTATAATAGGCGCGGTCATTAAGCTTTGGTTTGGAGCCTAAATTTTTTAAAACATAGGTTGGCGTTGTAAGAATTAAACTTAACAACTGCGCCGATTTTGAGGTATAAAGTCATGTTTCTTGTCGATTCCCATTGTCATCTTGATTCTTTAGATTACGAAACGGTCCATCCAAATGTGCAAGCCGTAATTAACCGCGCCTGTGCTTTAGGGGTGACTCATATGTTAAGCGTTGGGGTTGATTTGGTTGAATTTTCGGCTCTTTATGACTTAGTTAAAGATTTACCCGGGGTTTATACCGCCGCCGGTCTACACCCTGAAAACTTAACCCTAGACAATAAAAACTGGCGCGAAGAAGAGCTAGCCGAATTTTTAGGGCGTCCTAAAGTAATCGCTTTAGGGGAAACTGGGCTTGATTACATCAATACTCCAGAAACTGCCACGATGCAAAAAGAAAGCTTTGCGCGCCAAGTAGCAGTGGGGGCGTCCTTAGATAAACCTTTAATTATTCACGGCCGTGGCGCCATGAAAGATTGCATGGACATTATCTCTTTTGAAGGTAATGGGAAGAGCCGTGGGGTAATGCATTGTTTTTGTGATGACATTGCTCAGGCTAAGCGCGCTCTTGATATGGGTTTTTATATTTCGTTTTCCGGGATTGTGAGCTTTAAAAAAGCCCTAAACGTACAAGAAGCTTGTCGCTATGTACCTTTAGATCGCATGTTAGTCGAAACAGATTCACCATACCTCGCTCCGGTGCCTATGCGTGGTCACCCTAATGAACCAGGGTATGTTAGCTATACTGCCGCGGCGGTAGCGGCGCTTCATAACACGACTAAGGAACGGGTGTGTGAAACTACTGCGCAAAATTTTGCAGCATGTTTTGGGGTGGATTTAGAGCAAGAATCTTTAGTGGCGGTTGAAGCTTAACTAGGTGGAGCTTGAGCTAAGTGCTAGAGCTTGAGTTTGAGTTTAGGCTTTATGTAGGCTTATTTATAAGCGCCTAAAATGGTGATATTTAAAGCTTGCTTTTAAGGTTGTGTTTGTCTTGTGCTTAGTATTTTTTACAGGGATAAAAACGGGACAAACATAGCTTGAAGGTTCGAAGGTTCTAGCTTAAGACTAAAAATGTAATCAGTTTAGGCCGTTAAATTGTAGCTATTGGATTTATTCTTTCCTTTATTTTCTGCTCTCTTTTTTCTTTTATGTCGTATTCTTCTTTATCTTTTCTTATTCGTTGAAGCGCTTTGGGTTAACTTTTTTAATTTTTTACGTGGTCGCATTTAAAATTAAAGAGCGGTTATTTCTTCAGCTACGAGATAACCTCTTAACCATTCTCCGGTTTCTTCACGTGAGAAATTGCCGGTGCTGATGGCGGTTAGGGCGACGAGTATATCTTCAGGCACTGCTTCAATACTTAAACCGTGCATATGTAGGATCGTACTCGCAACTAAGAAAGCTGTTCTCTTGTTCGCGACGATAAATGGGGCATTACGCACGATCATGTAGATGACATTAGTTGCGGCCTTTATAATCTCAGCGCGATTGCGACAAGCATTTATTTCATTTGCTAGTTCATCGAGCATTTTCACCATTTCAGGCGATCTTAAGTCGGTAACTCCCCCATATAGATTAGCTAGCAGTTGATGAATCGCCAAAATCTGATTAGTGGTGATAAGCTTTTGAGGTCCTTTCGCCATGTAAGGTTGAATTTCTTTTCTACTCATACTCATACGATTGGCTCCCTTAGGGCTTTAAATAACTCAAAATTCTTGGCAAGAGTAATAATTAGTGACCGAAAAAGCCTTTGGTTTTGCGCCGGATCCAATGCTTCAGGCACCTTCGAGAGGACGTGACGCAGGGCAATTAACTTGCTCTGGTCGGCAAGGATTAGATCTAATTCTGCGGTACTAAAACCGAGGCTACTTAGGCAGGTGATAAGAGCTGTTAGGTCGGACGCAGTATAGAATTCGCGTGGACGGTTTATCATGACAAACACCTTCTTAAAATTTTTAAGTAGAAATATAAATACTATCTGTCAGATTAGCTTTTACAAAAAATTAACGGACTTCAAATATTATACAAGAGTGTTAGTTGTTATCATGAGCTGAGGTTATAGTGATTTGGGCATTATGTGATAGAGTCGTGATATAGATGTAGTTTTTATGATTCTAAAATATAACGCTATAAACAGCATTTACATGATGTAATATAATGATTTGCACTTAACGTTGGTATTATTGTAACTTTAAGTGCACTTCTATTACAAATATATTTTGCAGGAATAAATCATGGGTCAAGCCATGATGAACGTTTAAAAAGGTACTTAGAGTTTGGACTCTAAGTATTTGTACCGGTAATTTTTACAGCCGATCCGGTTGGTGATTATTATGATTGATTTATCAGATGAAAGATTAAACAGAACCTGTGCCAAATTACAGGACTTAACTGATGTTTCTGATGGCGCGTTTTTGCGTCGCGGAGTGGTGCTTGACAGCTTTTATTACACTGCTAAAACCGTAACTGGTGGGCGGCCGTGTATTTATTTAGTACTTCGTTTTAATGGCCAAAAGACTGATTTTGATAAGAGTCTAAATACGATCAATACTGAAATCTCCGTTACTTATAAGAATTTTGCCCACTGTTCATTTACGATTGAACAACCATTTAATTATGAAGATGGAAAAGTATTGGTGGCTTTAGGTTCAGATTTAGCCGATCTTGATGAGATGAGTGATATCGTCGTTGAACCTGTCTTAGTACGTCAATAGTCGTACCTCTTCGCTTAACCATATGATGAAATATAATCTTAACAATAACGTATTAAGTTAAGCTTGGGACTTTTGGGGCTTAACAAGCGTAAAGCTAATATCAACTAAAACCCCCTAAAACTAGTAGCTTAAAAAAGAGCTACTAGTTTTTTTATGGGCAATTTTTAATCTTATTGGTGTTTCGTCGCTTGGGACTGAGTGGTTTCTTTTTCTAACGGCTTACTTGTAAGGTTATCTTTTATTTTTCCTTGTCTTAGCGCTCGATTATGATCAACTTCATAGTTATGACCCCCGACATAAAGGCCCGCGATGATATTAGCATAAGCTAAGGTGCCTTTAAACCAAGTGAGTGGGTGAGAAGAGTAGGTGTGTAGGTAGTTAAATAGCTGTTTAGCAAAGAGAGTAACTTCGTTACTCCTTAGGTTCCAAATGGGACGTATCCATTCATTGTCTTGCACAAAATATTGCAAATCACGGGCGGTTTCATAAACATCGGCCAAGGTGATTTTTCTGGTGGTGGTAGCTAACGCAAGCGGGTTATACATGATGCGTAGCCCGTTGTGCATGATGTTTGCAGCTAAAAACATATCACCTAAGCGATTATAATCGCATTGTGGGTGGTAGTAGTTTGGCTTTAAAAGGGGCAATTTGAGCGCCATCATCTTGTATGAACAAAATATCCGGCTTATATGCCATAGTGGCTCATCACGCTGTACAAGGGGATAAAAGTAGCTATACCAAAAACGGGTAATGAGCGAGTTATTATTAGAATCTGGCATTTGGCGACCATAGACTAAAGCTAGGTCAGAGAATTTTAAAAAGAGTCTAAAGTATTCACTAATAGCTGAGCGGGTAATTTCGCAAGAGGGATCAATTAAGATCAAAATATCGGTGTCAGTATTATCATCAATGATGCCGGCGATAAGATAAGTTTCCTTAAAATCAGCGTATTTAAACTTAGCTAAAACTTCGCATCCTTCCTGTTCAACTTGAGACACAAGTTCTGCCGACATATTAACGTCATAGACTTTGATCGTATCAGCTTGAATTACGCGTTGATTACGAATCGCGTTAATGCACGCCATAAGGCGGTCATTAAAGTGATAAGTAGGGATAGCTACAGTGATTTTCATAGTAAATGAGGGGCCTTTACTTAATATAGCCAGGATACCATTTACGTGATATCCCGGCTATGACAGTTCGGTTTAAACCTTAGTTTCTACTTAGCTTTTTGCTCATTTATAAAGGAGAGCGCGATAAAGCGGAACGCTTGTTCGTCACTCTTCTTAAAGCCCGTGATTGAGCCATAATGAGAGCCATAGTAGAGGTGTTCAAGTGCGGCTTTATTGCCTCTAGTGGTAGCAGTATAGATCATATCCTGCGCCTTGTTGCTATCGGCTTTAGTGCCACCCCAACCAAACTTACGAGTGGCAGCTGCGCTTAATGAAGCTTGGGCGTCACCCTTACTTGCTGCTTGCACGAGGTTTGAGAAAGTATTTTTGTGGAAAGCGGTAGTTCCGATGCCAAACAACTGGAAGATCCCAAGGTTATTTAAGGCCTTGGTATAATTCTGGCTAGCGGCTTGTTCCATGAGCTTGTAAGCTGCCTCATAATCCTTTTTCACTCCGTTACCAGCAAAGAGCGCCATAGCGTTCTCATATTGCTTTTCAGGAGTTGAGTTGTCAGTGGTGAACTTAAAGCCATTAACATCATGCATGATAGTCACAGGAACATTGCGACAAACTTTACCTGCTTCAAATTTAATGTTATCAAAAGAGCCGGCACCACCCTTTTCAAGGTAGTAGCCATAAGCTAAAAGATCAGACATTGTAGCGTAGGCATACCAAGCTTTATTACCTGACTTTAAACCACTAGCTAAGGCGAGGAAAGTGCTAGTGCAACCTACTTGTTGCATTCTTAAAGCATCGCCTTCAAGCAAGAGATACACCCCGTTGATAATGGAGCTACCCTTGATATTTTTCATCAGCTGTTGAGCTGATTTTTCATTCTTTTGGATCCCCATGCCATAAGCTTGCATAAGAGCCTTCAAGCCACTAGCTAAGGTATCGTTAGGTCTTAAAGCTGCAGCTTTTGAGATATAGCCATAAGCTTCATTGTAGCGAGTATGGTAAAGCTCGGTCGAGTACACAATCCCGAGGCCTTTAATACAATCATAAGCCCCAAGTTCGGCGCCTTTGGTGTAGTTACCGATCCCCGCACGAACATCGTGCTTATGCTCAGGCTCGTATAAGAATAAATCACCTAAGCCACAATAAGCTTCCGGAATGTTTGCGGCGATCCCTTTACGATAAAATTCTTCTGCTTTCTTAAGGTCTCGTTTGTGGCCAGGCGCGCCCTTAACATAGAGCTTAGCTGTTTCAACTGGGAATTGCGCCTGGTATTCCTTCGGATCTGAAGCAATTAATTTGGCAATTTCAGTGCGATCGTTCTTTTTGATGTAGTAGCTAAGTAGCACTTCATCAACTTCCTTATCGCCTTTGTCTTTATAATCGGCTAAGTACTTGTTAATAGCCACATCAGCTTTACCATTGCCGGTTTTTAAGATGGCGAGACCCGCATATTTGTAGGCATTCTTCACTCCACGAGCTGCTGCTTGAATATAAAGTTCATCAGCTAAAGCTTCGTCATGGGCATTAGGTAATTCGTTGCCACGCACGAGTTCAGCCAATAAATAAGCTGCGTTTGGCACCGTCTTTGAGGCGTTGGTAAGTAGTGGGTAAGCCTTTTCCGGTGAACGAGCCACCCCCTTGTTGCCGTCGAGGTACATGGTTGCTAATTGGTATTGAGCGTTACGGTCATCGTTATCAGCGGCCAAGCTTAAGTATTGTAGAGCTTTTTGGTAGTCTTGTTTGATGTACTCGCCTTCAAGGAGCACGGTCCCGGCGGCGCCATAGGCTTCTGGAGCGCCATCGGCAGCTGCTTTAACGACCATTTGCGCGCCTGCTTTCTTATCTTTGCTAGTAAAGACTGGGCTTGAACAATATAGAGAGCCTAACAAGGCATCAACACGCTTGTTATCTGTGAGGCCTTGAGCTTTTCGGAGTAACTGAGCTGCTTTCTTATGATCGCGTTTAACGCCATTAATCCCGCCGATATAACGAATGGCGAGTTCAACCATCGCGTCACTGCTACCGTTTTTAACGTCAGCTTCAACTTGTGCGACTTTGGCTTTGCGCAGTTTGGCTGCGTCCATAAATTTAGGGGCGCTAACTTCTGCTTCAGAAGTAGGTTCTTCTGTTGAGGCCACTACGTTTGTAGTTTCGTTTGTAGAAGCTTCCTTGTTGGCTTCTTCGCTCTTAACTTCAGCTTCAGGTGTTGTAGTTGCAACTTCAGTGGTAGCAAGGACTTGGCCTTCATCTTTGGTAGTTTCGTTGACATCTTTTGAAGCTGTATTGGTAGCAGGAGCTTCAATGACGATGGCAGGTTCTTCGGTAGTGGCGACGTTTTCAGAAGTTGCGACCACGTTAGTTCCGGCTTCGTTTTCAGCTGGAGTTCCGACTGCAGAAGTAGCAATTTCGTTAAGACCAGAACCATCTGGAGTTTCATTAGAAGTAGATTCGGTATTTTCTACGGCAGTGGTCACAGTGATAGTGTGCATGCCATCGTCTTCGGCGTTAACTGAAGTGAGATCGGAAACGGAAGTTACAGTATCATTGTTGGTGTCTGGGCCCGTAGTGGTATTTACAGCGGTACCCCCAGTGCTGTCATAGCCACGTGTGTTCATGGCATATTCTGAGGCTGAAGGGAGCTTGATAATGTCTTTTTCCTTTTCATTACGAGCGATGATGTAATTATAAGAATCTTGAGCAAGCTTAGTGAAGTCAAGTTCAGCTAAGCTATTTTCAATTAAAGAGTAGTCTTCAACTAAGCCGAGCTTATAGATAGCTTGCTTACGTTTATGCACGCTTTGGATGTTTTCAGTAAATATTGGATCCGCATCAGGATTAATGTTAAGAGCTCTTAATAACCCGGTTGATGGCAACATTAAGTTAAAGAGCATGCCATTTGAACTTGGCTTTTTTCCAATAAAATACCCTTGTTCAGGATTGAGCTCTAAGTGACTTTCTGTGGCCGCAATGTCTGAAGCGGTAATTGAGGCTGCGATATTTTTTTCACCTGCTTCAAATTTCTTTAAGAGGGCGATATCGCGTTTAACCATTTCACGTTCTTCATCGCTCATCTTGCGTTCGCTTCGCGCCATGAGGTCTTCGTATTCTTTAGAATCAGGGTACAGGATGTAGATTGATTCCATGTTGGCACAACCTTTAAGTGGGTAGACCAAATTAGCGCGAGAAGCGTTTAAAGTTAAGGTGCCTAACTTTGAAACGTTTCTAACGACAGGGTTTAATCTTTTTATTTCCACCCCAAAACTAGTGCTAGTAGTTGCTTGACACTGAAAATATGTTTTGGCGCGGAAGAGTAAATTTTGAGAAGCGGTTAAACGAGTCTCAAAAGCTTCCTGTAGTGAAGCAAAAGCCTTTTCTCTTTGTTGAGGCAAAATTGATGGATCATTGATAAGCAGTACGTATGACATTACGTTTGGTAGATGCAAATAGATGTCAGAAAGGTCGTAAAGCTTACGTGTATTGATTTCGGTAAAGTCGGCTACTGAGTAGTGCTTTGGTTTATCACTAATCTGAATTGGAATTTGCTTAATCAAGTGACGGCTTTCACGCACGATATGATCGAGTAATTCTTGCGCAGAAAGGCGGCTATAATCTTCAAGGCCGATTAAATAGCGACATACGGCTAAAGCGTCATAGGGACCATACATGGCTCTAATATCAGAGATCATGTAGTCGGGATGAGACTTATAGGCGTTATAAGCGGTAATGTTGCTTGCAATAATTTGAGTTTCAGCGCTTTTTGGGGAGAAGAATTTAAAAATTGAAGTTAAACCATTCAAAGTTTCCTCATAAGAAGCAGGGGAAATTTTACTGTTAAGGTCGCGGTTTAATTGCTTAATTTTGTTTTCAACGCTTTCGACGGCAGCAGGCACGAGGTAGGAGGAAATATCGACCTGAGTTTCCTTTTGCTCCTTGGTCATGCTCGTAATAGGCTTACCAGTCTTTTCCGCAAATTCAAGTTCACGTAGTCTATTTACGAGGATGTCAGTCCCTGTATAGTTATTGGTGATAAGGGTATTTTGCAAAGCGGAAGCAACAGAAATTGGTGAAGACATGTCCACATTGTTAATGAGGTTACGGGTAGATTCGTCTTCAATATGTGAAAATGTGGAATCTGATGATTGGTTTAAGAAATACCAAGAAGCTCCACCACCAGCCGCTGCTAGCAATACCGCACTGGCTAAAACAGCAGGTTTAGAAAAACCACGGTTCTTATATCTTTTCATAATATGCTTCCGTCTTTTATTTTTATAATTAAATTTTGGGGCGAGTTCCTAATGGATGAATATACGCCTAATTTAGGTTCGTCGATTTTTAGTAATGTAGTGTTAGCTTAGCAGGCTAAAAAACTCATGGTAGTAATAGTTACTACCACCATTTAACAAAATTTTTTACCTTTTAGCTAATTAGGAGATTACTTAAATTCCTGTTAGCAATGCTCGCTTTGGGCTTGGAGTTTACTCAGTTATTTGTTAATTGGTTACAATTTATAAAGTTAGGGCTCTTTAACCACTCTTTAATTAGCCACCAATTAACCGCTTCTAAACTGCTTCCGAGCCGCTCCTAATTACATCCTTGGCTTGACCCTTGGTTTTAAGGAGTGGTGGGATAGTTTAGCATAATTCACTAATAAACAGCTAGCTTAGCAGGACATTATGTATCCCCATGTAACACGCTCAAATGCCACGTATATTTTACTGCATGGTGAAAGTAACATAAAATAAATCAAGCAAAGCCGTTGATTTTTTCAGATCCTGGTCGAATTTACAGTAAGTTTAGTCAGGTCTTTTTTGGGGGGCTAAGTTCTTGTTTGGACGTAGTTTTAAAATTCACTCTTGAAAACTTTTTCTTTTCGCATAATCTGTGGTTTTAAAAGTTGATGGTTAAATCTACCAAGCTAAAGACTAAATATAGATTTTCCTTTTATTTTTAGCGGATGTAATCAGTTGAATGGATTACATCCGTTACATTATGGTTGGCATTACCAATTAAGCGATTTTAGGGGCTGAAGTTACGCTATTTTACTCGTTTTGTGAAGATGTTTTTGGGTAAACGCTCAAATTGGGGCAGGCTTGAGGAAACTTAATATGAGCGTTTACTTGAACTAGATATCAGCTAGCTTTTCGAACCCCACGCGACTAACAAAGTCCCCTTGAACATCGCATACGGTTAGACGACAGTCGAGAATGGTAATGCGCTCCCCGATTTGCGGAAAGCCCCCTAATTGAAAGCCCATGAATTCACTTAAAGTAAGTTCACGTTCCGCATGGGTAATAGCAAGCCCATATTGAGCTTGGACTTCTTGCATGGTAAGGCTGCCGTTTAGGATGATATCCCCTTGGTAGCGAACTGGGTTTTTAAGTGGAGTCCGACCATTAAAGACTGCATTTAAAAAGACTTCATCCCCGGCGTGACCGATAAAGGAGATGATGTCTCCTTGTTTTAAGGTGCTGTTTTGAGAAGGCTTTATCAATTGCCCATGTCTAAAAATACCGGTAATTAAGGTTTTACGCGGAAATTTGATGTCTTTTAATGGCACATTCTCAAAGCAAGATTTACTTACTTCATAGTTAAAAACTTCGTAATCGTCATCGATGGTAATACCGATTTGACCTTTACTAATCGGAGCGGCGGTACTTGGGGCGTAAATGCCCAATAACTGAGCGGCAGGCTGCAGAGTCGTCCCTTGGATAATGAGGGAAAAAATTACGATGACGAAGGCGATATTAAAATAAAGTTCACCGTTAGGTACGTTGTTTACGTAAGGGTAAATGGCAAGTACAATCGGAACCGAACCGCGCAACCCCACCCATGAAATGTAGGTGATTTCGCGCTTACTAAAATTAAAGAATGGTTCTAAGCACAGGAAAACAGCTAAAGGACGTGCTACGAACGCCATGATGCAAGCTAGTATAATCCCAGGAATAGCATAATCTAAAAGGTGTGGAGGTTGCACGAGAAGCCCGAGCATTAAGAAGAGGGCGATCTGGGACAACCAAGTCAAACCTTCTTGAACCGGTAAAATATAACTTAATTGTCTAGTATTTTGATTGCCGATAATCATGCCCATGATAAAGATGGCTAAGAAGCCGGATCCATTGAGGCTTGAAGTAATAGCAAAACCGGTCAAAGCGATCCCAAGCACTAAAAGGGAGTAGAGGCCTGATGGAATCCTGATGACCGACATCAGTTTACGGCCTAAAAAGCCAAAGATTAAACCAAATAGGATCCCAAAGGCAAACTGAGTTAAAAAGAATTGGAGCATTTCAAAGATACTTCTAGCGGTATCTTCGGCGGCGTTTAGTTGGGTCCCGGTAATGATGCCAATAACAGTTATGGTTAAAAAGATCGCCATCGGGTCATTGGTGGCAGATTCAATTTGTAGCACATTACTAATCTTTGTTTTTAAGGTGACGCCGTTATTGCCAAGGAGGCTAAATACGGCCCCGGCGTCAGTTGAACCTACTAAGGCGCCGACTAGCATAGATTCCCAAAATGAAATTCCTAGCACGTAGTAGGCCCCAATCCCAATTACCGCTGTGGTAATAAGCACCCCACACGTACTAAGTAAGATGGCGGGTTTGGCGACGGAACGGAAGGTAAAAAGGCTAGTTTGGCATCCACCATCAAACAAGATTACCGCTAAAGCTAAGTTGGAAATTAAAAACGCTAACTGTCGATCTTGTTCAATATCCATTTCAAACGGAATATGGAAAAAAATCCCCGAACTCCCACAAAGCATCCCAATGCCAAGGAAGAGGAGCAAGACGGGAATTCCCATAAAGGATGAAATTCGGCTAGCAAATATACTACTTGAGAGGAGTAGACCGGTGATAAAAAGAGCGTTATTTAATTCTTCCATATGGCAAAAGCTCGCACAAAAGATTCGCTACTAGTTAAAAATAATGACGATTTTTTTTAACAAAGCGAAAGATTAATACTACAAAGTGCTTATGTGGCGGTGTCTCGTTTAACACTTAAGCAAGCAGTGAGTTTTTATAACGGCGTTTAGTTTTAAATTAAAGTGTGGCCCTGTCACCTTTTAGGTTTGGCTGTTATAGGTCTTTATTTAAAATTAAACTTCGTCGGGGCTCTAAAATTTTGGGTTTTGGAGTAAAGGCCAACCTCGAGAGCTCAAACAAATATGTGCTTAAGGAAAATTAAGATGATTTGGCTAGTTTTAAAGACTGAGGATTTGGGCTTAATGGTTGAGGTAGGTAAATT
>ERZ1034680.1065-NODE-1065-length-11212-cov-26.386305_pt1 | contig 11212 bp, 9 predicted proteins | sample MGYA00520639_ERZ1034680 | MGnify/ENA primary metagenome ERZ1034680 (study PRJEB33766, sample SAMN09781760) | gut metagenome | biome: gut microbiome | host: Homo sapiens | place: Madagascar | study: EMG produced TPA metagenomics assembly of the PRJNA485056 data...
GACATTGCCTTCAACGCTCCGCTCCAATTCAATTCCACCATCAACGCTGGTCCTGTCTACGTGAGCGATATGTTCAACCTCTATAAATATGAGAATCAGCTCTACGTGATGCGTCTTACCGGTGAAGAGATTCGCAAGCATCTGGAGATGAGTTATGACCTTTGGGTGAACACCATGAAGAGTCCTGACGACCATCTGCTTCTGCTCGACACCCAAACCAAGGGCGACAAGCAGCGCCTGGGCTTCAAGAATCTCTCCTTCAACTTTGACAGTGCTGCCGGAATCGACTATGAGGTGGATGTAACCAAGCCAGACGGAGAGAAGGTAAAGATTCTGCACATGAGCAACGGCCAGCCTTTCGACGAGAAGAAATGGTATAATGTAGCCGTCAACAGCTATCGTGGCAACGGTGGCGGTGAGCTTCTCACTCGCGGTGCCGGCATTCCAAAGGACAGTCTGGACAGCCGAATCATCTACCGCAGCAAGCGCGACCAGCGCTATTACCTGATGGAAGCTATCGAAAAGATGGGCACTATCGAGGCTAAAGCCAACAACAACTGGAAGTTCGTACCGGAAGCATGGACCAAGCCTGCTGCCCAGCGCGACTATGAATTGCTGTTCGGCAAGAAGCAATAGCAAGCTCCCACCTGAAACGTTCCCAGAAAAGCATATCATAAAGCTCAAAATTCAAAATAAAGAAGTAATGAAGTATTGGTTTATATTTTGCAAGAGTGACATCTTGCTGGAGAAGAGAGAAGACGGAACCTATACGATTCCATGCAGTGAAGAATGTCCGATAGAGACAAAGCCCTGGACCCATATCCTCAACATCACACCGATGGAGGACGGAACGGAGGTGAAAACCTTCACCATTCCGGAACCCGTCACGGACCATTCGAAGTTCGAGATGTGCGGTCTGCGTCCCAGTTTCTACAAGCTCACGCCGGAGCTTTATCAGAAAGCAGGCAAATGCCAGGAACTGAACTATTGGGACATGAACACCCATTTCTGCGGCGTATGTGGTGCACCGATGCAGATGGCAACCGACATCAGCAAGAAATGCACCCAGTGCGGCAAGCAGGTATGGCCTTCCCTCGCCACAGCCATCATAGTGCTCATCAAGAAGGACAATCAGGTTCTTCTCGTTCATGCTCGCAACTTCAAGGGCAACTTCGATTCTCTCGTAGCAGGTTTTGTTGAAACGGGTGAAAGCCTGGAAGAAGCCGTCCATCGCGAGGTGATGGAAGAGACGGGACTAACCATCAAGAACGTAAAGTATTTCAGTTCCCAGCCATGGCCTTATCCAAGTGGACTGATGGTAGGTTATACGGCAGAATACGTGGATGGAGAAATTCATCTGCAGAAAGAGGAACTCTCTCGTGGCAAGTGGTTTAGCAAGGACAACCTCCCTATCCTTCCCGAAAAATTATCAATAGCCCGCCGCCTGATTGATGCCTGGCTGGAAGGCAAGATTTAGTAGTTGAACGGAACAAGATTTTTTTGTTCAGGTCAAGAAACTTTCTATTTAGAACAAGAAAACAAAGAACGTACAAGAGATGAAAGAGAAACTTTGGAATGCTGACTACATGAAGGTGATGTCAACCAATTTTCTGCTCTACTTTGCCTTCTATCTTCTAACCCCACTCCTCCCACTCTATCTGAGTGAGACCTTCGGGACAACGAAGGATGTAATCGGCATTGTACTGAGCGGATATACTGTGGCAGCCCTCATCATCCGCCCCTTCAGTGGCTATGTGGTAGACGGGTTCTCCAGAAAGAAAGTACTGATGATCTGCCTGACAGCCTTCGCCATCTTCTTTGCAGGCTACATTGCAGCCGGCACCATCCTGATGTTTGCCATCTGCCGAACCCTGCATGGCGGACCCTTTGGCGCCGTAACCGTGGCAAACAGTACGTGCGCCATCGATGTCCTGCCAGCCAGCCGTCGCAACGAAGGTATTGGTCTCTACGGACTTAGCAACAATTTCGCCATGGCAATCGCACCGTCTATCGGCATTTATCTGCACAACATGGTGGGCAGTTACATGGTACTGTTCTGGATTTCATTCATCGTAGCCATCGCTTCGGTAGTGATTGCCGGAACGGTTCATCTGCCGGAGAAGGAAATCGTCAAGAACAAGGAGAAACTGTCCCTAGACCGCTTCTTCCTGACCCGCGCCTGGCTGCTCGCCATCAACATCTGCATGTTTGGCTTCTGCTGGGGCGTTCTGAGCAACTATCTAGCCATCTACAGCAAGGAAGAGCTCGGCATTACGGGTGGAACCGGAACCTATTTTGCCATCCTCTCGATGGGTTTGTTCCTCTCCCGTCTACAGGGTCGTAAGGCTCTGAGTAAAGGCAAGTTAACCCAGAACGCCGCCGAAGGAATGCTGATATCATTGGTGGGCTTCACCATCTTTGTTGCCATCAAGCATCCGGTCGCCTATTACCTCTCCGCAGCACTCATCGGTTTAGGCAACGGGCATCTCTATCCAGCCTTCCTGAATATGTTTATCAATGTAGCTCGCCACGACCAGCGAGGCACAGCCAACAGCAGTATTCTTACGGGTTGGGATTTAGGATTCGGAATCGGCTGTCTGCTCGGTGGAGTTGTGGCAGAACATTTCGACTACAACGGAACCTTCTGGATGGTAGCCATCGAAAATGCCGCAGCGGTGATTTTATTCTTTGCCGCCTCTAAAAGCTTTTTCGAGAAACGCAAAAGAGTAGAATAGATTTTAGAAAGTATTCTGCCAGAAGGCGAAAAAACAGTTAAACAGAACAAAAAATGAGGGTGTGCCATCCGTAAGAAGATGACACACCCTTATATATTTTCTAATACTGTGTTCAGCTTAGAATGGAAGATCGTCTGCGCTGCCATCTGCAGCAGGAGCTGCTGGCTGAGCTGGAGGGAATGGAGCAGTAGCACCACCTGCTGGAGCAGCAGCTGGAGCAGGCTGAACAGGAGCAGCACCCATTGGAGGGTATTGAGAAGCACCAGGCTGAACACCACCCATAGCACCAGCTACGGCGTTAGGATCTACGCGCTGCACGTTCCATGCGCGAACACTGTTGAACCAACGACCCTGATACTCATGAGCATCCAAATCGAAGGAAACCATGATCTCTTCACCTGTCTGAATATTGAACTGAGCAATACGGTCTGCGCCAAAAACATCAAAGCACAACTTCTTAGGATATGCTTCGTGAGTTTCGATAACATAAGACTGAGCCTTCCACTCGCCTCTTGCTGAAACGCCGCTTCTTTCTGGTAAAACGGCAATAACCTTTCCTTGTAATTCCATATTAATATTTTAAAGTTTTTATAGATTCAAACGATTCTGACTGCGAAATTACTAAAAATAGTTCTAAAACTCGAACTTTTATCCAATTATTTTTGTGTATGAACAATATTTTTTGTATTTTTGTGCTCAATTAAGCGATAATGCTAATTAAAATAGGTGAATAAGAAAAATAAAAATTAATTTAAAATAAATACTCATGAGATTTACAGTTTCAAGTTCTGCATTGAGCAGCAAGCTCAATATGCTAGCCAAGGTTATCAGCAGCAAGAATTCGTTGCCTATCCTTGATTGTTTTCTTTTTCAGGTAGAAAATGGTATCATGAATGTCACTGCCAGCGACAGCGATAACATCATCAAGAGTACTATCGAATTGACAGACAATGACGGAAATGGCGAATTCTGTGTACCTAACAAGGTTATCCTCGATGCACTCAAGGAATTGCCTGAGCAACCTCTCAACTTTGATGTTGACACAGATACCTTTGCCATCAAGATTGTTTACCTGAATGGCCTTTATAATTTTACAGGTCAGAATGCGGAAGACTATCCTCGTACACAGAGTATGAACAGCACATCCAATTCTATCATGCTTCCTACAAATGTGTTGATAGATAATATCTCTCGTTCTCTCTTCGCTACTGCAAGCGATGAGTTGCGCCCTGTAATGAACGGTATTTATTTTGACTTGACAGCCGATGCCCTGGCCATTGTTGCCAGCGATGGTCACAAGCTGGTCCGCAACAGAAACTATACCATCAAGAGCGAAACTCCTGCTTCTTTCATCCTTCCTAAGAAGCCAGCTTCCCTGCTCAAGGCCATCTTGACAAGAGACAGCGAAGACGTAGAAATCAAGTTTGACGAACGCAGTGCTGAAATTCTCTTCGCTGACGGCGAGATGAAATGTCGCCTGATTGACGGACGTTATCCAAACTACAACTCAGTGATTCCAAACAATCCTAACGAGGTAACCGTAGACCGCAAGGCTCTCATCAGCGCCCTGCGCCGTGTAATGCCATTCGCCAGCGAGAGCAGCCAGCTGGTTCGCTTCTATATAGAGCCAGGCAAGCTGGAGGTTTCTTCTGAAGATATGGACTTCTCTACATCTGCCCGCGAACTGTTGGCTTGCGAGTATGTTGGCTCTCCTATCAACATCGGTTTCAAGGGCAGCAGCCTGAACGAAGTGCTGAGCAACATCAGTGGCGACAACATCATCCTCCAGCTCGCTGACCCTAGCCGTGCCGGAATCATCGTTCCTGCCGAGCAGCAGAAAGAGGAAGACATTCTCATGCTCATCATGCCTATGCTCTTGAATGACTAAGGAACATACGTTACTGAATATAAGACCCCAAAAATAATAGGACAATGAAACTCAATTTAAAAAAACCTTTAATCGTGTTCGACCTTGAAACAACAGGTCTGGACATGGTGAAGGACAGAATTATTCAGATATCATACATCAAGGTAAGCCCAGACGGCACTGAAAGCAGAAAGAACCTCTTTGTCAATCCAGAGAAGGAGATTCCGGCAGAAGTTGTAGCCCTCACAGGCATCAGCAACGAAGATGTCAAGGACGCTCCAACCTTCAAGCAACTGGCTGCCAATCTCGAAAAAGAATTCATCGGCTGCGATTTCGCCGGCTACAATTCCAACCATTTCGATATTCCTATGCTTGCCGAGGAATTTCTCCGTGCCGGCATTGATTTCGATTTCAGCAAATGCCGCCTCATCGATGCACAGACCATATTCATGAAGATGGAACGCAGAAATCTGGCTGCTGCATACAAATTCTTCTGCGGAAGAAAGATGGAAGATGACTTCGAGGCTCACAGAGCTGACCAGGATACAGAAGCTACCTACCGTGTGCTGATGGCCGAGCTTGACAAATATGCTCCAGGCGTTCAGGAAGAACCGGAGCGTGTGCTCAACAACGACATGGAAGAGCTGGCTGCTTTCTCCAAGCAGAACGACAATGTAGACTTTGCCGGCCGCATCGTATGGCAGGAAGTGAAAGATGCCAACGGCAATGTCATGACCGATGAGAAAGGCGAACCTCTGAAACACGAAGTTTTCAACTTCGGCAAATACAAAGGCTGGGACGTTGGTGAAATCCTGACCCGCGACCCAGGCTACTTTACATGGGTCTTGGGAAGCGACTTTACAAACAACACCAAGCAGGTACTTACCCGCATTCGCCTCCGTGAGTACAATAAGCGTATGGGGAAATAACAAATTCCCCAATACGCAGAATTGGGGTGAATAAGTAAAAATGTCAAAATGTTAAAAGGAAAGAAAATAGTATTGGGCATTACGGGCTCCATTGCAGCCTACAAGTCATGTCTCATCATACGAGGCCTTATCAAGCGAGGAGCTGAGGTGCAGGTGGTCATTACACCTGCCGGCAAGGAGTTTATCACTCCCATCACCCTTTCAGCCCTCACCCATAAGCCGGTGGTAAGCGAATTCTTCTCGCAGAGAGACGGCACATGGAACTCACATGTTGACCTCGGTCTCTGGGCAGACGCCATGCTGATTGCTCCATGCACAGCATCAACAATGGGAAAGATGGCTCACGGCATTGCCGACAACATGCTCATCACTACTTACCTATCTATGAAGGCACCAGTCTTCCTGGCTCCAGCGATGGACCTGGACATGTACAAGCATCCTTCCACACAAGCTAACATGAAAACCCTTCTGAGCTATGGCAACCATATCATAGAGCCGGAAGTGGGATTCCTGGCTAGCGGACTGGAAGGCAAGGGACGCATGGAGGAACCAGACGTCATCGTTGACTGTCTGGACAGATATTTCGATATAGAGGCAGAAAAGAATGCTGACTGCATGATAAATGCAAAGGAAACTGCGAACGATTTATCGGGTAAGAACGTGATGATTACTGCAGGACCTACCTATGAGAAGATAGATCCGGTGCGCTTCATCGGCAACTATTCTTCCGGGAAGATGGGATTCGCCCTGGCTGAGGAATGCCTGCGCCGAGGCGCCAACGTCACCCTCATTGCAGGACCCGTTGCATTGTCATGCAGTCAAGCCATCAACCGCATCAATGTTGAGAGTTGCGAAGAGATGTATCAGGCTGCAACGCAAGCCTTCGCTGAGAACGATGCAGCCATCCTCTGTGCTGCCGTTGCCGACTTCAAGCCAAGTAACGTAGCCGACAGGAAAATCAAGCGCGAGAAAGATGATCTGGAGTTGCGTCTCGTGCCGACGCACGACATTGCAGCCGCCTTAGGAAAGATGAAACAAAAACATCAACGAATCGTAGCTTTCGCACTGGAAACCAACGATGAAGAAGCGAACGCACAGAAGAAGAGACAAAAGAAAAATGCCGACTTCATTGTGCTCAACTCCACTCGTAATCCAGGAACTACATTCCGTACAGATGACAATCAGATAACGATTATCTCAGAAAAAGGCAAGAAAGAATATGAGAAGAAACCAAAGTCTGAGGTGGCTCAAGACATCATTGACGAATTGGCAAAAATCCTCTAAGGGGAAGAAAAAAACTAATTGGATAGCTGCTGTCTGCATGGTATGGATTCTGTGCTGTACTGTGCAGACAGCTGCTGCACAGGAGCTGCAAGCCAAAATCACGATTAACCATGCCCAGATATCAGGCACGGACAAGAGTGTTTTCGAAAACCTGCAGCAAACCCTGGAGCAGTTTATCAACGACCGCCAATGGACCCATCTGCAGTTTGCCAGGAAAGAGCGCATCACTTGTAATTTCAATATTACCGTAACCAAGTACGACAAAAATCAGAACCTGTTTACATGCAAGGCGCTCATTCAGGCTAACCGCCCGGTCTACAATTCGGCCTACACCTCCACCATATACAACAATACGGACCAGAACTTCACGTTCAAGTTTGCCGAGTTCGACCAGCTGGAGTTCAATGAGCAGCAGATAGACAATCAGCTTACAGCGCTCTTCGCCTACTATGCCTATCTCATCATAGGCCTGGACCTGGACACCTTCTCGCCCAAAGGCGGCGAAGATGTCCTGCAAAGATGCATGAACCTTGCCAATAACGCCCAGAATCTGGATTATCCGGGATGGAAAGCATTTGCCGATTCCAAAAACCGCTTTGCCATCATCTCCGACTATCTTGACGGTGCCTTGGAACCTTTCCGCCAGTTACAATACGATTATTATCGCAAGGGACTGGACGAGATGGCAAACAATGTGGAAAGAGGAAGAGGTGAGATTACTACCGCAGTAACCACCCATCTCAAGAAGGCAAAGGAAAACCGTCCGCTCAGTATGCTACCGCAGATCTGGACCGATTACAAGAAGGATGAGCTTGCCAACATCTACAAGGGTCATGGAACCCAGAAAGAAAAGGAAGCCATCTACGAACTTCTCTTCAGCATCAACCCGTCTCAAAGTTCTTTCTGGGACAAGATAAAAGAATAGTTCTTGGTTTTTACAAGACAAGAAAAAGATTTAATAATTATGCTCAAGCAACTGTATATTAGAAACTTTACACTCATAGACGAGTTGGATATAAAACTATATCCAGGCTTCTCCGTCATCACAGGTGAAACGGGTGCAGGTAAAAGCATCATCCTCGGAGCCATCGGCCTGCTGCTAGGCAATCGTGCCGACAGCAAAGCCATCAAATCAGGCAAGGAGCGTTGCGTAATAGAGGCTCATTTCGACCTTTCCAGATACGATATGAAAGGCTTCTTTGATGACAACGATATCGATTTTGATGCAGAAGACACAATCATCCGCAGGGAGCTGACCAGTGCCGGCAAAAGCAGGGCATTCATCAATGACACACCGGTTCCCTTAACCAAGATGAGAGAACTGGGCGAACAGCTGGTTGATATTCATTCACAACATCAGAATCTCCTGCTGCAAAAAGAAGATTTCCAACTGAACGTGGTAGACATCTTGGCGCAGGATGCAGAACATATCAAAGCATACCAAGCTGTCTATCAGCAATACCGTTCTGCCCTCTCACGACTGGAACAGCTGAAGCAGGAACTCATCAAAAACCGCGAAAACGAGGAATTCATGCGCTTCCAACACAAGGAACTTGACGAGGCTCATCTGGAACCAGGCGAACTTGAGCAACTTGAACAGGAATCAGATATTCTGAATCATTCGGAAGAAATCAAATCAGCACTTTATGAAGCCGACCATTCGCTTTCGGACGATGAGGGAAGCATCCTCCAACTGTTGCGCAATGCCAGCTACAGCATCAGCAACATCAGAGAAATCTACCCGGAAGTGGCTGAACTCTCCGACAGACTGGATTCCAGCTACATAGAGCTGAAAGACATCGCCCAGGAAATCAGCAGCAGCCTGGACCGAATCGATTTCGACCCAGCCCGCCTGGAGCAGCTCAACACCCGATTGGACCAGCTCAACACATTGCTGCAGAAATTCCATGTCGAAACAGTAGAGGAACTCATTGAAACCCGCGATCTTCTGGCGCAGCAACTGGAACACATTGACAATGGCAATGAAGACATCGAGATATTGCAGAAGGAAGTAGACCAGAAACTGATAAAGGCAATGTCTGCAGCTCATTCTCTTTCCAGTCTTCGCAAGAAAGTCGCCAAAAGCATTGAAACGGAAATGAAAAACCGGCTCGTCCCTCTCGGAATCCCTAACGTCCGCTTTGAAATCGAATTTGCAGAGAAACCGCTCTGCCGAGATGGAGCCGACAAGGTAAGCTTCCTCTTCAGCGCCAATCGCAGCACCCCTCTCCAGCCTATCAGCCAGGTAGCTTCCGGCGGCGAAATAGCACGCGTAATGCTCTCGCTCAAGGCGATGATCAGCGGTGCAGTCAAGTTGCCAACCATCATTTTCGACGAAATTGATACAGGAGTTAGCGGCAAAATAGCCGAGAAGATGGCTGAGATCATGACCGAGATGGGCAATCAGAACCGTCAGGTAATTTCCATTACCCACCTGCCTCAAATAGCTGCCATGGGCAGCCATCACTATAAGGTTATGAAGGAGGAAACCCAGACCGGGACCATTTCGCAGATGCGGGAACTGACTCCAGAGCAGAGGGTTGAAGAAATCGCCCAGATGCTCAGCGGAAGCGACATCAGCCAGGCGGCACTGGCTAATGCCAAGGAGCTGATAAACAAACATGCCAAATTATAGATATGAAAAGAATAAATACAATCATTTTGACTCTGATGCTGGGAGCATCGAGTGTCTTGGCGCAACCGGGTTCTGTCCAGAAGGTTGCCAAAAGCGTCTTCACCTTGACTACATTCAATAAGGACGGCGCAATCATATCATCTACACAGGGAGTGTTTATTGATAACAAGGGTACTGCCATCAGTACATTCAAGCCTTTCGTGGGAGCCAACAAGGCAAGTGTGGTCGATGCCACAGGCAAGTCTTATGAAGTAGAAGCCATCATGGGAGCAGATGAGCTTTATGATGTTGCCAAATTCAGAATCAAGGCAAATACTACAGCTGCTACTATCGCAGCAAAGGAGACTGAAGCTGGCCAGAAAGTATGGCTTGTTCCCTACTCTATCAAAAAATCACCTTTCCAGCAGGAAAACATTACGAGTGTAGAGAAATTCCAGACATCGTACAACTACTACATCTTCACCACAACCGTTCCGGAAAATGCAGTGGGTTGCCCATTCGTTGACAAGAACGGACAGGTGATTGGACTGATGCACAGCAACGGACAGACCACAGCGATTGATGCCAATTATGCCCGCCAGCTGAAGGTTACCGGACTTTCATCGCTCGATGCAGCCCTGCGAGAGACAGCCATCCGCACTGCCCTTCCCGATACAGAGCAGGAGGCCATGACCATGATGACTTTGAAAAAAGGTCAGTTGAAAATGGAAGAATACGCCAAGTACTCGGATGAATTCATCGAAAAATTCCCTACTTCTGCCTATGGTTACAAGGAAAAGGCGATAGACCTGGTAAATGCCGATAAGTATGAAGAGGCTGCCAAGCTGATGGAAACCGGCATCAAGAAGGCAACAGCCAAGGACGAGGCTCACTCCAACTATTCTGACATCATTTATCAGAAAGTAATATATAAAGGTGATTCCGTTTATGCTGCATGGACATTGGACAAGGCTCTGGACGAGGCACGCCAGGCATACGCCATCAAGGCACAGCCAATCTACAGGCATCAGGAAGCCAGAATCCTGTTCACCAAGGGTGATTATGCAACTGCTGCCAATCTTTTCCTCGACCTGACCAAGACTCCAATCAACAGTGGCGAACTCTATCTGGAGGCAGCACAGGCGAAGACAAGACTGAAAGCCCCTGATTCAGAGATTGAGATGCTGCTCGACAGTGCCGTAAGCGTAGGAGCCCGTACCAACATGGCTGGTCCATATTATCTGGCACGTGGTCAATATCTTGCAGAAAAGGGACAGTATCGTCGTGCCATTCAAGACTATAACATGTACGACAGCATCGTGCGCCCAGTAGATCCATCATTCTACTATGCCCGCTATCAGTGCGAAACCAAGCTCAGAATGTGGCAGCCAGCCCTATTCGACATTGCAAGAACCTGCTATCTGGCGCCAAAGGAACCGACCTTCTTTGCCGAGTGGGCAAGTTTAGATTTGCGTGTAAAACGATTTGATGAAGGCATCAGTGCTGCATCCCGTTGCATTGAGTTAGCCCCAGAATATGCTGACGGCTATCTTCTTCTCGGCTTGCTCTACAAGGAGAAGAACATGAAGGAGGAAGCTATCAGGAATCTGAAGAAAGCAGAAGAATTAGGTGATAAGCGAGCTACCGAATATCTTGCAAAGATAAAGTAATTCATCTCACAGAACACATGTTTTGAGGATAAAACCTTGTTTTTGCGAAATAGTTGCCAAAAAATTTGGTAGTTCCAAGAAAAAGTATTACCTTTGCAGCCGCAAACAAGAAA
>ERZ1034680.1067-NODE-1067-length-11177-cov-6.034077_pt1 | contig 11177 bp, 8 predicted proteins | sample MGYA00520639_ERZ1034680 | MGnify/ENA primary metagenome ERZ1034680 (study PRJEB33766, sample SAMN09781760) | gut metagenome | biome: gut microbiome | host: Homo sapiens | place: Madagascar | study: EMG produced TPA metagenomics assembly of the PRJNA485056 data...
TGATGAAGATGTGAAAGAACATATCTGGCAAACCCGCGGTTATGCTGTGGCAGCTCTCCCGCAAAAAGGCAGTGCACGGCCTCTTGCGCAGCAGCTGTCCCATCCTGACATTGTAGTACTTAGGAGGAGAAAACCTATGGCACAAAAGCAACCTGCCGATCAATCCCGGCGTTGGCTGGGTCTGACCGGTTCAGCGGTTCTGCTGGCAAACCTTGTTTTGACAGGAACCTCGATTGCCTTTCAGCAGGAAGGTGAAGTAAACCACGCACTTGGTATTGAAGGCTCCAATGCTTCTTACGGCGGAACAGAATTCTCGGCAGACGGTTCTTTGACGGATGCAAGCTACGCTGCTTATATTCAGGCTGCCTATGAATTCTGTGAGCAGGAAGAGGAAGAGGGCAGCGTTCTGCTGTATAACCGCAATAACGCATTGCCCCTCTCTGAATCTGAGCGCAACGTGACCGCCTTTGGCCGCGGCAGCATTGACCCGGTATTCCGCAGCACCGCAGGCGGTTCCTCTACAAACAAGGAATACCAGCAGACACCCGTTGATGCATTGCAGGGCGCGGGTTTCAACGTCAACCAGACGGTACTGGACGCGTATGCAAATGCCCCGGCACCGGAGGCAAGAAGCGTTTCTAGTGTTGGCGAGTATGATCCGGCGCTGTTCACAAGCAGTGTGACAGATTCGTTTGCGTCCTATGGCGATGTTGCCTTTGTCACGCTCTCCCGCTTTGCTACGGAGGGCAACGACCTTGCAATGGTCAATGACAAGGGCAAGCGTATGCTGGAGCTGGATGACAACGAAAAAGCCATTTTCCAGAAAATCAAGGACTCCGGCAAGTTCAAAAAGGTCGTCGTATTGCTGAACTCTGTGTTTGCGATGGAAATGGACTGGCTGGATGAATATAACGTTGATGCAGTCCTGTGGGTGGGCAATCCCGGCTTTTATGGTATGCCCGGTGCCATTCGTGTGGTGACTGGCGAGGTCAATCCTTCCGGTCATACGCAGGCAACCTTTGCGGCAAACTCTCTGTCGGCCCCCAGTGCTGAAAACTTCGGTCTGCACGCCTATGACTATGCGGGCAAAACGCCCCGTGCCGCCGGTGACAGCTTTGTCAGCTATAACGAGGGCATTTACGTCGGCTACCGTTACTATGAAACCCGTTATGAGGATACTGTCCTGGGACAGGGCAATGCAGCTTCTGCCACGGGCGCCAAGGCGTCCTCCGACGGATGGAACTATGCAGAGGAAGTCTGCTTCCCGTTCGGCTATGGCCTTTCTTACACAACCTATGAGTATGCACTGGATAACCTGAGCTACGATGCGGATGCAGATACCTTTACGGCTACGGTTACGGTAAGCAATACCGGCAGCGTGGATGGTAAGGCTACGGTGCAGCTGTATGCGCAGTCTCCGTACACCGATTATGACAAGGAAAACCTTGTTGAAAAGTCCGCCATTCAGCTGATGGGTTACGACAAGGTGGATGTTGCCGCAGGCGCTTCCGAGACGGTTCAGCTGGAGGTTCCCGGCTATTTCCTTGCCTCCTATGACTCTCACGGTGCCAAGGGCTACATTCTGGATCCGGGCGACTACTACTTTGCTGTCGGCAATGGCGCCCACGAGGCTCTGAACAATGTTCTTGCCCTGAAGTGCGGCAGTGCTGTGGACGGCAAGCTGATGGATCAGGACGGCAATATTGTTGCCGGAAACACCGCAGCCGCAGCCAAATGGACCGCTCCCAACACGACTGTGGACACAGAAAAGTACCGTACTTCCCGCTACAACAGCGATGTTGAAGTTACCAATACGTTTGACGATGCAGATGTAAACTACTGGGCCAACGATGATGAGAAAATCACCTATCTGTCCCGCAGCGCATGGGATACCACGTACCCTGTCACGCTGGCAACGCTGACCGTGAATGACAAGCTGTACAATGGTCTGAATATGCAGACCTATGCAAAGGCTGCCGATGCCAAGAGCGTTTCGGACTTTAATCTGGGTGTTACGCTGGATGAGAAGATTAACTTCATTGATATGAAGGGCGTGGCCTTTGATGACCCGAAGTGGGATGACTTCCTGTCCCAGATGACGCTGAGCGAGTTGCTCATCAATATGGGCGATTCCAAGGGCATTAAAGCGGTCAAAGCTGTCAATAAGCCCGGCTGCACCATCGTGGACGGCCCCGAAGGCATGAACGGTCAGTTCAAGTATGGCGACCGCCGCAACTGCACCGGCTGGGCAACGCTCCCCATCGTCGGCGCATCTTGGAACCACGATCTGCAGACCCGTTTTGGTGAAATGTATGGCGAGGATGCATTGTATGCGTCTATTCCCATTGCTTATGCGCCCGGTGCCGACACGCTGCGTTCTCCCTATTCCGGCCGTACCAGCGAGTATTTCTCTGAGGATGGCGTGCTGAGCTACTACGCAGCCAAGAACGTTTCCCATGGTATGCGCAACAAGGGTCTGATTGGCACGGTCAAGCATTTCTTCCTCAATGAGCAGGAAGCAGGTCGTCAGGGCATCTCCACCTTTGCAAACGAGCAGTCCATCCGTGAAATCTATATCCGCGCCTTTGAAGGCTCTCTGGCCGAGGGCGATTCTCTGGGTGTTATGACCGCCTACAACCGTATCGGCGTTATGTACGCAGCGGCAAGTCAGGGTATTCAGCATATCCTGCGTGATGAATGGAACTACGGCGGCTATATTATTGATGACGCTCTGACTGCTTCTGAGTATTCTTCTGCTCCGGAAATGCTGATGGCAGGCAACAACATTTTCTGCCTGGATACCGCACGCCCGACAGAAATTGAAAAACTGATTACTTCCACCGATGACGGCGATCTGCTGCAAAAGGTTTTGGATTCCAACCATTATCTGTACTATATCATGCTGAAATCCAGCATGAGCGGTGCTTCTGCTGAGGATCTGGTCGTTTCGGATGCTGCACCGTGGTGGCAGACCGCGCTGAGAGTGATTGATGCGATTGCGATTGCCCTTGTTGTAGCTTCCGCCGTCATGTATGTACTTCACACCTACACGGACGTTTTCTCCGAGGAAAAGCGGAAAAATCGTTCCTCTGCGAAGAACTGAGAGGTGGAAAAGAATGAATAAGCTATTGAAAAATAAGGCTTCCGGCAGTTATCTTTGCCTTGCTGCCGCAGTAGTGGCCCTGATTACCGCTATTGTATTTCTGGCAACACAGGAAACCGCTGCTCCTTTGGGACATACCGGGACCCTTCCGGGTGTTGTGCTGCTTGTGGGTGCGGCTGCTTCTTTGATTTTCTTCTTTGTTTCGGTTCCTTTCAGCGCGCTGATTCAGGCTGTTATTTATAATGCGGCCCTTTATCTTGTCGTAGTTCAGCTGTATTTTGTGTTTGCCGATGTAATCAACCATGTCACCTTTGCCGGTGGCAATGCAGGTTTGTGCGTCTTTTATATGGCAGGCGCACTGGTTGCAGCGCTGCTCAGCGTGATTGCCTGCTTCTGCAAGCAAACGCAGGCTGGCAACGCCAAGGCTGATGCAAAGCAGTTCACCGCAGCCGGTGCTGTGGCTGTTGCAGCTGTGGCCTGTGTAGGTGTTGTTTCCCTGCAGGAAAACAACCAGCCCGCAGCAGATGCCGATGGTGTCACCGTAGCAGAGCAGACTTCCACCGAAGGCTTCAATATGAACTATGCAGACAACGCATTTGTCAACACCTCTCTGGAGGATATGGTGGCCATTCCGCAGGAAACCTGGCTGGAAAAAGAGGAAAACGGCGAAGTTGCCTACTTCTTTGAAGGTCAGTACACCGAGGGCTTCAGCACCATTGTTGACCCGGCCTGTCTGGATATGTACTGCTACACCGATGGTTCTATGCACGGCACGTTCAGCGGTCCCACGACCTCTGTTGGCGGCGGCGTGGTGTCGCAGGTATACGGCTACTGGTATAATTACGATGAATCCGGTGAGCAAAACTTTGTTGTTCATATCTCCGGCAATCTGGATGCTGACGGAACGGTCCGCCCGGTCAACACCGAAGGCGGCGCAGATGCGGATGTATACATTTTCTCCACCGATCATGGCGTCTACAACTGGGAAGCAAGCCTGAGCTATGGCGTTATGGGTGGTATGTTCACCCGTAACATCAACATCTACGGTCAGACGTATGCACCGGTACAGAGCCTGACGATTGATTCTTCCAACCTGCGTACCTTCTATACAGGAGATGCTTTTGACGCCGGGGAGCTGGCTGTAACGGCAGTGCGCGCCAACGGTGCAGAGGAAACCATCTGGAATGGTCGCCTCACCTATACCGGGTATGATTCTGACACCACCGGCACCAAAACCGTAACGGGGCATTTCCTGGGCGCTACCGCTACCTTTGAGGTCAACGTGGAAGAGCTTGTGACCGAAAATTATACCGGTTCTTATGAGCTGGTTCAGGGTGAACAGCCCACTGCTACCGAAGCAACCTTGCTGGTGGATTACTCGCACAAGGTATGCAGCATCACCGCGGCAGATGGTTCGGCTTCCATTTCCGGCACCTTGGTCGAGGTGAAGGACGATGCTCTGGTATTGACCCTGAACGGCAGTGAGCAGCTTGAGGTTCCTATGATCGAAACCGAAAGCGGCAAGCAGGTCACAATTCCTGCCCACGATGAGGTGGTTTCGGGCTGGGGATACAGCAATACCTACTCTATCGGGGAATGCACCCTCACGATTGTTTCTGCTGAGTAACGCAGCCTCCAAAGCGGAAGAAACTTCCGGAAAAGGCTAGGATGCTTTTGTACAAAAGCATTCCACTGCGGGTGAATCTCTGCAGCACTGATTTATTCTGACATTCTCATATTTACTTTTTTCTCCGAAAAGGCCTACTGCATTTATGCAGTAGGTCTTTTCTCAGTTTGTCGAAAAACCACATCCCTTGTCTATTGAACGTGTAGGGGCGACCATTGGTCGCCCGCCAACTTGGCGCTGCATCGCGTTTTCCGAGGCGGCTTCCTTACAAGGCAAACGGGCACGGGCGAGCAATGCTCGCCCCTACAAGAGTTTATCGACAGTCTTTTCTATAAATACGCCCGGTATGGGCAACAGCCATGTGGCGAGAGACCACTAAGAGCTCAGTAGTAGGAAGCGTCAGCCGAAGGCAAGGGCAACGGTTGGGTTCTGACCGAGCAGAAGGCTACTAAAAAAGCAGCAAGAGCGTCTGCCTTCGTAGTAGACACTCTTGCTGCTTTACTTTTTATTCCTTTGTGGTATGCAATACAACACACTCATACGGACGCAGGGTCTCTGAAGGGTTATCTGCGTAGTTTCCTATCAGTTTTTCTGCAGTCGCCCAAGCGTCAGGCAGTTCAGCGTGGATTTCTTGCTCTGTCAGGTTGCAAAGTACAAGCAGTTCTTCCTTGTCCGCCGAGCCATAGCGCCGATAAGCCAGCAGGTCGGTGTTATCTGGGTAAAGAAATTCAATTTTTCCCTCACTTATGACCCGGTGTTCCTTCCGCAAGCGTACCATCGCTTTGTAGAAGCTATAAATCGAATCCGCATCACTCGTCTGCGCCGCAGCGTTGATGCTCTTATAGTTATCCGCCACACCAATCCACGGCGTACCTGACGTAAAGCCTGCGTTGGGGCTGCTGTCCCACTGCATGGGAGTACGGCCGTCATCCCGGCTGCGCTGTGCCAGAATATTCAGCGTCTCAGCCTCGGATTTACCTTGCTCACGCAGAATCTTATAGTAGTTAAGACTCTCCACGTCACGGTACTGGTCAATTTCGGTAAAATGAGGATTCGTCATGCCCAGTTCCTCGCCCTGATAAATATAGGGTGTGCCGCGCATACAATGAATCGCCGTGGCCAGCATTTCGGCGCTTTCTCTCCAATAGGTCGTGTCGCTGCCGAACCGGCTGACAGCACGCGGCTGGTCGTGATTGCACCAAAACAAAGCGTTCCAGCCGCCGTGTTCCTGCATTCCCTCCTGCCAGGTCTGGAACAAACGCTTCAGCGCCCCATGGTCGGGGGGCATCAGCTCCCATTTTTGCCCGTTTTTATAGTCCACTTTCAGGTGATGGAAGTTGAAGCACATCGTCAGTTCATGGTTTTTCTCTGATGTGTACCCGATGCAGTTTTCAAGCGTAGTGGAGGACATCTCCCCGACAGTCATCATACCGTCAATACCGCCTGCGGCCACCAGTTCTTTCAGATACTTGCCGACATTGCAGCCATCCGTATAGAAGCGACGGCCATCGCCCTCCAAGTCGTCTTGGTACAGTTTCGGTTTGGAGATAAGATTGACTACATCAAAGCGGAAGCCCTTGATTCCCTTCGCTTTCCAAAAGCGCAGGATGTCGGCCATTTCGGCACGCACAGCAGGATTCTCCCAGTTCAAATCAGCCTGCATGACATCAAACAAATGCAGATACCATTTACCCAACTGCGGCACATACTCCCACGCGGAGCCTCCGAATTTGGACACCCAGTTTGTGGGGCAGCGGTCGGGAGAGCCGTCCTTGAAAATATAGTAGTCCTGGTATTTTTTATCGCCTGCCAATGCTTTTTGAAACCACTCATGCTCGGTGGAGGTGTGGTTGAACACCATATCCAGCATCAGGCCGATACCGCGTTTGTCGGCTTCCCGAATCAATTCGTCCAAATCATCCATCGTGCCGTAGCGGGGATCCACCGCACGGTAGTTGGCCACATCGTAGCCGTTGTCCCGCTGGGGTGAAGGGAAAAACGGTGTCAGCCATAGGTAATCTACACCCAAATCCGCCAAATAGCCCAGCTTTTGGGTGACGCCTTTCAAATCGCCAAAGCCATCCCCGTTGGAATCATGAAAGGATTTCGGGTAAATTTGGTAGACAACCTTGTCCTTGAAATTGTACATTGCAAACCCCACTTACATTCAGAACCGAATCAGGCAACGCCTTTTTTCTTGCCGATGGCAACCGTCAGCACAAAGGGGACGACAATAGCAATCAACATGCACAGCGCAAAGCTGAGCATATAGGTCGGCTGGATAGACAGAATGCCGGGGATACCGCCGACGCCGATTGCGTTGGCCGTGGTGGAGGTTGCCACACAGACCACTGCGGCTGTTGCGGAACCAATCATGCCGCAGACAAACGGGAAGTGATACTTGAGGTTGACACCGAACATGGCCGGCTCAGTAACACCCAGATAGCAGGAGATGCAGGAAGGAACATTGACTTCCTGTGCGGCGGCATTTTTGCGCTGGAGATAAATCATACCGAGAACGGCAGAACCCTGTGCAATGTTGGACAGTGCAATCATCGGCCACAGCATGGTGCCGCCAAAGTCGGCAATCAGCTGCATATCAATCGCGTTGGACATATGATGCAGACCGGTAATAACAAGCGGCGCATAAACAAAACCGAAAATAGCACCGAACACAACGCGGAAAGAGCCGGAGATACCTGCATAAACCACTTCGGAGATGACAGAACCGATTTTCCAGCCGATGGGGCCGAGAACCGTGTGGGCGATGATAACGGCCGGCACCAAAGAACAGAACGGAACCACAATCATGGAAACGACCGACGGGCAGACTTTACGGAAAAAGCGCTCCAGATACACGAGCGTAAACGCGGCCAGCATAGCCGGAATGACCTGCGCCTGATAGCCAATCATATTGATCGTGAAAAAGCCAAAGTCCCATTTGGGGATGTCGGCTGCCGCCGTGGAGGCCACCGCGTAGGCGTTAAGAAGCTGGCCGGAAACCAGCGTCAGGCCCAGCACGATGCCAAGGCTCTGCGTGGTGCCCATCTTTTTGGTAACGGACCAGCAGATGCAGACCGGCAGCATATGGAAGATAGCCTCGCCAATCAGCCAAAGGAAGCTGTCAACACCGGACCAGAACTGACTGATATCACAAAGCGTCTGTGTGCCGTTGCCAAACAAATAAATACTGTCAATACAGTTGCGGAAGCCCAGAATCAGACCGCCGGTGATGATGGCGGGAATCAGCGGGGCAAAGATTTCAGCCAGCACGCTCATAATTCTTTGCAGTGTGTTCTGATTCTGCTTGGCCGCGCTCTTGACGGCGTCTTTGGAAACACCATCAATGCCGGATACCGCGATAAAATCATTGTAAAAATCGTTGACCGTGTTGCCGATAATCACCTGAAATTGCCCGGCCTGTGTGAATGTACCTTTGGCAGATTTCAGAGACTCGATTTTGGCAACATCTGCCTTGGCAGGGTCATTCAGAACAAAGCGCATACGCGATACGCAGTGAGATACCGCCGCAATGTTCTCTTTTCCGCCGACATACTCAAGCAGCAGCCGTGCATCCTGTTCGTACTTACCCATTTTATTTTTTCCTCCTTCAGAATTCCGCTAAAGCGGATATTCAAACTTGTATGAACAAGTTTGGCTTACAGCCTCAGTATAGTGAACTTGTTCATACAAGTCAAGAGCTTTTCCGGAAATTATATGTGTAGGCATGAAATTCGGTGCAGCGCACAAATTCTCCTCTTGAATTTTGGCTGAAAATACGATATACTAAATCAAATGTTTGAACAAGTTGAAAGGGGACTGCCGCCATGCCAAAAGCAAAATACGAAGGAATTTATCACAGCTTAAAAAAGCGTATTGAAGCGCAGGACTATCCCTATCAGTCCCTGCTGCCCAGTGAGAACACATTGCTCGAGGAATACGCCTGCTCCCGCAACACGGTTCGCCGTGCGCTGGCTGAACTGACCAACGATGGCTATGTGCAGGCCATGCAGGGGCGCGGAGTACGGGTGATTTATCAACCGGTGGGAAAAACCACATTTACCATCGGAGGTATTGAAACTTTTCAGGAAACCGCGCGGCGAAACCGATTACACGCAGTGACAAAGGTTTTGGAATTTAAAACCGTCATTGCCGATGAGCGCCTTGCCTCGCTGAGTGGTTTTTCCGTGGGCGATGAATTGTGGTACATTCGCCGGGTGCGGTATCTGGATGGAAAAGCACTCATTTTGGACATCAACTATTTTTTGACAGAGTTTGTTCCCGGTCTGACCCCCGAGATTGCGGCCAACTCCATCTACGATTATATAGAAAACACACTGGGTATGCAGATTATCACCAGTAAGCGCCGTATGACAGTGGAACACGCCACCGCGCAGGATGAAAAAGTACTTGCCATGGACAGCTATGACTGCGTTGCCGTTGTCACAGACCAGACATTCAATGCCTCCGGGATGCTGTTTGAATTTACGCAGTCCCGTCACCAGCCTGATTATTTCTGCTTTCAGGACATTGCCACCCGAAAAAAATGAGCATCGCCCTTTCAGGCTGGATGCTCATTATCCGCTACACCCGTAGTGTATCCTTTTATACGATACAGGAGTACATTCCCTCTTATACCTCTTCCCGGCTCTTCATTGAAGCCCAAGGTCATATCCTTCTCTTCGCTCAGAAATCATTCCCGATATTTCTCTCGAAGCCCAGAAACCTTGTTCCCTGAAAACTCAGCCTACCCGTATCGCCTTCCACGAGCATACCGTAGTCCTGCCCGCGTACAGCGAACTCGATGCGGTCACCGCTCTCGACCTCGAAGGTCACATAGTAGGAAGTGCTCGTCGTGCTATGGAACCCATGAGCACCGGAAGCATCGCCTGCCGCCGGATGGCTGTGATGGGTCGTATTCTGCCGCTTAGTCACGACCTTGGCTGGCACGGTTAATCTCGGGGATTGATTGTTCTTATGCCATGTGTTGAACCCTATAACGGCAGTGTAAATGAATGTGCCGACAATGAAAAGGAAGACGGCGGTAAACATGAGGGGAAATAACTGGTCGAACAAGCCAAAAAACATGGTACTTCTCCTTATACTCTGTTTAGGATTTGCTTTATCTCATCGAGGTTCTCGGCAAAGTAGATGCCTTTCTGCCGTTCTTTCGAGGAAAAACCTTTGTCAATCATCTTTGTCAGCAGTGCCTTCAAATCATCATAGTAGCCGTTCAGGTTGTAAAGGATGCACGGCGCGTCTAAGTGTTTCAGGGATACTTTGGACATGACCTCTGCAATTTCCTCTAATGTGCCCGTACCACCGGGGAAAGCAATAAAGGCATCGCCGAGCTCAATCATCTTAGCCTTCCGCTCTGCCATGTCTTTGGTCACGATAAGCCTGGTCAAGCCATCGTGCTGTAACTCGTTCTCGATAAAGAACTGCGGCTCAATGCCTGTTACTTCACCGCCAGCCTGCAAGACACTGTCTGCGATTGCACCCATGAGCCCGGATTTTGAGCCGCCATAGACAAGCGCATTCCCGCTGCTGCCAATCCATGCGCCGAGTTCCTCCACGGATTTCCGCAGGCGCGGGTCATTGCCTTCGTTCGCGCCTAAGTACACGGTGATGTTCATGTTGCTTTCCTCCTGCTGTATTATACTTGTGTATTCGGGGCGTTTGTGCTGCTGCTTTTAGCGAGAATATATCCGTGCCCCACTACACTTTTCAATTCATTTTTGCTCAACCCCAATTTTTTGCGCATTACCTGCTCAAGTGACAGTCATGCAATGCAGTCAGCGCTCTTGAATTTCTTTCCCGCTCATATGCTCGATTTCGATTTCAAAAACTTGTACTGCTTTTCCGGCATGGGCAATTTCTTCATCGACAAGCTGTTCGCTGGGATAGTATTTCATGGCAAACTGCTTTAAACGCCGTGTTGTCTCTGAACCCGCGTCCATCAGATGACACCTGCCGAACACTACAACGCTCTGCATGAACGGTGCCCAGCTTTCCGTTCTGACGGTTTCATTCCCATATACGGTGAAGCACACCTTATCGCAGGCACGCAAGGCATCGACTTTATGCCCTGTCTTTGCACCGTGGAAATAAATTTTCTGCGCTTCCTCATCGTAAAGATAGTTGACCGGTATGGCATACGGGTATCCGTCATCGCCATTCACTGCAAGCACACCACGCCGACTGGACGCCAGCAGCTGCTTTGCCATATCGATTGAAATTTCGTTTTTCTTTCTGCGCATTTCTCTGGACATTCCGTTTTCCTTCCCTTTCCTCGGTTTTATGCCTGTGTCAGGCTTTGTTGTGACGCATCTGGAATATAGCACTATTATACGACAATTTGCGATAAAAAGAAATGCTGCATCCTCCAAATCCGGAAGATACAGCATTGTTTTTTTATATGTAATGGCCCTTTAGCCTAATTTGTTG
>ERZ1034680.1069-NODE-1069-length-11153-cov-49.862408_pt1 | contig 11153 bp, 6 predicted proteins | sample MGYA00520639_ERZ1034680 | MGnify/ENA primary metagenome ERZ1034680 (study PRJEB33766, sample SAMN09781760) | gut metagenome | biome: gut microbiome | host: Homo sapiens | place: Madagascar | study: EMG produced TPA metagenomics assembly of the PRJNA485056 data...
TTTCAACTATCCCTTAGAACTGATAATAAACTGAGCCCACTTTAAAAAGTAAGGCTGTTACATTTGTCAATGATACGGCGATGATGGTCCCAAGGAATGGAGAACAACATCTTGAAATCATCAACAGGCTGTTGACGATTTTTAGATTGTTCCGCAACTTGCGGAACATTTGAGTCTGACAACGAATCAGAGAAAAGTTCCGCAGTCTGCGGAATATTTCTATATAGAGGAGCATAGAGTTTGAAAAACTTACTCATATAGCGCAAGTTTATAGGCGAGAAACCTTTTACCCCTGGCATCGTTGCAGAAGGGTAACTCTGGCGTATGAAGCACTCTTGCTACTCGTCGGTGTTCACCACCAGACTTGGCGGATAGATACTCCATTACATACTTTTCTCTCTATAGTTGGGTGGTACACTTTTAAGTTAGAATCTACATATCTATATCTCTTGTTTGAATATGTTTTTAATTGCATAAAGAGGAAATGCCCGGATGTCGTCATAACACGAAAAGTTTCAACCGTACAGTTCAAAAAAAAACTGTCTTGCTACTCAGAACATTCGCGGCGTGGCTCTTTCGCGCTACGAATGTGCTGAGATGCAAGACAGGTTTTCTGTTTTCATTCAAGTCTGAATCCTACCAGGAGTCAGAGAAAGCATTGTCATCAAAGAGCCAACCAGTCTTTTTGGCATAATCCCCTTCTTGTACGTTTCCTGTGTTATCAATCTTTAAATCTTTATTACCAGACATCCAATTACCGTTAGGAACATCAGTAGCTGCAGGCCTGCTGTCAGCATCACCATGGAGACTGTTAGCGAGTAGTTTTGACTCTTCTTCATATTTTATAAAGAAGATTGTCGGAATAATATAATCTTTTTTCATCTTTGTAACAATTATTTCTTTACATATTTCTTACCATTAACTATATAAACGCCTTTAGGCAGTCCGTTAAAATTAAGAGCTTTACTACGAACCAACTGTCCATCTATGGAATAGACATCAGCAGAATGAGTAAGGATACCACTCTCAAAGAGCAGATTTTCAATGCCTGTAGTATTGTCTTCATCATTCTCAAAACCGTTTACATTCATATCTTGCAGCGAAATCGCCTTTGCACCAGCAGTTTGCCTATTAAAATAGATGTAAGAACGGTAAGGTTTTATCTTCATTCCATCTTTAGGAATACGTGAGAGAACACCCTTATTCGTCACTACGTAAGATCCTTCATTAAGCGTAGTATTAGTGAATGTACCCTTAAAGACGAGTGCATCGCTCTGCATTGGCTCTGCAGAAGGATATGTATTTCCATCAGTTCCTACACTAAAAAGCGGACTGTCAGCCTCACCGAATGTGGCGCGGGTTGTTATTCCTGTGATAGGATCATGGTTTGTCTTATCATTATCTTTCTTATCGGTAGGGAAAATAAGATAAGGATAACCGGCGATGATGTCCTGATTGACATGCTCGATAAACATCACTTTCTTGGTGGAAGTGTCGATGTTATTCATCAGCACCACCATGGTTCCGTCGCCGAAGACATCCTCTATCTGTCTCCTATTGATGGAATAAGGCAGACAGATGGCATTCCAATAGTTCTTGTAGAACGTGCGTTTAAGCGTGACATCCACATTCTTTTCTGTACGTGCAGAATAGTCTGTTCCATCATCCTCAAGCGTGATATCTGGGTCTTTTGAAACGTTCACAAAGTCGCCTGTTGCCCTCCATTCATCATGCTTAGCGTCTGGTTTCACCTTATGATATTTAGCATGTTTGCCTTTCTCGAATGTAAAGCCAGCCAGTCCGAGCTTTGCCGTATTTGAGAAGATGTAATAGGTCTTGCCTGGAAGCACATTGAATGTATATCTGACAATGCCCTTAGTGATCAGCACATGTCCATCTTCATCATTGCCAAGTTTGAAGACGTGCTGCTGCATACCCGGATTAGGCCAGTTGTCGAGGAATGACCATTTGTCATCAAAGCTTTCGATTTTGTCGAAAGAAGTCATAGTCGCTTTATTATAAGCCAGTTCCTCATCACCCCAGAAATATTCAGCACGAGCACGTCCATCATCTTTCCACATCTGTGCAGCCACCTTACTCTTAGTGTCAGCCACTACCTCTTTGACTATTTCGCCCTTCTCATCCGCCACATATACCTTCTTCACGCTCACGTCGATAGGCTCATTTTCCTTATATTCAATGCCATCAACAGTCATTGTCTGTCCTTCCGGAACATGCGTTACGCATCCCTCCTGCATCACATAGACTGACAGTAGTCCGGCATCTGTTGGTTCTATTTTGATGTGCGAGCCACGACATGGCAAGAGCCAAGGTGTCGCATTGGCAGCTGAATTGTTATTTGTCGGAGCAGAATAGTTGCCTGTAGCGGCATAATTATCGCCATCCACCTTCAGTTGCTCGCTCTTCGCCGCATTATTGCCATTTGTGGAGAATGTCTTATATCCATCATATTGATTTTTATCATTGAAGAATTCATGAAATACATCTTCTTCCGTCTTACGGCTATCAAGGTAAGCGTTTCGGTCAGCATTCTTCACGAATTTTTGTCCTTCCCAGAATTCTTTTTTCGAATATGAGTCTTTGTAATTATCGTAATAAGTACCACTATTATAAGTCCATCCACCAAGCGTAACAGCGATGGTTTTGTCTGGATTATATATAGTCTCGCCCACTGTGTATGGCTTTTTATCCTCAATCACATAACTCGCATCCGCCTTCGGACTAACCACAATCTCGTAAGAAGCAAAGATGCGATTGCTCGGCTCAAAGGTGTATTCATCATATATATCGCAATCATACTTACGCTCAGAGTTGTCCAATTCGGCAGTTATCACCGTACTACCACTTACACCATGCAACGTAACCTCTCCAGTTGTGGCATCTACGGATGCTACGTGTGGAGAAGAACTGGTATAAGAAAACTTATGCCCAGTCTCAGGGTCGGCTTGATGCAAACGCTCTACATTATTGATATAAAGGTCCATACGTGGTAAATCATCCGCAATTTTAGGATCTTTTACCACGCTTATTACCTGGGATGGGTTATGTCTATCAACAAACTTAATTTGAGCAAAATTCTTATCTGTCGCCTCAATAGCGGAAATCTCTATATCTGATGGCATAGTGATACTATTCTCCTTACCATCTCCTGCGTCAGTTATCTTAAATCCTACCCTGTCATATCCATTATTGACTGAAGGTATTTCCACAATCAGATTCATATTCTGATTCTGATTCTGATATGTGTCCCAAATATCCGACTGTTGGTCTTTATATTCCATTCTCACATAGTTGTCCTTTACCATATTTGAGAATATCACCTTGACACCTTTCAAGAGTTTCAGCACTCCTTTGTTGGCGTCTATAATAATATTATTAGCGCCATAGGTGACAAAGCTTAAACCTCTAAATGCCGGTATTTCCTTTATACCATCATAGGTCAGGGATGCAGGAATTGTGAAATCAGACTTGAGAGTATAAGTGCCATCACCATTATTTGTCCACATTGAGCTATTGAGTTTCTCGTGAGAGAAAAATATGTTGCTACCAATATTTGCATTGAATTGCCATACTGATGGAGTGTACTTCTTCTGCTTTATAATCTCATTGATCTCACTCTTTGACAGCACACGATTATAGATTACTATGTCGTCGTAAGCGAAAGCTACATCGAAAGCGAATTTCACATTTACGGCACTGGCTCCGCCCAATACTATGCTCTTCAAACCTGCAATGTAATCCGTAGGATTTACATTATTCTTCGAAGAAGCATAGCCATCCAAATACGTCGGATTGCCATCGACATACATATTATATCGCTTCAGGTTGTCATACATCTGATAAGTGATGTAATGCCAGTTGCAATCTTTATAGAAATTCTTCTGACAAAAAGATGCTTCAGAAGATACGTCGCAAAGGTCACCAAAGGCATCGCGCATCGAATTGTATTCATACACGCTATTGTTGTCTTTTACCATATAGCCATCCAGTCCACCGCTACACGTAATGTTAAACATGCGCAAATTACCTGATTTGTCAGGTCCATTATACTTGTTTCCTGAGATATAAAACATAGAAGGCTGATCGTAAGCAAGTCCACGATTTACGGCAAGGGCACCATTCACCCAAAATCCTATGGTAATCTGTCCAGTCTTATCCACGCCCTCGATGCCATCTTGACGATTCGAGAGAGAATTCTTGTCTCCCAACACCACACGCAAGAAATCTTTAGCACCAGATCTGTCATAGATGTCAGCATCTGGAATATTCTGAAAGTAATGACCGAAAACAGGATCCGCCACGATATACTTATTCACATTATCAATAGCGCCATTCTTCACTCCCAGTCTGCTCTTCAGGTAGAGTTTCATACTTCCATCTGAAGATGTTAAATCTTCACCTGTACCTGAAGTCAATGGCTCAATAGTTACATTTTCGAATGTCAGCTCTGCCAACTTACCACTTGTGATGTCTTTATTTGCATCATCCTGACTCTGATCACTTTCTCCTTCTGGTCTATATGCACCCCTACGAATCTCAAGAGAAGTGCATTTACTTTTAGTATTTTCACGCTTTAGGATAAGAGAATACTCGGCATCCTCACCTACTTCAAACTCATAGAGCATAGTCATAAGAGCATCTTCCTGACCAGTATTATTGATTATCTTACGTGCAACAATCTCAGCCCCAGTGAGATTATTCTTCAATGTTACTGAAGCCCAACCAGACTTTATCTGGGTTTTAGCATAAAGGGTGTGCTTTCCAGCGGTGAGCTGGATGGAATTATAGACGTTATGATAGCCGTCACATTTTGAATTAGCACTGCCACAACCTTCGATCGAACACTGAGTATTGCCTTCTCCACCGTAAGTCAGCGACCTGTCTGTGCCATTAATCACATGCTTCCAACCGTAAGTAAAAGCATCTACATCACCGTTTTCACTATTTTTAATGTTTTCGTTTATCGTTGGCATATCCCATCTCCACTCTAAATCAGAGTCATACTGCCCTTTTACCTTGCCTTTGAAAAATTCCCAAAGATAATTTGCAGCACTCGGCTCCACACTGTGCCAAAGATCATCAAATGTTACAGTAGTGACAGGAACGTTTTTTTCTCCTATAAAGTCATACCTTTTGAATGGATGCTTTTCTCCATGCAAATTGGTATTTGACCAACCATCAGCGAGATTCACCCCTGACAGTTTGCAACCATTACGAAAAAGCAAATTTTCGATAATTCTATTGAGATGTTTTATTCCAAGCACATTATCTTTTGTGCCGTGCAGATGGATGAATGGTATTGGGTTTTCCGTAGCGAGATTCATGTGAAACTCATTGAGTGGAAATCCACTACATGAACCGTATGCCGCAAATGTGCCGTTGAGGACTTTGGCGCAAGCGTAAGTCATCATGCCACCCATGGAGAATCCACATAGGTAGAATTTATTTGGATCCACTGAGATATGACTATTCTGATCTGTCTGTGTCTGATAGTCAGACTGTATCTTATCCACAAGTGCCTTGATAAACTTTGTATCTGCATTCTCTTTTCCAGTGGCTTCCCAACCGGTAGCGTCAACAAAACCATTATTCCAGTCATTTGGTTCCTTTCCACCATTTCGTCCTTGAGGATAAACCACGATGAAGCCTTCTTTATCTGCAAGTGAGGTAAAAATTGGTTTGCCGTCTTTACTTGGATCAGCGTAATTGCCACGTCCATGCAAAGAGAATACCACTGGCACCTTCTCTTTTCCTTCCACAGAAGCAGGTACATAGAGCCAGTAATTACGGGTTTCGCCTTCGACCGTTATAGGGCGTTCCTCATTTATTCCTACTTTCTCTGAGGTGGAGAATTTGGCTATTACATTGGTCTCCGCATTTATATTATCCACTGTGTATAATGTTTCTGTTGAAAGCACATTATTATTATTCGCATCATACCAGCCGAGGAATTTGTATGTTCCCTGCTGATTCTTGAAAGCAAAGGTCGTGGCTTGACCTGGCGCTACATAGCCATTAACAGGAAGCTTCCAGTCCGGATGTCCTTTCTGATAAACATCCGGCTCTGCTGCACCGTTTGGGTCAACGGTACACTTGATATGTATTCCATCGACAAAATTGGCTTTGAAATTAAGGTCTTTAGTCACTTCCACTTGAGTAGGGTTACTGTATCTACCTATGCCATCTTCTCCCCAGCCTGTAAAGACCACATTTTCAGTGTTCGATTTAGCATAGAATTTCACATTGGTGTGGTTCGGCACTGTTGCACTTGTGTGTTGCGTAGCATCATTGCCTACGGTAAAGTAAACAGTACCTTTAGTAGCGTCATTTGGTGAAACTGTAATCTTTGACTGACCTACCAAGACGATGGAATTAGGGTTAAGGGTTATAGATCCTCTCGAAATATATAAGCCTCCGCCAAACTTGATATTATCCACTTGCGCCAAATCTTTGCCTTTTTCGACTTTAAGCTCGGATATCTTAATAGTCTGTTCTCCTGCGGATTCTAATTTATATGTTGCCACCGAGACGTCGCCATCCATAAAGCAAACTCTATAGGCATTTGTATAATTGCTGGTGGTAAATTTCAATGCCACATAGTTAGTATTCAGCGTGCCTTTAGTAATTGTAAAGATAGGCATTAGGTTGTTAGTACCGGTATCCCATGTATATGTACCAGTCGACCTATCCCATGTACTTGTACCTGCAGGTGTCCCTATCGTGGGTTCCAAATCTTCTCCGGCATAAATGCCGTTACTACCGGTGATGAAAAGCATCATCACCATAAATGTTCTAAGGAAGAGCGACCTACAGACGTCGCTTCCTCTGCTACTGAAAGAATGTAAATTCATATTTCTGTGATTTTAATTTTTCGGACTTTTACTCTTCGTCGTCAGATAACAAATTGGCTTTTTCCGTCAATTATAGTGTTTCGTCGGATTACCATTTGCTGGTAGTTGAATTGTAAGTTTTCGAATGATTGTGAGATTACTATTTCTTACAAGGCGCAAAATTACAACTTTTCCGATGATTTATATTTATAAAATATACCAATAACTTTCGCTAATGTTACATAAAGAGGGAAATATACGAAAATGTTACATGAGGAAAAGTTCGTGTTACACCAGAGAAAGTTGTCCGATTTTTCCGAAAGACAGCAGGGGGATTACATGACACTGCGCAACATACTGTATATCAACACCTTGCAAAAGCATAGCTTTTACGTTGCAATAACTATGATATTGCATCGTGAAAGCTTAGCTCTTGCGAAATAGCCCTTCCCCCCTCCCTGGAGGGGCTTTTCTTTGGTTACGGATAGTCAGCTTGAGACTCATGCAGTCATTACCTGACCTATCATCCCCCAGGGGAGATTGTCTGAAAACTCATAGCATAAAAAACCGTCTCCGATTATTCTATATTATTAACACTGTTTCTTTGGTTATTTCGAAAATTTTTTTGTGACTTAGAGCACGTTGGTAGGAACTATTTTGCATTTGTGGTCTTGATTTCTCGAAAAATAAGGCTAATCTCGCACAATTCGAGGGAAATTATTCAAGTTTTTTATTTTACTGGCTTATAATTCGGAAATTTTATCTAAATTTGCAGAAATTATTAGTCTTATGGAAGATAAAGATTTCAATCGTATAAAGGTTGTTCTCGTTGAGCACAAGAGAACAGCCCGATGGCTGTCAGAAGCATTAGGCAAAGATCCAGCAACTGGCAGCAAGTGGTGTACCAACACTACATAACCATCACTTGAAACCCTATTCAAGATTTCAGGACTATTGCAAGTACCTGTACTGGAACTTATCAAGAAACAGAATATATAGAATATGACCGAACAAGAATTACAACAATATCTGCTTTCCAAATATCCAAAGGAAAACGAGGAGTGTGAATGGAAAGAATTCAAGAACATGAAGAATGACTTCAACGGAAAAGAGAAGGATGATGTCATTTCTTATGTTTCCGCCTTGTCGAATATGGAAGGCGGACATTTGGTTATCGGTGTTGTTGACAATACTTTGGAGATTGTCGGTACTAACACATACAACTACGACAGGCAAAAAGCAAAGCTCAGAATGACAGATTTGTGCGCCAACTTACCATCTGAAGGATTGCTGGTTGAAGAATTTATCACGGACGACTCGCACAAGACGGTATGGGTAATTCATATTCCAAAACACATGAAGCGTCGTCCTGTATATGCGCATAACAAGGCATGGCAGAGGTTGGACGATTCGTTGGTGGAATTGACAGATTCTCGCCTTAATGTAATACTTGACGAGCAAGATTCCGTATACGATTGGACAGCACAAGTCATCAAGGACGCTACGATAGACGACCTTGACTCCGATGCCATCATTCTTGCTCGCGAAGGCTATAAGCAACGCTATCCAAAGTTTGCAAAGGAGTGTGATTCCTGGAGTGATAAAGTGTTTCTTGACAAGGCGTGTTTGACTATCGACGGAAAGATTACGAAAGCGACGCACGAATCATTGTCACGGAAGACAAGGACAAACTGACATTCCAAAATGACGGCTACTTCTTTGAAGGAAACTATAGCCAATATATAACTGGTGAGAAAACACCAAGGCACTATCGCAACCCAGCATTGGTAAAAGCTATGGTGAACATCAAGATGATTGACACCCAAGGTTATGGCATTCACAAGATGTTTGTGAGCCAAAAGGAACGCTATCTGCCAATGCCTGATTATGACAAATCCACAGCAACAGAAGTTGTCTTGACCTTACCTGGTAACGTCATTGACGAAAACTACAGTCTCTTACTATTAGAAAACAAAAATATGTCTCTTACAGATGCAGTTCTATTAGACTCTGTACAGAAAGGCAAGCGCATATCGCCAGAAGCTATTGCCATGCTCCGCAAGCGCAAACTGATAGAAGGTCGTTTACCACATATCTTCATAGCAAAGGATATTGCCCAAGTAACAGACCAGAAGATAGAATATTCCAAGCACAAGGGATTGGACGACAAGAAATGTGAGGCGTTACTGCTCGATTCGTTGAAGGATCATGGTTCGTTGACAAAACCTGAAATAGTGCGTCTGCTTTGGGACGTGCTGCCAGACCAGTTGGATGACAAACAGAAAGAATATAAGATAAATAATCTCTTGCGCAAACTTAGAAAGGAAGGAAAGATTTGCAACACCACTATAGCTGGCAATAAATCGACTTGGGCGCTTGTAAATGGCTAAAATTTACAAGCGCTTACAAGCTTTTACACGCGGTTTTTACTTGAAATAGAGGAAGCACGCATAACGTAAGTGTCTGATTATCTGTATTTATTGTTATACAGTGAGAGCTTGTAAGAAACAGAAAATTCCGTGAGGTTTCCGCACATAAACCCTCAAAACAGACTCTTATTATGGAAGACATTCAAGAGAAATACAACCATCTTCTCCAGCAGAATGAGGCTCTTCGTCAAGAAAACGAAGAGTTGGAATCGCTTCTACATGCGCACGGCATTGAATATAAGCCCAAGCACGCAGAAGAGAAGGATGCTGTATATTCACCCTGCACCTTCCCATATGTCAAACTTTCCATAGAGGAGCGTGTCGCCGTTTTTCATTCCTTGTTCAAGGGCAGAGAAGATGTGTTTGCGCGAAGATGGTTCAGCAAAACAACAGGCAAGAGCGGTTACCAACCTGTCTGTATCAATGAATGGAGGCGAGGCGTATGCGACAAAACAGTTTGTAAGGATCAGATATTCAACGGTAGAACATTTTTCCGTCCTTACTCTTCAAGTATAGGAGATGCCAAGCGCTCCATCGTTGTTTCTTCTCCCAAGTTATATAGGGTAGAGCGTAGTGTTTTGGTCAACCAGTTGAGCGAGTTGGCTCATATTGGAATCGAAGTTCTCGTTATCACGACAGCAAGTAACCCTGAAACAGAATACCTTTTGCAAAGAGGATTGTCTGTAAGAATCCTGCCAGCAGGATTCTATGCTTTTTCTTATATCCCGTCTGCAATATATGTTCGATATTTCGCATCAACATCTTTAGCCCTTTTTTGATTTCTATAATTGTTCCGCAACTTGCGGAACATTTGATGCTCTTTTAGTTCAAACCATAGATGCCACCTTGGGATTGAGATGCACAATGTTAGGTTATCAATATAGTAAAATCCTACGCTCTCTGATGTGCGTATATCTTTGTAGTGGCAAGGAACGCATCTACGATGACATGAACGAAACTTCCAAAATGGATTAAGACGTCACGTAGGCACGTATTGAACATTTAATCAGACAACTATGTTTATGCCAACCTGTTCCAGACATTTGGAAAATGACTTATACTATAAAAAGTTTCCAATCAAAAGGCGATATTTTAGTCTATGGCAATCCAAGCAGTTGAAGCATCCTAATATGCGAGCTATCAGTCCATCATTAGGTTCTTGTTTTATTTCTTTTTTGTTCATGCAAAAACAGTTCCGCTACTTTTGGTTATCTTTCAACCCCTTTTCCAATTCCTCGATAGTCGGCATAGATGATTTGAAGTCTTTCGGGAAGAGTTTGGAGAGCTGATATTCCGATATACCCATTGGTTCCTTGTATGACTCCAAGGCATATTTAGCCACTACGTTGTCTTTGTCCTTACAGATAAGCAAGCCAATGGTAGGATTGTCTATATCGGTCTTGAAATGGTGGTTCTTCCTCAATGTCATGCTCGTCATATTATCCGAGAAAAACAAGGATTCTTTAGCCAAATCGAAGGAAAATTACTCGATTTGGCTATAGAATAGGTTATACTTTAGCCAAATCGAGTAATTTTCCTTCGATTTGGCTAAAGAACGCCTTGTAGTTACCTTTCTATTTCATCCTTTCAACTATCCCTTAGAACTGATAATAAACTGAGCCCACTTTAAAAAGTAAGGCCTGTTTAAAATGTTTATATTTCACGAAAATAATCTCTGATTTATGCCGTTATCTGGAGTGTTTTTCGTATCTTTGCCATACTTAAAGAAGTTTTCTGCAAAAATACAAATCTTTTGCGGAAAGGCAAAGCCCGAGCTTGTGAAAGTTTGGGCTTTGTTGTAAATAAAAATGTTTTTTAAAGATTTCGTATCTGTGAAAAGGCAAAAAATAAAAAGGGGTGCGTCACAGACTTA
>ERZ1034680.1077-NODE-1077-length-11088-cov-7.041421_pt1 | contig 11088 bp, 11 predicted proteins | sample MGYA00520639_ERZ1034680 | MGnify/ENA primary metagenome ERZ1034680 (study PRJEB33766, sample SAMN09781760) | gut metagenome | biome: gut microbiome | host: Homo sapiens | place: Madagascar | study: EMG produced TPA metagenomics assembly of the PRJNA485056 data...
TCTGCTGCATGAGGACAGAAATCGTTATTGGTAGCAAAAATTATATTATAATTATTTACTTCGCATTTCTGTTCTTTTGTTTTCTGATTTTCTTGTACGTTTGAAAGTCCCCCCCCCAGTAGAGATTCTACAATCAGTTTTGAATGAACGCATTTGCGTTTTTTGAATTCTTTAGCAGGGTTCCCGCTTACAACAGACATCTCTTCGATATCTTTTACAACAACGCTGCCACTGCCTACTACTGCTCCATAACCAATATGTCTGCAACTTGGTAAGACTAATACCTTTGTTGGAATCCATACATAATCGTCAATAGTTATTCCATAATATTTATGTTCCCATTCAGGTGAATCAATGTTATGAGATGTAGTAATTATTTCGGTACCATACCCGATTATTACATGACTACCTATGTTTACAGGAGAACGGAAATCTATATCGTCTGTCTGAATGGATGTACAATCGCCGATTGTTACATTCTCATTCATCCGTTTGGCTAGAGCAATTGACATGATAACATTCTCGCCAATTTTTGCTCCTCTCTTCCGAGCTATACGTCTCGCCTTTGCATATTTGAAAAGTTGCTTCCAACGAACCAAAAAACCAACAAGATAGTGAAGCTTGCTTCGATCCTGTATTGCCTTCTCGTATAAAGATCTATTGTCTGTTTCCATTGTTAATTGTTTTCATATATTCATTATATGTATGCTTCCATGTCAAAATCTTTCCAAACTCTTTAGCATTTTTAGATATTTTATCTGCAAATGCTTTGTTCTTAATTAGTGTTTCAATGGCATCATGATAGGTCGCTACTGATGTTGAATCAACAAACAAGATGTTCTCTCTGTCTTTAAGCTTATCATCTGTCATGATGCCTTTAGACGTAATTACAGGAATTCCAAAACTAAGAGCTGCTGCTAATGAACCACTCTTTAACGAACAGCCTGTAATGTTGTCCTCAGGCATTATCATGCAATCAGCGGCCGCAACATAATTGGACAGTTCTTCAATGTTGAGAATGCCTGTGTGATAGCAATGCTTGTTTTCGATGTTTTGCACATCATTCGTCTTTCCTATAAATAACAGCTTTATGTTATTTCCTTCGTCTATAAGATGTCTTAATGCGTCACTAACAACCGTAAGATCACGTTTGCCTATGAATGCTACAATAAACTCTTTATTAGGTGCTACTATTGCCTTTGTGCTTTTTGCATCAACGTTGTCCACAGGAATGTTGCTTGTAATAGGGATTGTTGGTGCTATATATCCAGACAGCTGTCTAATCATTTTTGCATAATGGCTTATGCTTGTGGCAACATAATCGCTATACTTCAGAATGCATTTTGAAATAAAAGCCATTAGCAAAGATTCGGTTAGAAATTTAATATTGAAGCCTCTGTATCTCCAATACACTTCGTGGCAAAAAGTAAATATCAGAACTTGTGTCTTCCTTATTTCCTTTACAAACCTTATAAGACCAAAAGGTAAACCGTGAGGTTCGTATCCATGAGGAACATATTGCAAAGACACAATATCTATATGTCTTTCTTGTATCAATCGTATAACAGGAGCGGCAGCTGATTTGTTCCAAGCTTCAACGATAGGGAACACTCTTATGTCCTCATAATCAGTCTTGACCCTATCATTGCGTTTACACACAATGCTAACTTTATGCCCATGTTTAGCAAATTCCTTTGCTAAATTGAGGGTGTAATCGCCAACCCCATCTACAACAGGAGGTAGGGTGTTCGTTATAAAAAGTATGTTCATAGTACCTCTTCTACTCGATATATAACAGTATGATGCTTTTTATGTATTAAAAAAATATCCTTTTAAGTAATCTGAAAAAGTGTTGCATATATATATATGGATAGAATACGAATTTGGATAATAAAATATCTACATTATTTACATTGCGATAGTATTTGAAATAATACAATAGACTATTATACATAATTTTAGCGCCTCTTGTTAAGTTGACATGTTTGCTTATAGTTTGGCCATGAGCGTGTAAGACGGCTGTAGATGATAAGTAATATACTTTTTTGTTTATTTTTTTCATTCTTTCTGACAAGATCACTTCTTCCCCAAAAAGAAACGTTTTTTCATCCATTTTTCCACAGTTAATAAAATCTTCATACCTTGTCATAAAGAAAGAGCCCATAACTCTATAATAAAAGCCAGAAGGTGCTACATCCCTATTAAATGTTTTTGCACTCTTTATTTTTAAGAAACGCCCCCATGTCATCCACAATATCTCGTCCCAAAAAGGAACGTAATTATCCGGAGATTGACATTTTCCATCCAAACCAATTACTTTAGGACCTATAATGCCTATTTGAGGACAATTTTGCATTTTTGAAACAAGTTGTTCAACGACATTATTGTCAATTATTTGTATATCATTGTTTGTGAAAAGAAGATAATCAATTTTAAAATGGGTTGTCAGAAATTCAACACCAATATTGTTGCCTTTAGCAAAACCAGAGTTTTCTTCATTGTGTATCACATAACAATTAGACGGACTTATTTCTGATTTCGTAAAATCTGTTATAACTTTACCATCAATAGCTTTGGCAATTTGTTTTGAACTATTAAACGTTGCGCCATTATTAACAATAACAATTATTTGTTCATTTTTTATTTTTGATAATTGATCTTGTACCATTTCTATAGTAAGGGCATCAGAATGGTATGACACGATAATTGTACCTATTTGAACTTCTTGTGAATACATTTTATATTAATAAAATATTATATGAGAACCATCAAAATCATATCTCAAATCTCTGCTTCTCTCACTTATCTTCTTTGCTGGTATTCCTGCAACAATGGCATAAGGTTCTACATCTTTTGTTACCACAGCACCAGAACAAACAACAGCTCCTTCGCCAATGTTAACATTATCGAGTACGGTGACGTTTGATCCTAACCATGCTCTGTTGCTTATCTTGATGGGGCCATGATTGCAAGGCATGCTGCGAAAATACGGGTCGTTAACATCATGTGCCTCAGTCCATAGATGAACCTCTGAACTGAGGTTTACATTCTCACCAATATAAATGCCTTGTCGTGCATCAAGGATGCAATTATCACCAATAATGCTTCCTTTGCCTATATGAAGATTCACTCCACTGCGTATTTCACAGCCGAAATATATAACGCTTGTCTTGTGCTTGTCTACAAGGTATATGTTTCGATAAACCCAATTGCGCACAGCATGGGAAGGAAACATCTTTATGCGATGAATGAGATAACGCTCATAACCGATGAAGAAGATAAAGATCTGATTTTTTATCTTTTGAACAAAGGTCTGATAGGGGTGCAGAAGACTTTGATCATTTACCTCCCCCAATGCTTCTTTTGAAATAATCTTTGTCTCTTGTATTCTCATTCGAGAATTAAACAAGCGCAATGGTAAAGCTAAAAAAATGAAGGCTATATAGTCGCGAAAAACATAGAAAGCCAATAATGTGAGTATGATAGACATATCGAATGTTTATTAATTCCAATAATTTCCTTTGCGCAGTTGAGACTCTTGTTTGCTTAGGAACAGGTGCTTAATTTTTCTCATCAAGCAAGTAAATTGCAGATGTCTCAATGCTACAGAAGGATGATTCAACATTAATTTGCGCAAAAACTTAGAGTTGTCGACATTTGTCCAGCTTCCCAATGCCATGTGAACTACTCTACTCTTTCTGAAAGAATAGAACAAAGAATTAAGGATAAACTGTTCTGGTCCTAATATAAGTATTCCTTCCTCCAAACGCTGTTCTCTGGCATGATAACAATAGCCATATTTCATCGCAGCTTTTGTAAGCACAGCACCGACAATCTGTTCATCGTTAGAATAGTCGTTATTGCGATACATAAAATCATGACTATTATAATAATCCAAGCAATCATTAATGAGTGGATGGTGCGGTTCTGCAAGTAATGGGTTTGCACAAACCCCCAAACCACTATACGGTAACCATTTATCCTCGCTCTCAGGCAACCAAGTCTTTTTGTTTAACTTAGGTAAATTAGGAGTGTACATGCCTGGATAATACTCATGGCAGCTCACCAAACGATTATCGAGTAAGTCGTCGAACCCATATATTATGTATTCGTCAGAATCCATACATATACCGCCATCATGGTAGAGGGCATACATTCGCACATAGTCAGCGACGAAAGCATATTTTTTTAACTCATAAGCTTGTTTTACGAAAGGCACGGAGTTGATATCGAAATTATCCTCATTCCAGAGCTTTATCTCATAGTCAGGACACTTTCGCTTCCAACTCTCAATGCACCATGTTACAACCTTTGGCATCGGTCCGTGCCCGAACCAACAATAATGAATTATTTTTGGTATCATAAATTTTATTTAATCAATTATTTAAAACAAATATAAGGGAATTTGAATGTCATTTTGTGTTGATTCAAGTGAATTTACAAATTGTATGTAATAATCAATACTGGCATGATGAGCCCATTTGTCTATATGCTGATATTGCATTTTATTTTCTTGAAATTAATTTAAATGATTTTCAATTATAATCTTTAGTTTTGTTAACCCTATTGGTACAATTACCATAAATACTGTACATACTAGGCTATCCCACCAATGCAATGTTTGTTGCAAGTCCAAATTATTAAAATCTATACCTTCGTATTCTATACTAAACAGCATTAAAAGATATATTCTGCGAAGAAGAATATTTACGAGCAGTATAGAAAGGGAATGTTCGCCTATAAATGCAAAAGTTTTAGATAGGGCGTCATTTTTGTGAATGTATCTTGAAATGCCTAATACAAGAAAGCATCCTGCAATGCTAAAAATAGGGAAACAGATAGGATTGGTAAACTCTAACTGAGGTATGGATATTTTACCACCCCCAATTACTCCTATGCATAGCACAACGAATGAACCAAGAATCAAAAACGGATTTTGATAATTGATTTTGTCTTTAAATCGTGTGCCAAGCAAATAGCCAAGATAAAAGATGAAGGACACAACAAATGTTCGAATTATTGTTTGTGTCCATCCATTATCCTTGGCTGTATATAGAAATATAAAGCCTGCAACGTATAAACCGATAAAAGAAACTGCTGTTGTGAAGGTTTTGTGTCTTGATCTTCTGTTGACATAAAACACAGCAAATGAAAGCAAAGACACGAAAAACAGACAAGCGAAAAACCAGTATGGCCCCATACATTCCTCTGTAGGGATGAAACGGGTGTTTGTAGTAAATGCTTTATATGCCATATCCTTTATGCTATAAAAGCCGGCTTCTCTCGTATTTATCCCTAACGTAGTGAACACGTTATGCAAAGCAACAAAGATAAATCACCACTTAACAAAAGGAAAATATAAGCCTTTTATCCTCTTCCATACAAATGTTTTTGGATTGGCCAAGTTCTTTTCTCTGAAAAAGTAGCCACTCATCATAAAGAAGAAAGCCATGTGGAAAAGATATATGAAAGTATCAAGAAATGTGCAAACATAGCTGTGTCCAATACACATCAAGATTATAGCTATACCTTTACCTATATCTATAGTTAAATCGCGATTTTCCATACTTTTATTTCTTCATAATGTCTAATGCTCTTTTCCAACCAAAGAGTAATGTCAGTAATTTCAGTTTTTTACGCTCTGGCAATAACATTTTAATTTTCAGTTCTGAGCAGATGGCATGAATATCTGGGAGAAAAAGCTTAATATGTGGCCAATTTCCATAAACAAAGAAGCCGATGCTTCTACCTATCATTGCTTTTGTTTCTACATTATCTTGATAATCAAGAATCAGTTTGCCTATAGTCAGTTGAGTATATAGCGCACTCTTTATGGCTTCAGGTTTCATCACTGCATGAACTCCTGTGTGGAATTGTCTCCAGACAGCATATTCATCAGGAACAGAAAGGGCTTTGTCGGCAGCTGCATACACTCTTGCAAAGAACTCACCATCTTGGTTTTTGATAACGTTCTCGTCCCATAACCCTGCTTTTTCAACAAGGTTGCGGTGCATCAGATGGCAATGTGGACAATGCCAACCTTTACCACGCCATATATCAAGCAATAATTCTATTCCTGGTTCATGATCAAAATCGATACTTCGAGGAGGGATAAGCCAATGACCATCCTCATAAAGCATCCTAACAGGTGAGAAAACAACGCTGTTGTCTGTACCGTCTTTCAGCAACCGCACCATTTGCTTCTTCAACATTTCAGACGAGAAGTAATCATCAGCATCAAGAAACTTCACATACTCGCCCTTAGACATCTGAAAAGCATAGTTGCGGGCTGAATTTCCCCCTTTCTTTGGATTCTCATATATATGAATGTTATTACATTCAAATTGTTGAGCTACAGAAAGAGAATTGTCTGTTGAATGGTCATCAACGATAATAATTTCAATGTCTTCGTATGATTGATTCTGGCAACGTTCTAATGTGTCAGCAATGTATGCTTCTGCGTTGTATAACGGAATCAAGATACTTACAGAAGGAATATGCTTCATCTGAATGACTTTGTGATACGTTTAACAAATTTACGCATCGGTGGATACATAAAATAGGATAGTGATAAGAAGATTATGAGGTAGATGGTGACAGACAATAAGCTGTATAAGGCCCATTGTAAGTAGCCTTGCGCTGTGTTTGCACCTATCATTTTCAAGATTAAGAGAGATGAGGCAAAGGAAAGAACAATAATCGCCAATATGTGAAGCAGATTCTTTATATATAGATGTATCGGTTCCTTAAACCCTTGTGTGAACAAGAAATAGGGCTTCCATACATGCAAGATGAGCAGACTGCTTGAGCAATCGCCCATGATAACTCCTGCCAGTCCAAAGAAATAGCCTCCAATAAGACCTACGCCTACAGTTATGATGAGCGTCGCTATTGGTGCCCACACATCATGGAACAAGCCATATCCATAAACAAACTGCTCTGTTGTGCCACGGGTTTGTCCAAGGAAAACGTTGAGCAGAAGAATGCATATAATGTATTTCGGCAACAGATATTTAGTGCCTAACCAAATGGATATGAACGGATCAATCAATACATATAATGAGAAAACGATGAAGGCAGCAACGGCAAAGCGAACAAACAGCAACTCCCAGTATATCTCCATGGTCTTCTGCTTGTTACCTTCGGCTATCAGGTTGCCTACGCCAGCTCCTGTGCTGTTCAAAAACTGGTCGAACAGAGTCTGAACCTTTTGGGTAACGATGGTGTAGTTGCCATAATAGGCTACAATGGTAAGGTTGCCAAAGGCATAAACCAAGAAGGGGAGGAGCTGGTTTCTACCCATACCTGCAAGCACATGCACAAACATCTGTTTGGCTTTGGTGATAATGATTTTGTATTCGCCATAATGTTTCTTGCCTAAGGCTACTGTGCTTTTTAACCAAGGATACTGTTTGTCAATCTTATAGTTTAAAACAAAGGCATATAAAACGTTGAAACTTAGCTCAATGATTATCCAAACGTAGAAATTGCACCAATAGATGGCTACCACCATCTGGATGATGGTTTTTATTATTGTTGCAGTCTGAAAATAGCCTGTTACAATGTAATTGCGTTGGTCGGCACCAAGAAGGGTCTGGCGATAGTTGATGAAATAGCCAATCAAGGATGATGCCAAGAAACCATAATAGACAGCATATATAACGCCGAGGCTTATGTCTGTGTCGTGGAATATCATTGGCAGGAAGCATGACAACACTATTCCAGCACTCAGAATGACAATTCCTATTCTGTTGTAAAGATAACCTAAAACAGATATTATCTCATTTATCTTCTTCTCATCTTTGTCAAATAATGGCTTGTACAACACATAACCAATGGAGGCACCGATGCCTAAGTCGGCAAGGTTAAGAAAACCTAACAGGTTCTGAAGTGTTGTTGTCAGTCCGATAAACTCAACACCAAGATAGTCTAAGAATATCTTGCGTGAGAAAAATGACAATATAAGAGAAAGAAAATAAAATATTAGATTGACCCTCGCATTAAGCAAACTTTTACCTATGCGCGAATTTGAATTTACCATTAATAAATGTACGTTTTTTGATCTTGTAAATTTTAGTCTTTCCAATGAATATCTGTTTTTAAAACTTTATTCTGAAAGACCACATTCTCTTCTTGATTACTTTTATGGATTACACTACCATAGGGTATAATCGTATTGTTTGCAAGACATACACCTTTTAAGATAGTAGAGTTGGCTCCAATCCAAACATGGTCACCTAAAACGATTTCTTTCTGCGAATCTTGCCTTACATTACATACATAAGTATCATGCCCGTCAGAATCCAATAGCGTAATATTCCATCCCAAAAGATTGTCAAGTCCGAATGTTATAAACTTATTGCAAAAGATATTGCAATTGGCATTACAAAAGAATTTATACCCTACAGTCAGTTTACCATTTCCACGCACTATGACATGCGTACCTTTACTAAAAGAGGACGTACCATCAAATAGTACCTTACCTTCATCAAATATCAGAAACATTGACCTTCGATTAGCAAGGTTATAACTACCCCCCCATATTCCAATGCGAATGCCATAATTACGGGGATGAGCTATCACGATTTCTGCATCTTTTGATACATATACTTTTGTTCGCCAATGCAACAATATTGGACATAGCTTGGCTTGTCAATAAGGAAGATGCTTGAAACAGAAAGCATAACTTCTAATCTTAGATAAGTATAAAATAATTTTCGACAACATATCTTTTATTTTTTATCTCCAAGTAAAACTATAGAGAGTATTTTATTAAGTCGGATAAAACGGGACATATAAACAGAAATATAGGCAAACAATAACGAAAGGCACAATGCCACTAATATTTCTATAGTAATACTGCCCGTTTTGAAAATATATTTACCGAACATTTCCATATCGCATGTAGAGGTCATAAATCTATGAAGGATATATATTTCCAAACTATATCGTCCGAACAAATTCAACATTCTTCCAATTTTTGTATTTACCCCCCCATTCTGTAAAACCATAACACTATAGGATACACAGACAAAGCGCCTAATATCAAGACTATTGTTTGAGAAGAATATACTTTTATTGAAATGACTAACAGAAAAATCCATAAAATAAATGAAATGTCCGAATATGCCTTACGACCGCCAAACAACATACTAAACAGCGAATATCTTTTAATCAAACATCCAGTGAAGAAAAATGGATATAGTTTATATAGATGTATCACTCCTAAAGCTCCAGCTGCGTTTTGAGGTAAATATGAGAATGCAATCTTAAATCCCAAATAAGTACACACCAGCCAAACTGCATCTATGAACAAACACAAACTTTTATTCCTATCAACTACCTTTTTTAAGAATAACACATCATATAGATGTGTAAACAAATAGCATTGCCATAAAAACAGCAGATACCACAATCCCAATTTGAAAGGATGTGTAATCATATTCTCTTCGGGTCGTATTGTATATGCATAAATAAGCAAGAATGAAAGAAAAGGCAATAACAATTTATGCGATTGCTTTGCATATTTTCTCACAATTTGTTTGAAATCACAAATAGTAGTAAATACCAAGCCAGACAAGAAAGCAAATAGTGGCATGTGGAAAGAGACTATCACTTGAGATGTCAAGGAAGGCTCACCCTCCTTAAAACAAAACTGCAATACATGCCCCATTACTACCATCAAAATTGCAAACCCCTTCAGTTGATCTATATAAACTAATCGTTGGTTCATAAATATTTTTCAATAAAAGCTATATATCTTAATCTCGACGGAAAATATCTCGTGTATAAACCTTATCCTTCACATCGTCTAGACAAGCATCATATCTGTTGGCAATGATGGCATGGCTCTGTGCCTTGAAAGCATCCATGTTGTTCACCACCTTGCTTCCGAAGAATGTTGTACCGTCTTCGAGGGTTGGCTCGTAGATGATAACCTCTGCACCCTTTGCCTTGATGCGCTTCATAATGCCCTGAATAGCTGACTGACGGAAGTTGTCACTGTTCGACTTCATGGTCAGGCGATAGACACCTATCACACAGTTGTGTTCCTTTGTCGCATCATAGCTGTTATCATCAGCATAACTATAGTAGCCAGCTTTCTGGAGTACAGCATCGGCGATATAGTCTTTGCGTGTGCGGTTGCTCTCTACGATAGCCTCTATGAGGTTTTCTGGAACATCGGCATAGTTGGCCAAGAGCTGCTTGGTGTCCTTCGGCAAGCAGTAACCTCCGTAACCGAAGCTTGGGTTGTTGTAATGGGTACCGATACGCGGATCGAGACCAACGCCATCGATGATTGCCTTTGTTTCAAGACCTTTAACCTCTGCATAGGTGTCAAGCTCATTGAAATAGCTTACGCGAAGAGCAAGGTATGTGTTGGCGAAGAGTTTAACCGCCTCTGCTTCCTTCATGCCCATGAAAAGAACAGGGATGTTCTTTTCAAGTGAAGAGTGAAGAGTGAAAAGTGAAGAATCCAATTGCTGAGTATCTCCATGATGACCTATAGCTCCTTCAAGGAGTAATGATGCAAAAGTCTTGGCAGCTTCTTTCATCTTCTCTACGTCAGTCACAGCTTTTATTGCCTCGTTTTCTTCTGCAAACTCAGGTCGGTCAATAAGCTTGGGATAGCCTACGATGATACGGCTTGGGTAAAGATTATCATAGAGAGCCTTGCTCTCACGAAGAAACTCCGGTGAGAAGAGGAGGTTGAACTGCTTTACTCCTTTTTTAGCGTATTTCAAGTAGAGGCTACGGGTATAACCTACGGGTATCGTACTCTTGATAACCATCACGGCATCGGGGTTAACCTCCAATACCAAATCAATGACCTCTTCAACATGTGTCGTGTCGAAATAGTTCTTTACGGGGTCATAGTTGGTAGGTGCTGCTATCACCACGAAGTCAGCATCTTTATATGCAGCTTTTCCGTCAAGGGTTGCTGTGAGGTTCAGAGGCTTCTCTGCCAGATATTTCTCGATATAATCGTCTTGGATAGGAGAAACATGGTTATTGAGTTTCTCTACCTTTTCTGCAATTACATCTACTGCTGTAACATGATGGTGCTGAGACAGCAATGTTGCTATA
>ERZ1034680.1079-NODE-1079-length-11083-cov-4.943054_pt1 | contig 11083 bp, 8 predicted proteins | sample MGYA00520639_ERZ1034680 | MGnify/ENA primary metagenome ERZ1034680 (study PRJEB33766, sample SAMN09781760) | gut metagenome | biome: gut microbiome | host: Homo sapiens | place: Madagascar | study: EMG produced TPA metagenomics assembly of the PRJNA485056 data...
GACGTGCAATCAGGAGTTCCCGAGGAATTACGAGTCTTATGCCTTACGCAAGGCATGTTTTCGTGGCGGTTTGACGTTTACCAGCGCTAAGACTGCTAGCGTTGTCGTGGATAACGTCGCGTCCTTGGATGTCACGTCGATGCATCACGCTTTCATCAATGGCCGTCGATTGCCGGTGAAATTTGCTCCCGCGCCTACGGATATTTTGCAAATCGCGTGCGAACGCATTGTTAGCACGTCGCTTGAAGATGTGTTGTCGAATTATGATGACCCGTTCCTTACGGGAATGCATGTGGCGGTGAGATTCACAAATCTCAGACTGCGTGAAAACACATGTTTCGACACATGGGGCATTGCAATATGTCCACGTTCCAAGTTTGTGAAAACGTTGCGGGCCGACACCGATTACAGCAATAACGAACGCGCGAAAACACAGGAAAACAGCGTTAGGGCGCATGGTTACGTTGACAGCGCCGTTAATCCAACGTACGCTTTCGGTAAATTATATCGGGCGGACGAATGCATATTGCATGTCAATGAAATCGAATTGTGGAACGTGGCGCAAGTATACGAGTTTGACGAAATGTATGTACTGCACGGTGAAGCAACCGCTAAAACGATTGTTCCGCCCGATTACGTAACCTTACAATCCAATATGTTGTTCGCACGGAAAACCGACGTGAAAAACCTGATTAAACATTATCATGAAGGCACGGCGTACGTGGGCGAAATACCTGATTCAATTCCCGAGGGTATCGCATGCGACGCTAAGGCGGGTACATTGAGCATGAAATTTCTGCAATCTTATTACGGGTCTACTGTTAAGGGGCAATTTAATGGCATATATGGCGCACAGGCACAGGACGTTATGAAAGCGGATTATCGCGTGACGGAAAACGGCGAGCTTGAAGTCGATAAAAACACTGTTTGCACTCCCGAGAATTTTGCGAAAAAACGACCGAAAACACCACGTGTTCTCTACACGTACGGAATGCGAATCGTAGCGGGCAGCAGAATGCACCTCTTGATCGCCATGATGCTGATATACCGTCATTTCGGCGCTCGCGTAACGGTTACAGGCGGCGATACCGATAGTCTGAAAATCAGTTGCGATGACGATGTGAGCGACGCGGAATTGCTGGATGCGCTCAAACCGCTGCATAACGCGATCGAAAACGCGATCAACCGCACCATGCGACGCGTCCGAAATACCGCGCCCGACATGGCGTCAACGCTAGATCATATCGGAAAATTTGAGGTTGAGGACTGTGGCGGTGCCACGCGTTATGCCGAACATATGGAATTGTGGAACAAAGCACGCGTGAGTTTGGACAAGAACGGGCGCGTGCATGTCACTTGCGCCGGACTCCCACGCCCGGGCGGTGCGTACACCATTGAAGATTTTATAGCCGATCTCATGCATGCGGGGCACGGTTTCGCGGAAACCGTACAAATATCGCTCGGTTATGACGTATTGGTAGATTATGACATATGCCATACGCTGCAACGCAATCGCCCGCATGTGTGGGATAGATATGTCGGCAACGCCACCGATTATCGGGGTGCGACGTATCATGTTGACGCGCCCGAAGCGATCGCGTTGTATCCGTCCGGCAGATGGCTCGGCGAGTCGGACAAACAGGCGAACGGCGAGAATCTAACGTACATGGCATCCACGTATAATCGAAATGTGGAAATGACACCGCGCGAGCTTATCGTGCGGGATGGCAGACCTATGATTGTGAGTATTGATGGCGAAATATTATTATGACAGGCTTAAGACGTTGATATTGCCGCGAAACGCGGATGTGAACATGATTATCGGCGCACGCGGCTTAGGTAAAACGTATGGCGTACGAAAATACATGATAGAGGATTATTTAAAAAACGGATATTGTTTCGTTGAAGTGACACGCTTTCGTGAGGAAAACAACGACGTCGCTGCAAACTATTTCAGTCGTATTATTCAAGATGATATTTTTCCCGATTATGAATTTCGGACAACCAACAAAATAGCTGGAATTCGTAGAAAGAAAACCGGTAAGAAAGAAAACGAATGGAAAACAATCGGCTATTTTATACCTTTGTCGTTGCAGCAGCAGCAGAAGAAAAGCACTTTTGTCAACGTGCGCAACATTTGCATGGATGAAATCATCATTGACAACGATGACCGGTATCACACGTATCTGAAAAACGAGTATGAACAATTGGCGAAACTTGTGGATACCGTCACGCGTGAACGCGCGGACGATACGGAGCTGCGAAAACCAAGAATATTCCTTCTCGGCAACGCTTGCGACGCTTTCAACCCGTATTTTCAGCATTATGACGTCCCGCTCGAACCAGAGTTCGGCTTGCAATGGCTGGGCGGAAAAACATGTCTGTTCGACTACGTGCGGGATGATGAATACGCCAGAGAGAAAACCAAAAACACCGTATCGGGCCGCATGTTGCGGAACAACGATGACATGACCGCAAGAAACAAATTCAAACACCATGACATTGATTTCATCGAAAAACCGCACGGACACGCAAGGCTTACGTATGTCTTCCGGTGGCTGCGGCATGAATATGGCGTGTATGTTGATTTGCGCTGCGGATACGTCTTCGTATCCTCGAAATACGATGGCGGCACGCATGTGCCATATTTCGCGATTACAAGGGATGACAACAGACTGAACTACCTGACCGCTAACATGGCGAAAGAATTGATCAGGAATCTCACGTCATATTACGCGCTGGGATATTTGCGCTATGACACGGTGGAAACGCAACACGCCGTATTTGAAATGCTCAAAAATTTCGGCGTAAAATAACCACGGCATACGCAAGGTGTCGTAACGAGGGCGATAAAACATTATCATTGATAACCACGGTTGACTCCGTCAATGATATGGCCGTGAGGGAAAAGCGTGCCGTCCGTCGTTGTGAATCATGTTGCAAGTATGCTATTCTTAAGTCGTGCCGGTGTTCGTTCGCCGGTGCGACTTTTTTCATATATGAAAGGAAAAACAATGGATGACGAAACCTCTGAGGAAAGGGACACCGCCGAACGCGATGACCTCACTCCCGATGAAGCGCACCGCGAGGGCGAGTTCGATGACTTGCGTGACATGCTTGCTCGTGTACTTGACAAGATGGACACGATGAACGAGCGTATCAACGGCATCTACGACAATTTCGCGGACTCCATCGCGCAAATGGTCGAAAACGGCGCGACTGTCAAGGAAACCGATGATGACGCGGCGGAAGCAATCGCACAGGCGGCGGCGGAAGACTTGGAAAACCTCGACTATACGCTTTAATCGATAGGAGAAAAATATTATGGCTGTAGACAATGCGACGATTTTGGACAAGGTGCGACTTAAGGGCACTGATGATTACCAGCAACGCATTCCGAGCGCGACACAAACCGGCGTAGCGAACACCATGCGCTATCTTTTCGACCCCATGAACCGCCAGTATCTCAACGATTGCGTTTGGAACATGGTCAATCGTATCGGACTCACCGTAATGGCGCAGAACGAACCGTTCGAGAATCCGTTGTCAATCTTCAAGAAAGAAAATCTGTATTGGGGTTCGACGGTACAGGAAATCGCGGTCAAGTGGATTAAGGCGCATGGATACAAGGATGACGCCGAAGAATTGCTGAAGATGCACCGGCCCGAAGCGGCAGTGTGGTTCTATGAGATGAACCGTCGTGACCAGTATCCGATTTCGTGGACGGATGATGAATTGCGCCAGGCGTTCGTGGATGACTTCGGGTTGAATCGCTTCATGGCGCAGATTATGGAGACGCCACGCAATTCCGACAATTACGATGAAATGAACATCATGTTGTCGTTGATACGCCACTACGAACAAAATCTCGGTTTCTACAAAGTGCATCTTGACGCGGTGCCGAGCGACGAAACGACTGCTAAGACTTTGCTCAAGGCGTTGCGTTCGACCGCCGGGCGAATGCAGTTCCCGTCAACGCAGTACAATGCGCTGAACGTGACCGACATTCCGGCGTATGCCAGCCCGCAGCAGATGGTGCTGTTGGTCGAACCGGAATATCTCGCGTCGCTCGACGTGGACGCGCTGTCTGCTGTGTTCCAGCTGGACAAGGCCGACGTGCCGTATCGCGTCATTCAGGTGCCGACCCTCGGCATCGAAGGCGCGGTGGCGTTGCTTGTCTCGACTGATTGGTATCAGGTGCGCGATACCATGTACGGCACCACGCAGTTCTTTAATCCGCAAACGCTTTCCAACACGCTGTATCTGAATCATTGGGGCATTTATGGCGTGTCGCCGTTCACGCCATGCGCTTTGTTCACTACCGACGCGGGTACGAGCATCAACGTAGTGTCGCAGACAGTGACCGGCTTCACGTTGACTCCGGCCACGGCGGATGTCAAGGCGGGCGACGTGTTGCAGCTCGCGCCGAAGCTTACTGCCACCATCGAACCGACCGGCACCGCCATTCAGGTGGCACCGAACTCGGCGACGTATGAAGTGGCGGCGCATCATGCCGCAAGTGATACCGATACGGCCGGTGCGGCGTTCGACCTCAACGTCAACACGTTCGTGGACGATCAAGCACGACTTCATGTCCAGCGCGACGGCATCAAGGCGGGCGACGTCATTACCGTTAAGGGCACCGCGACGTATGTTAATCCGAACGGCGCGACTACGGAACATTCCGCGACTTGCACGTTCACCGTTAAATAATAAATAATTGAGTATGCTGTAGAATGGGTGATGTTTCACATGGAACATCACCCATTTTTCATGAAGGGCGTAAATATGGACTTTCCACATCTGCAAAACTCAACGGCGTTTCCCGATACGGACACGCACGTTTACGAGCAATACCGTAATGTTTTCGACTACAATGTTTGGACACCAAATACCGTAATCAAATTGTGTCGCGTGAATTGGTACGATGATTACCACGACGTCGTGAAATTCACGGATGACACCACACGTGACGCATGGTTTGACAACCTAGACGGCGAAATCGTCAAACTCACGACAAACATGTATATCGCACGCGCCGACGCTGACGGCATAAAATTGCCCGTGCCCTACATGACGGCGCAACAGTATAATTACATTGTCGTTGACTTTTCACATGACATTATCAATACGCCATATCAAAAAACCGACGTGCAGACACGCTACCACTTTTTCATCACTGCCGTACGCGCGGAAGCACCGAACACGACAACATGCACGCTTATGCGCGACGTATGGACGGATTATATCAACCGCACCACAATCAACGGAATGGTGCTAACACGCGGGCACGCGCCGTTAACGGAAATGACGCCGCAAGAAATGTTGAAAAACCCGCGTGTTAATTGCCGTGATTTCACGCTGCCCGACGTTGACTATGGCAACGCAGCATCGAATATCAGGAAAAGCACGCCGTTTAATCTGCAAAACGGTACAAGATACATCTGTGTGGCCGCAACGTTTTCGGCCGAGCAATTGCAAGCCATGAGTGGTATGCGCGGGTCGAACATTACGGACAGTGACCCGGTATACAGCAATGACGACGGCATGGTAACGGGTTTCTCATGGGGTGCCGGAAACATTTATACGTCAAACGTCGCGGGCGCGGGCACGTCCTATAATTCCGTTGATAATCTCACTGCAAGCAACGTAACCATGTATGCGCTCGAAGCATCCAAAATCTCGGGCGAATATTTCGACACGCTTTTCGCGTATTATCCGCACATCATGTCACAAATCACAGCGGTGTTCGTAGCCACCGCAAACATGATGCGACTTGGTGACGTTATCAGCGTGAACGGCGTCGAATGGCATACAGTCAGCGGCACGCGAACAAAATTATCCGATATTGATTTGACTATCGACGATTTCGGCTACGCTAGTGAATACGCGCGAATAACACGACTGTATCTTGCGCCCTACGCGCACTTAGAGGTTTCCGACAATATCGGCAACAAAACCCGTGTGGAAATCGCTGACTGCGGACAACTCTCGGTACAGGCAGTCACGTCTCTAAGCTATCCGATATTGCGGCAAATCGCGTGGCTTGACGGAATCGGAAGCGACGGCAATACGCGTATCACCATCGACGCCCTCAACGGAACCGACATCACCGCCGACGTGCCGAACGCCGATGTGCTCAAAACACTCATATCGCACGACATACCGACCTACGCTCTACAACGTCGCGCAATCGACGCGCACCGAGCCGAAACATACAACCGAGAAGTCGCGCAAGCACGCGAAAACGTCATCATCTCATATGAAAACGGCGCACGCTCGGCCAATGTATCATTAGGCAACACCAATCGAAGCAATGCAAACAGCATCGCCAACACGAATCTGACTAATACGCTTAATTCCACCGTCACGTCCAACTCCAACAACGCGTCGAACGAAATCTACAAAAACAACGTAAAACAACAAAATTTGCTACTTAACGCATCCAATAACAAAATCGACGAAATGAACACGGCCACCTTAGACCTGACAACGCACCTCGTAAACACGGAAATCACAGCAAGCGCAATCGGCACCGTCACCGCCGCGATAGGCGCGATAGGCACGGCAGCAACCGGCATAGCGGTGACGGCGGCGACAGGCGGCGCGGCGGCACCGATGGTCGCGGCGGGACTCGGCGCAGCCGGAAGCATCGGACTGTCAGGCGCGAGTTTCGCAACCGGCGCGTCCAAGACGGCGGCGGAAGCAGCTTACAAGCAATCGTACAACGACGCCGCCGCGTTCACAGCGAAAAAATACAACGGCCAAGCAAACAGCGTCAGCATTGCGATGGCGGGCACGCAAAACATCCAAGCCACGACGCTCAACACCAACAACACGAACGCAAGCAACGCCACAAGCAGCAGCATTGCGAACAACAACGCAAACACATCGAACGCGAACGCGTCGGCGTCACGCAATCAGAGCGTGGACAATGCCAAACGCGTCATGCTGAACACGCGTTCGAACACGAACGCCGCGTGGCGCGACTTGCTCAACCACGCCGCACAGCCAGTTGGATCGTATGGCGGCGACAACTTCGGACAAGCCACGGGGCTTGACACCATGACAATCAAAATCGTAACCGAAGACAATGGCGCGATAGCGGCGGCGGGCGACTACATGCTGCGGTATGGCATCGCGAGTAACAAACTCTACAACAAACCGCTATTAACGCCTTGCAAGCATTACACATATTGGCAAAGCACGGACATATGGATAATCTGCCCATTTGCGCAAAACGAGCAATTGCAGACAATCAGGGATATTTTCGGCTCCGGTGTTACAATATGGAACAGACCCGAGGAAGTCGGCGGCGATTTCACACACGACAATCTATAAAGGCGGAAACATGGGACGTAAACGCACGCACAAGCAGCCATTGACGCGTGCCCAACTAGGCGAACGCGGCGCACCGGTATGGCAGCAATCCGAAGCGCTCAATTCGCAAGCGTATTCGATGGCGTATTCGCAAATGCTGAATATCGCGTTGTCAAGGTTTAAATGGTTGAATCTGCCGAAAACATGCGACGCGTGGTTTTTGGAATACAATCTACTGTATTACGGTTACGCCACAATCGCGTACCCGCACAGCAAGCCGGGAGTGTTTTTCAGCACACAAGCAGTGACCGCATCGAATTTCAACGTGTATTACAAACCGCGGAAATGGGATAGCTACGGTATCAACGGCTGGCGTTTTTCGGTTAACAACTCCAATGGCGTTTTCATCTACGCCAACCGCGCACGCACGCCACTCATTCCGACCATCGAATTTTTCGCACACGAAATCGAAGATTTGTACATGACACGGCGGCAGAACCGCTTCCACCAAAAAACGCCGTTCATCCTAGAGGTTCCGGCTGGACAGCAGACGGCGGGCGTCAACATCATCAAGCAAATCTCGGGCGGCGAAATGGCAATCATGGCGACACCGGGCTTCACCGACACCATGAAAGCCAACGTGTTGAAAACCAACGTCGAGTATATCGGCATGGAATTGCAGAACGATATACAGAACACATGGAATGCGTTCTATCAATCGTTAGGCATTAAAAACCTACCGTTGAAAATGGAACGGCAAACCGCCGACGAAATCAACGACTACGGTGAACCGACCGATTTACGCGCACTCAGCGAATTGGAGGAACGTCGTGCCGCGTGCGACATTCTCAACACAAGATTCGGAAAATACCTTAAGGAACCGATACAGGTTGTGTGGAACGAAGACAACATCTCACGCAACTACACTTACTTAACGGACGTGGAAAGATTGAACGACGATGACAGTGCAGAATGACATAAACCATTATCAGCCATGCGAACCGCACGACGATTTCCACGGCGTGATGACGTACACGTTCGGCGAACTGCTTGACGTGCCGGGAGGTGTTGACTGGGATAATGCCGCGTGGTCATGGCGAGACATTGCCTATAATGATACGCAATATGCTCGTTGTTGCAAGAAAATCGAAAATCGTTTCTACGATCGCGAATTGGGCGTCATGCCACCGTCAAGATGGCGACGACACTTCATGCGCCTCATACAGGAAATAATGCCGACATTACGCCCTCTCTATGCGCTTATAGACAATCATCCCGACATAATGCTCAGCGATAGCGACGTATGGCATAAAATGCGAACCGTCTATAGTGACTTTCCCGCCACGCAATTAGCCGAAAACCAAGACTATGCAAGCAACGCGACGGACAACCAATATGAGACAATCGCAAACGGCGATTTCATGGATAAGGTTAACCGCATACGAAACGGTGAATACGTCGATATAGACGTAATGCTGTTGGAACATTTAGAAACATGTTTTAGTCCATTGTGGACAATAAGCATAAACAACTACTGAAAGGATACCACATGCTTCCATTACTGCCGTTTTTCTCGGTATGGCCGTACACACCCACCATACCCGCGTTCTACTGGAACGCTAAAAGTCAAGAGGAAATTATAAAACACATTTCGTGCGAAATCGACAAACTCATACACTATTGCGACATGCTTGCCGACAATGGGAACGAGACACGTCAAGCTGTGAACCAACTCGCCGAAATCTTCAAAAAGTTTCAGGAAAGCGGCTTCGATGACTACTACCGTCAACAAATAGAACAATGGGTATGCGACAACATGCGTAGTATCATCAGTCAAGCAATACAAATGGTATACTTCGGATTGACTGATGACGGTTATTTCGTAGCATACATTCCTGAATCATGGTCACAAATCATGTTCGACACCGAAGTAAACTATGCGTCAGACAATTACGGGCGCCTCATACTAAGTTTCAACGTCGAACCACTCAACAACTGAAAGGAAACACATCATGGCAGACAATGAAGAGTCTCACATCTATCCAGTCAAACAATACGTAGGGGCGCGTTACGTGCCGATTTTCGGCCGTAAAAACGAAACTACGGTGAATTGGGATAACAGTAAACCATACGAACCGCTAACCATAGTACTATATCAAGGCAACAGTTACACAAGCAAACAATACGTGCCCGAAGGCGTTAAAATCACTGATGAAAAATATTGGGCGCTCACAGGCAATTACAATGCGCAAGTTGAACAATATCGCCGTGAAGTTTCCAGCAAATTAGACACCGTTACTCATGACGACACGCTAAAAGGTTCCGGCACACAAACAGACCCCATAAAAGTAAATCTCAATCACGCTACAAGTATGCGCGATACCGGAAACACGGTATATCCGACCCTTATACACGCGCAAGACAATGAAAATCAAATCAACGGTATTGGTTTCAACGCGGGTGATGGCTTAACGGCTTTCAACACTGATGATACCGACACCGGTTCGGGCATCAAACTCAACGCCAATATTCAAGCAAGCATAGAAAATAGTGAGCAATGTCTGACAAGCCTGAATGCTGAAACGCCTGAAAAAGCAAAACAGTTAACCGACAATATAACCGCGTTGCAAAGCACTCATGTCCTTGTAATCGGTGATTCATACGGCGCGGGTGAAGGTTCCACAAACCCTAAAACACTTGGTATGGCCGCACAACTCTGCGCGCGCCAAGGGTGGACACTACACAATTACGCTATGGGTGGACGCGGATATAAAGCGGGCGCGTCAGGCAACACAAATTATTTAGGCCAATTAAACAAGGCAATAAATGAGGGCGTGAAAGCCGATATAATAATTGTTATCGGTATACAAAACGACCGCGAGGAATACAATAATATAGCAGAGTATACAACAACATATGTACGCCCATTCTTCAATAGAATCGCAGAAAAATTCCCGCTTGCAAAAGTTTACCTATTCAATGCTATGTGCAGTACATTAACACCGGATAGAACAATGAAAATAAACACTCTATCACACGCCGTATATTATATAACTAAAGCATACAACAACATAAGCGCATACAATACACTAACATCGCTAATCAATTTCCGAAACATATGGGCAACCGACAATGTACACCCCACCGATATAGGACACAGATACTACGCAGAAGTATTATACCAATTTATCAACAATTCAGCCACAGCAAGCTACTACCCACAAAATATAACAAACAACATAGCATTCACAAAACCAACAACCGACAACGAAATAACATTTTCCGCAAGCAGTGGAAACGTGACATTCATGCCAAACGGAATAGCAAACATAAATATCACACTAAATCCAACACAAGCAATAACAACAGACAACATTAGCAAAGTAAATCTTAATGTAGGATACAGCGCACTAACACCACGACAAACACAAAATTACCATCTAGTAACAATAGTAAACCAAAACAAACCATCTAACATACCAGATATACCCACACTTTCCATAGCACCATACACCGAAAACGACGAAAACGGACATGGAAAATTCATAATACAAAACCCTAAAGGACTAATAGGCATGAGTAGCGCAACACCATTCATAGTAAACCAAACAGTACCAATGACACTACTAGGAATCTAAACAAAAATTAAGGGGGATACATTTATTGTATCCCCCTTAATTTTATTCACTATTCTTCATCATCGTTCACGACGAATCACATTTAAACCACTTTGCACTCATAACAACGGGCTTAACACGCTGTT
>ERZ1034680.1080-NODE-1080-length-11081-cov-44.388445_pt1 | contig 11081 bp, 16 predicted proteins | sample MGYA00520639_ERZ1034680 | MGnify/ENA primary metagenome ERZ1034680 (study PRJEB33766, sample SAMN09781760) | gut metagenome | biome: gut microbiome | host: Homo sapiens | place: Madagascar | study: EMG produced TPA metagenomics assembly of the PRJNA485056 data...
GTTGATTTGCCTGCGCTGTTGAACGGTATCTCAGTCTCGTTGAAGAAGAACTGCATGGAGACAGGAGTCGTGACACCGTCTGCAGCTCTTGATGAGATGACTGCGAAATAGAGCTTAGGCTGTGTCTGCGAGAAGTCGGGATGGACGGTAACGACGTCGCCGTTCTTCTGGTACTCCTGGTAGAGATCCCCATCAGGAGACTGGATAGACGGCGTGAAAGTGCCCATCTTCTGCAGGAACGTGATGTTGACTGATTTGCTAGCACTACTCATCCCTTGCCTCCTCTCTCATGATGAATCTGCTGTCTATAGCAACAGGCAGCTTGTTGCACACTTCGCCGTCCTGCTCCTTACGGGCTGTCTGGCCATCCATAGCGATAGCGCCAATCTTGGACAGCGTTTCCTGAAACACGATAGAATCCACAAGCGGCAGGATGTCCTGGCACCAGAGAATGAAGTTGCCGTCCTGAAGTTCTGTTCTGTCCTCGGTCAGCTGGAGGAACTCCACGACCTTGCGATTAGCCTTGATGTATCTTTCCATATTTAATATTTAAATGATTATTAGTGAAAAATAAACGGATTGCCGTCTACGTCCACGAAGACCTTGCCGTCGGCATCCTGTGCCAGAGCTAAAGGCTCCAGGTCCTTGACTTCAAGCGCAAGGATGGCACCCCTGCTCGGATCCAGCAATTCTGTAGGCACACTCGGAGACATGCCATGTCCGACAAGGACTGCATTCTCGAAGTGTGACGAATTGTTAGGTGCCATCCACCAGAGCACCTGCAGTTCTCTTGTAGGGTCTGCAATCTCGCCAATATTGTCGAAGATGGTAGCCTTTGGGTTGACCTGCTTGGTATCTGGCAGCACCTCATCTACGATGTCAATCATGTCGTAATCATAGAATGGAATTCTCCTGACGATGTTGACTATCTTGAATGGTGTTGCATTATTGATATCTACACTTGCAGGATTGCCGTCAGCAGAGAATTTTACTCTACACCTGATGCAGATTCTCTTGCCCATCTGTGAGCGATCTAGCGTGACTGATGAACCATCTGCAGAAATCTTTATTTCAATATCATCAGCATTAATTGCCGAGAATTGTCCACTGTCTCTCAGTATCTCCCATATAAACTCTCGCTTATCCTTAGCGCATTCTTCAGATCCGAGACGCAGGGAAGCATTGATGACCTGTTTGTCTGTATCACGTAACGGATTGTAGTAGCGATCTCCGCTCGACAGGAGCAGCATCGGCTTGTATCTTGTCGCATTCTTACAGATGATTGAGTAGTCCATCGTAATTCTGCGTACCTCATTAGTTCTGGTATCCAGGTACTTCGCCTTGAATCTTAGCAATATAGGTTTCTGAGGCGCTGCATTTATATACCAGAGCAGCCTACCAGCTTTATCTCCTGAAGTTGTAATAACGTACTTCTTTGGTGTTGTCACCAGCGCATTGCCCTCTACGCCACTCTCGACCTTATACCATGCGATGTCCGTCAGCTCACTGTTAACGCATCCGCTCTGGAGAAGACCATCTCGGTCAATGATGCCGACAATCGGCTGCAATGCGCATGGCGTCAGCCCGTAATCAGGAGAATACTCATTCTGATCAGCATCATAGGACTGTTCGAGCGGTACGCTTCCAGAAACGGACTTGGAGTAGTGTACCTGCAGAGGCGTGTACTTGATGTCAAATCTTTTATATTTCATGATTATTTTTATTTAACACACTCTAATGTGATGGTATCTTGGGCGACCTCATCGCCCAGCCCATCACGAAGTCTCACTGTAGCTGTGAACCTTATCTTAGACGGAATTCCCTCACTGTCTATAGATAGGTCCGACTGGGTGAGCACGATGGCCTTGCCAGCCTTGGAACCAACTTCGAGCGACCAGATTTTATCACTATTAACTCTCTGCACACCTGCCTTATTCTCTGTGTACCTCGTCCAAGCTACATCATTTTCCAGAATGTCAGATGTGATATCCTGACCGTAGAGCGTAGCAACGATAGTCAGCGGTGCTCGGAAGTTGTCGAAGTCATAGACCGTCTCGTCCTCCACGAAGTCAACCGTGAAGGACGGATTGCCCTCAATCATTGACCAATCCGTGTTGTTCCATCTTGGAACCGAGTGAGTGCCTGTTTTCATGCAACGCCACTTGCAGCCAGTGTACCAGACGTCTGATGTCTCGCACTTGCCTGTCTCCGGATTGACAGCAGCATTATAATATGTAGCGTTGGCGTCAAACAATCCTCTGTCCACATAGGTGACTATCGGCTTGCCGTGATAATCAATCTGTATGATATCCTGAGTGACTATGCCTGCGGCATAGATATAATCTCTACCCTTGACTAGCGGCAGGTCTAGCGCCTTGATGAACTCAGGCAGGTCTCCGAAGGCCATGCCGTAGTTGTAGTCTTCGAGAATCGGCTTGGTGACGCCTGTCAGCTTGACGATGCGACCCTCTGCACTGGATATGTAGAAGCAGCTCTGTAGCGACTCTACTGTCTGATTGCCGTACCTGGCAATGTTCATTAATTCGCATGGTGCGAAGTTCTTGCCCCCAGGAACTTCGCTATCAGCGTATAATGTGACTTCGATGTAGTTCTTGACCGCATTGACGCTGTTGACTCGCATCCAGGACGTGTAGTATTTTGCCTCAGATTCTGGCTGAACAGCAGAGAGGATGTTGTTGACGATTCCACGAATGACATTGCCCTCATGTTGAGCTGTGAAATAGCCGTCATACTTACTCTTGAGGTGCAGACCATAGGTACTGTCACCTAGGTCATCGATGCGCTCGATGGTGTCGCTCTCGGTAAAGTACTGATCACCCTCCAGGGCAGACAGTCTGTTAACGATAAGCTCCAAGACCTTCATGTAGCTGCGGACGGTGATGCTCTCGACTTCAGCGTTGCCATTTGCGTCTATTTGCGCTCCCTTGCCTGCGACAAGAGAACTGAAGAAGTTACCAAATTGAGCACCACCCTTGAATTTGGACATCTGCTCTGCTACGAGCCCTCGCATGAATGTAATCAAGCCCTTAGCAGCATCATCATGCTGCTTGCTCAGATACTTGTCTGAAGTCTCGTCAGCGCAGAAATGGAGCAGCGATAGGAATGCATCACCTATTCTGTAAGCCGTATTGGCTGCCAAGCGGCGCTCATCTCTGATGCCTTCGAATTGCGACTGAAGCGCTTCCTTGGTTTTTTGTTCTGCCATATTATTTTTTTGTTGCAAAGATACTTGGGCAATTGCCAAAATAAAAATACGCTATCAGAAGTTGCGTGCAGCTCCGATACCTCTGAATATCTCAGTAAGAGCAGTCGCCATGATACCATTGTATTTCTCCCCATAGAAATCAGCTTCGTGTTCATTGAGTTTCATGACAGAAGCATAGTACTTCTGCGAGAACCAGTCACGTCTGCCGATAGGTGGACCACCTGCTACACGGCCACCCCAGGCAGGACCAACTTTCTTCGGTATGTTCATCTTTCGCTCTGCTCTATATTCTCTATCGAGGAATTCCAGGTCTCCGTTGTTGACACGGGGAACCTTCTCGCCTCCCTGCGCATCAGTCCACTTCTCCCAGACGTGTGCAGGACCGACTCCTGCTGCGACATAGATACCATACATGAGAAACTTGTGCTCGATTGTTGTTGTTGCACCTTGCTCGAGATGCCCCTTGATGCTCGAATAGAGCGCTCCGGTGTCTATTGTACGCAAGCGCTCCATGCGCTCGCGCCAATAGTCACCCATGTTGCTCGTCCATCCCTGCTCGTATTTGAGCAGTTCATCTACAGCTGACTGGTCTGCCATAAGCTCTCATCATATTGTACGTCGATAGGTTCGTCAGAATTCATCATGAAGTAGAGTCCGGTGACTCCGTTCATCGACCACCTGCCCAATTCACTCGAATAGATCCGCGTGAGATCCAGGAACTCCAGCTGTCCCTCGAATGCCTCCCGATACTTGTCTCGAAGCATTCGGCTGATGAACTGACGGAAGATATATCTGCAGAGATTCAGCTTCTTCTCGCGGTCTTCCATGTCATCATGCTTGTAAGCTGCGAGAATCCAGACGGTGTAGACGTTGCGTTCGAAGAACCCCTCACCTGCAGAGTGCGTATTGCTGTCTACCGTATCTGAGACCATGATGAAGTTAGAAGCCTTACGGAACTTCTGCAGCACTCCCTGCACGGTGTCTGGTCCGGAGCAGGTCGTAGCTACAAAATTATTGTCTCTGCATGTCTTATTTTCCTCACATAATTTGGTGAAATATGCGATGGAATCGAATGTTTTATCTGTCATAGTGTTCTATTTACTTGATCTCGCCTTGAATTCCTCTGCCTCTCTCGCCTTGTTGTCAAGCTCGGAGAGTGCATCCCAGCAGAGCGAGTCATAGACAGCCTGCTGCTTGGTGATATCGCCATCGGTTAGAGCGCGGATCTGCGCCTGCATCGCTGGCATCAGGTCCTCCTGCTTCAGTTCTCCACCTTCCTTTGCCGGTTTGAAGAAGTGAGGAAAGTTCTCGGCCAGGTATCCCTTGACGGACGAGAACCACATGAAGACATTCAGAAGTTCATAAGGCTGAAAAATGGCGGTTTCATCGGCATTTCCTGCTTCGTTTCGATAGAGAATCCACCCCATCTTCTTCAGGAACTTGTCATCCTTGTGGATAAGATACAGCTGGTAGTTCTTCTCCAGCTGCAGATAATCGAAGAAGGTGACGTCTCTGATGAGCCGTTCCACGGCATAGAGACCGGCACACGTATCGAGTGGCAGATAATAGGTGTAATCTCCGATGAAATCGAAGTTTTTGAGGAGAGAGAGGATTTCGCCCTCGCTCAGATATAGCACTTCCCGCTTCTTTTTGCCATTTTTTGTTAGACAGAGAACGCTGCACTTCCAACCTGTTCTGGTATGCTTCAGCACCTTGATGCCGCAGAATCTTGCGAGTATGTAGCATTTCGCTACCGTCTGATCCGGGAACAGAGTCATTATTGTGAGGATATAGCGCAGCTCATCCTCCTGCAGCTCCTCCCACGAACTTGGAGCTGAGAAGTCGAAGACTCGCTGACCGTCACGAATTGAATACGAAGGCAGGTTTTGATTTTTCATTGTTGAATTCTTTGAAATGATTAGCTTTATATGCCGATGAATCCGCATATAATTTGAATTTATCGATGTTGGCATCGAGGTATCTGAGCAGACGGCCATGCTCTGTTGAGTAGGCTGTCAGCTGACCCTCAGCCAGAAAGATCATACATCTGCGCACCTTGAAGATGAGTTCTACCGCGGTGTCATCCTTGTCCTTGGCTCCCCGCTCCATCTCTAGCAGATCATCCATCTGCTCGTCAGATATGACCCTGCGCATCACCCCATCAGCTTCGTAGAGTGCTGACAGTTTATCCTTCCACTGCTTGGATGATAGCTCCTGCTTCACCTGGAAGGCATACTGCTCGATACTGAAGACCAAAAGCGGTATGCTCATCTTCGCCTGCAGGCTCTCACCCCACCCTTCTGTTGCAGACAACCAGGTAATCATTTCGCCCTCTGCCTTCAAGCATGCGACCATACACTGCTCTATCAGCGCCTCTACTCTCGCAGATGATGCAGGAGAGACCTCATTGTTGGCAACTACTCCGAAGCCTGTCGGAGTGAGTACCAGGTCGAGATGGCGAACGTTGCCGAGGAATGCAGTCAGGCATACTGTCTTGACTACTGCAGCCGATAGTCGTTCATTTGTCTCCAGCGCTTCCTCACCAACGTAGCCGAGGAAGCGCTTCTGAATATTGTTGTATGCCTCATAGAAATGAGGTCTCACAGACTCGAACACCTCTGAGTGCGAACTTGTCGCTACGAGGATGCTCTGCTCGAAGTCTTCTTTACTTATTTGAATTTTCATTGCCATTGTTATTAACTAGTGATGTCTGCTGGTCTTTGTTCTTGTCGAGCGTTGTCAGCTCTATCATCGGAACATCGACCGTGATATTTCTCTCTGCCCAGAGATTGTAGTGAAGAATGACGTGCCAAGGCTTGGCCATGATGTCATGCGATGCCTTCTCCAGTGATTGCTTCATGATGAAGAGTTCCCGCTTATCTGAGCCGGAATTGTTCATCTGGCTCTTGCCTGGTGTCGCTCCGATGAGGTTAGGATGACAGCCGAGTGCGAAGCAGAGAGCGTTGGAAGCTTCTGACATGTCCTCTGCCCAGTCACCACCTTCCTTCTTGTTGCCCTCTGAGAGATTGATGATGCGCACCATGCGCTGCTCCTTGCCGTTCGGGTCGAAGTAATAGCCGGTGATGAGCGCCTTGCCTGCATTCTCAGGTCCACAGACGAAATCGATGATGTTCTCCTTCTCCTTCAGGATGCGCGCCTTGCGCTCCTCCGGCTCAATGATGCCCTCGTTGTTGCAGAGGTCATCCCAGTAGTTGCGAAGCACTTCTATCTGTATACGAGGAGCAGACGTGTTCTTGATCATGTATCGCTTGCCGATACCGATGAGACGGTAGATATCATACCAGGCATCATCGAAGATGCTGGCATAGTATGGTATCGGATAGTACTGCATGCCAGGTGTAGGCATTCTGCTGATGATGGCGAACTTGCAGTCCTTGCCATCTTGCGGTTTCTTGCCTGTAATGCCTGTGTAAGGGTCTGGACCCTTGCCCATGCGCCCCATGAGGTCGCCCAGAGGATTGTAGATATCCAGGAGCGGGATGACCTCACCCTCCATCTGCTGATTGAAATGGTTGAAATCGGCAAAAAAGACGTTGGCGATTCTGCCCTTCTTGTCTGGTTTCTCCAATCGGCAGTATGATACGTCCTTGTGCCGGATATTGACGATGCGCTCATGGTCTCGAGAGAGGATGATGACTTCAACTGACCATCCGAAGAACTTCATATCCGTTGACTGCTGCATGAACACTTCGTGTATGCTGTTGCTCAAGCAGAACTTGCGGATCTCCTCGTCTGCCACGTCCTGCTTTGTCTCACGGTCTATGAATCGGAGCCCCTGGCCATAGCAGCACTGGACGTTGAAGGCCATGGCTCTCTGCGCAACCATGTTCTTGCGCAGGAGCTGCTGCAGGATGTACGGAGTATTGTTGCCATCGCCATAGTTGATGAACTCATACGACTTGCCACCTATCACGACAGTTGAGTATGTAGCATCTCCAATTTCTCCGGACCCCAGAAAGCTGGTATCCTGACCATACTGTTGTTCGATGCTTGACGCATTCTTAGCCTCTGATACGCCTTCAGCCACGACTGCATAGCGTGCGACTGAACCGCTCTCACCTATCTGCTGCATCTGATATTTTCTACTCATAAGAATACTGTTTTACCCATAAAATTGAATATATAAATGTCCGGTACCGTGCGAACCTCGCCATTAACCGGGTTAACCAGGCGGTGGAATCCACCTCGCCAGGAACCACCCTTGACCATCCATCCATTGTAATCGATGACTTCGCCCTCTGATGACCAGGCTTTGAGATTGACGGTTGCGCCCTCATCTCTAGCCTTGTCCATGAGCTTCAGAACCTCATTGATGTGATATGCTGTTTTTGGCATTAATTGAACGTATTGTCGAATGTGTTGTCGAATATTCTGCCACCTCTCTGCAGGTCCAGGACATTATGCTGGCGCTGTGCATAGACGTAGCTGAAGGTGAAACGAGGCAAGGTGTCATGCAGGTTGTCATTCTTGGAAGTTGACGAATTGATGGTGATGCGCTTGCCGACCACCGGATTGCCATTGACGAAGTTGACGATGTAGACCTCATCGGAACGGAAAAGGTCATCTGCCCAGTTGGCCATGTCGGTATTGAGGTAGCCAGTATCAGCATTGAAATTGCGCTGTTCCGTGATGCGGTAGTTGGTTTTCAAGCCTCCGATATAGGCTGCATCCCTGGTATATTCCGGATTCACCTCGTGCTTGCCCTCACAATAGATGAGTTCCTGGCAGCCGAAGCTGTTGGTGAAGAGCAGACATGGAGCGCAATCTGGCTTGGAAGGGTCATTGACGAATCGCAACATTCTCTTGCCGGCCTCTACCTCGTAGTAGAGCAGGTCAAGGTTCTCGACTGAGAATCTGGAAGGAGAGACGTCGATGGTCGTATAGACATCGTTGCCGGCTACTGCTGTAGCATTGAATGTGCGTGTCTCCTCGTCTCCCTCGGCAGCGTGCGGCTTATAGTAAGCCTTCACGGTTGCCGCATCCTTGCCTATGTAGTGAAGGTATTCCAGTCTGCCCTCAGACGTCTTCTTGGTCGAGTTCAGTAACGTCAGGAAGTGATTGTCCAGGAAGCTGGAACAATCTACTCCCACAATATCTACTGATGCATAGTAAACCTGCAGGGTCGCCTGCTTGGTTTCAACATTGGTCTCTGTCTCTCCATCAACGCTCTGTTCGATGATGGTGATGGTTGCCGAGACAGCAAGCTGCTGCCTAGCATAAGGTCTGAAGATGTCTGCCATGTCAGACACTACGACCTCCCCATCTGCAGGATAGAGGAACTCCTCGTAGATTGTCTTACCCCCGATGGTTATGGTCACAGCCAGCCTGGTTCTGGCGGTCATGATGATGATGTCGGGTATGTTCTCCAGGAACATTTTGCCCGATGGTAGTGATTTGATGGTCATATTATCTTTTTTAGTGCAAAGATACTTTGGCAATTGCCAAAATAAAAATACGGATGGCCACTCTCTCGAGCAACCATCCGCAAATCATGATAGATAAATAAATGTGATATGAGATTATTGGATGAAACGTTTGAAATCAACTGGCATTACTCTCTCCCAGATGGCCCATGCCACGGTACCGTCCGGCTGTGTCGCGATGGAGTAGTCATGCTCCTGCATGTACTTGTTTACACCACTGTAGCTCACTCCACCCATGCTGTCAAGTTCGCAGATAATATCCTGCGTAGTCTTGAAGCTCTTCATGTAATCAAGTCCGGAATCATCCTTCTGGGGAAGGTTAGAACGGAACTTGAAGTATGCGCTGAGCAGCTTCTGCTCGAACGCATCGCTGTTATATACCTCTTTCTCTGCCATAATTATAGTCATAAGGGAATTCTACTTCTACTGAATGTATTCTAGCGTAAGCGCTGTACATGAGCTCAAGAGCAACATATATCTTCGCTGCCCACAGCTCCAGCTTATCACGCTGTCTGCATATTCTTCTGTCTTTAGCTTCCAATCTGCAGATTGTATCAACCAACTCTCTGCGGATATCATCTATAGTGACTAATTGAGCAACACTCCTCAAGAGTTCGATTTGTTTCCAAAGTTCACCGTGCTCAATGTCCAGCTTGATGGCTCTGTCTGCCAGAGCCTCATAGACTCTTCTACGCTTCTGGTGAAGTTCTATTATATTAGTTGTTCTGCTCATGATAGTGTACCATTAATAGATTTCCACTTAGCTAGAGTCATATTGAGTTGCTTAGCTTCTTTAGCTCCATATTGAAGAGCATAGTAGCGATGATCATACCATCGGATAATAGTCTGCTTGTGTGGAGCATCCTCGATTAATGCAACAGAACCCATTGTATTGTAGTATTTCTGAAATTTGATTTCCACCTTATGGGCGTTCATTTTTTTGCCAATATTTATGAAGTATTTGCACTTGCTGATGTCCTTGGTTATCAGCTTTGCTGTGCGTCTTCTGCGGTTTCTACTTTTCTTCATCATGCTACCTCCCCTCCAAAAATGAAACCACCAATCATGACAATAGCCATCACGGCAGAGAAGCCCACCATGGTCAATGCCACCTCGCCATACGTAACCGTCTCCTCGCAAAGGTAGGAGAAGGTCTCGCTCTTGGTCTTGGCGAGCTTCTTGATTTCACACTTGAGGGTATTGATACCCTCCTCAACGCTGATGCCTGCAGGTCTCACCTGCGCATCACTAATTAAAATTGAATTCTGCATAATTGCCATCTTATAACCATTATAGACCGACCTTGATGTATAAATACAATGGTGGCGGTCACATTCACCGTTGGTTATAAGATGGTAGCTTTCCCAGCGAAGGGCAAGTATCTTACGGATCATGCAACCGCCATATTGAAAAGACCTTTTTCCCGCTGCCGGGAAAATGATACTTTATAGGCATAAAAAAAGCCCACGGCGTGAAGCCTAGGCGAAACAGTCGCCATCGCTGAGTAGATTACTACTATCTTATAACCGATGGCAAAAGTACGAAGAATAATTGGAACCGCCAAAAAAAAAGCGAGAAATTTTAGAAGAATCTGCAGGAAATATGTTGTAGAGCATAAAATCGGGATGAAATTGGGAATCATGCGGAATGAAAAGGAAAGAAATGGAATGATTTTCTCAGATATTCTCTGATTTTCTCTGAAATTCTCTGATTTTCTCGATTATTTTTCCTAACTTTGCGGTGTTTTTTACATTATAATATATATTAAGGTATGGAAAGAAAAGATTATATGAACTTGGAGAAGCGTATAAGGCTTCTCCAAATTACGGTTATTTGCCAAGGATTGGCAATATTATTTCTCGCATGTCGTGCGATATTAGGAGAGTTATAGCTCCTATCAGCATGGAGATAACGCCCACAATAAAAGTCCACAAAGCAATTTTGTTGTTCATCTTACTCTCCTGCTCTTTTATCCTCTCCTTAGACTTTCGCTCTTTTACTGCGGGTGTATCCCCATTTTCCAAGTATCCTTCTGCGCTCTCCAGCATCATTCTGTCGTGCGTCTGCATATACTTTACACCCTTGTCTAGTATATGCCACATGCCTTCAGACTCCTCGATGTAGCCATCGTTGGCCAATGGTGGTAGGATGAACTTCAAATTAACATCATCAAGCTGGTTGTCAACCAGTATATTCCAGAGCTGCGCACGTGACTTGTCACCCTTGATGAGCTCTTGGAGAATCAGGCGAGCCTGCCTGCAGGTCTCAATATCTTGTAGTAACATAATTTTATATAAAATAGAATCAAATATATGTGAACAATGAAGTCCCCGGCACGGAATCGTGTCGGGGACGATGTGTTAAATAAAGATAGCCTAAATAGCAAGGCTAAGCGAGCCAAATTTCTGAGC
>ERZ1034680.1081-NODE-1081-length-11071-cov-36.474129_pt1 | contig 11071 bp, 10 predicted proteins | sample MGYA00520639_ERZ1034680 | MGnify/ENA primary metagenome ERZ1034680 (study PRJEB33766, sample SAMN09781760) | gut metagenome | biome: gut microbiome | host: Homo sapiens | place: Madagascar | study: EMG produced TPA metagenomics assembly of the PRJNA485056 data...
GAACTTATTCGTGAATTATTCATATTTGTAAAATTAATTTTGAACAGTTACTTATAATTAATTTTTATTCATAATAACATTTACTAACTCCTCATAAGAAGAAGGAACCAAAATACTCTTAGCCCCATACTTCTGTTTATATTTAGTTACAAATTGTTCAAAGTTTGAATTTAATCCAGAGTATTCTTTTTTCATGCATTTATAAAGCAATATGTTTTTACATTTGTCATTAAAATACATACCTGAAGAAAATACCACAGCAGAAGAAACGGTCAAAAAAGCCTTTCCTGTACAAGGCATATTCATTTGAATAATTTCCCAAGGAACTGTAGAATTCTTAACTGTATAAACACCAAACTGATCAAAACGGCTTTTCACCCTACGAGGATGCATTTTTACAGCAATCTTTGAACTATCTATTTCCTTTAAAATTGCTTTAACAATGTCCACCTCTTCATCATCTCCACTAAAAAAGTGACGACCATCCTCAAACATTATAACTTCTTTCTCTTTTAGTATTTGATCCGGTTCGTAATCAAATAGAAAATTCAGGGTTTTAACCAATTCTTGATTTTCTCTGCTTATTTTGGGAGCTTGAACAATAGAATATGGAACATGAATACTTACCAAATCAGCATCTTCAAAATAAAATGCAGAAACATACTTTTCCATCGATTTACGCCCAAACAAAAGCTGTATAATTGATTCAAAGCCTATTCTTAACTTTCCTTTTTGAGAAACATATTCCGTGAAATAGTTAACATAGCTATCTTCAATTCTTTTGCATGTCAATTGATTATTCTGCTTGTATGCTGCATTAAAGATACATTCAGGTAAGGCACCAGTACCATTAAAAATCAACTCATCATACTTATAATCAAAAGAACTTCCAATATACTTCTCCAATCGTTTCTGTGGCGAGACTATAGTCTTCAAATATTCACCATATTTAGGCAATTTCTCTTTAAAAGAATACTTGTTCCCACATCTTGTTAAGGAAGTTTTGGCTAGCCACACATGACTAAAAGATTTCAATTTTCTCAACTTTATACAAATTGATTCTGCTGTTGGTATGGAATTATAAACTATGATATCAGCAACATAATCTTTATACACTGTTGTTCTTAAATTAACAGCCAATATAAGCTGAAAATAAGAATCTATACAAAACAAAACTCTCATAATATTCATTTATATGGTTCATCACATTCAACAATCCTTTCCATAAGTTTATAAGGAGAGAATTCACCATTGTATTTATAATCCACATCCTTTGCGAAACGGGACAAGTCTATATCATCTACCTTCTTAAATATCTGCATAAAATCTGGATCATAATACGGTGATTCCTTAACTAAAGGATTGTTCGATAGCAAACATTTATTATAACATACGGCCTCTTTCAATCTAAGCGTATTACCTGCTTGATTACCGTTCATGATTTCTACTATAACATCATGTTGCTGAACAAGTTCTATGACTTCAGCATAACTTAATGGGTGATTATATATAATGCCTTCTCGGTTGGCATCAACCGAATCAACTCCGTTAAGATAAAAGGTACAATGAGCCTGTTTTTTCAATCTGTCATATAGAGCATGAAGCGTATTTAATCTCTCCTTGCTTCTACAACCACCAACATACAGAATTCTCGGTTTATCATCTTCGAGTTTTTTTTGCGTAACCTTATCAGGCAACATTGAATAAAAATCAAAGAACTCCGCCCCAAATTCCTCGCAATCCTTTTTATCAAAAGAATATACCTGATCTACATGATAATGACGACAGAATCTCAGGAACTCGTCCTTATTCTGTGCTATTTTCATTGTTCTAATATTATCTGGCATATAAAGAACAATGCAAGCATTACGCTCGCGTTTCAATCGTTCAATATAATGAGCCGAGAACTTAATTCCTGTCTGAAAGATGATATAGTTACGCTTCTTAGGATCAAGATCCTCAAAACGAAGCGTATTGGTTCCATCCCATAGACACTTTAACGGTAACCAAAACCTATGATTTGCAGGATTGGCAAAATGTACCCGTCGTATCTTCTTTAAAATACTTGGTAAAGGCAAGCTGCTTTCAAGAAGAACACGTGCACCAGATAATGAAGCATCACGCCAAACAATATCTGGCCATGAATTGGGCTTCGAATCATTGACGATAATGGTGAAAGTATAGGACATAACTAAAGAGCTTTATAAAAGATAGGAAAACCAATTTTTTGCTTCAACGGAATATAAAACTTGTAATAGGCATTGACAACTTTTTGCTTAAGATATGGGTATTTTTGAGGTCTTACTCTGCAAGTTACCTCCTTACTATTTCTTGCCCATTGGTCCTCTGGTAATAAATAAGCAAAAGGTATATTATATTTCCATAAGGTATAACTATATCCCAATTGATCTCGTTTGGAATAATTTAAACGCAATCTCCACCATTCATCACATTGCTTGATGATGAGCGGGTCATTATGTTGACGAAAAATAACATTTGCTTCATACATTCCAAAATGACGTGGAAAACCATCCTGCTTATAATAGCTCAACTGTTTTCTAATAACATTAATATTTTTATCAACGCCACCTATCCATACACGATATCCTTCTTCATAGAGACAATCACGAAACTGATGTTTTACTCCAGCTAATTTCACACTCTCTTTCATTAGTTCATCTATACGACGGAACAGATATGGCGTTAAAATATTGACATTAGCATCTACATAAAGGCTGATATCATATTCTGGCAACACCTCATGTGGTTGCAATTTTGGAAATCTGGACTGTAACTGTTTATCATCAGAAGGATAATCAATCTTTCTGATTGTCCAAATTCCTATTTTCTTCTTATCTCCAAAATCATTGGAGAAACAAATATAATCATACTCTGGATTCACATATTTATGCTGTTCCAGCGCATCATAACTGCCCGTTAAAGCTGTATATACTACTTTTTTCATCTAAAATTTGCTTAAAATCAATAGTGAACTATGATTTCAATTTAATCAAATTACCTAATTTCACATTCCATTCATGTGGCTTCACCAAAGAAAAACCTGCATTATGATAGAATGTCAACTCACCAAAATAAACATGGTGATTAATAACATAAAAATCTACTCGCAGATGAGGAATATTCTTAGATAGCATTCTAGCATATTGCTTCATTTCCTCAAACTCTTTAGGACAGGCTGGAGGATTTTCAGAATTAGGATCTCTCATCCGAATAGGAAGAAGATTGTAATCCATATCGAAGAAATCTGTGGTAGCATGCTCTGCATGATCTTGAGAAACATACATCATAAACGGCTCACCACCAAAGCAAAAGAATTTATAGTCTGTCAAAACGCATTCTTTTTTTTCTTCAGTAATATGAATGCACAACATGAAGCCATTACCTTCTATCAGATATCCGCAATATGGGGGGGGTAGAACGATTAATTTTCCTAATCTTTCATCCCAATTTTCCGGCTCAAATTTGGCAAAGCCACTTGAGTCAAAGAAGGTTAACTCGCCAAAATAAATCTCATTATTGATTTCATAGAAATCAGTTCTTACATGAGGAATATTTGCAGAAATCTTTGCTGCCAAAGATTTCATTTCCTCAAAGTGTTTTGGCAAAGCAATATGTCCATTGTAATTATCACCACCTTGCTTCAAATCAAGGTGATTTAGAGACATATCATAATAATCGAAACAAACTTTCTTTGTTCTATCACTTGAAACAAACAAAACTTTTGGCTCCCCATTGAAGCAAAAGAATTTATAGTCATGCAATTCCTGTAAATCTTCTTTCCCTATTGCTTTTTTATCGTATTCACTATCAACCATATATTTCTCAGCAAGAATTTTACGAGGCACATTCTTATAGGGCCATTCTCTTCCCATCAGATAAAAATCTTCCTTTAAGCCTTTGCGTAAACCTTCTTTCACCTTTTCTATATCCAGTTTGCTTTTATCCTTGCAAATGCAAAGACCTATTCCTGAATTATGATTGCATTTCAACACAAACTGATCTGGAAGTTTGTCAAAGTCTATATCATCAGGATCATCCCAGACTCCTAATGTTGGTATAATATGCTCCTCACCGATAATATTAGCTACATACTCTTTAGCTTTCACCTTATCTACCATGATAGTATATTCTGGTTTTCTATTATAAAGCTTCAACCATTGTAACTTCTCATTGAAAGTAATTGGATTATCTAGATTCAATTTCTTTCCGAAATGTCCACGATAAACCAATTTTAAATAAGTCTTATCATCCATCCAATTTAAAAGATGATGAGCTGCTAACCAATTAAATACCTTGTAGGGGTTTTTAATTACTTTTACTAATCTTTGATTCATAATCTTATGGATTAAAACATACTACTTTTTAAACTTTTTTTTCAATTTATCAATATATCTTGGAAAAGTTTTCCAATTCAATTCCATGGAGTATGCTCTATCAAGAAGAAACATTCGATAATTATCTACATGAGTTCCCTCTGCTATTCGCTTCTTATCATTAATCTCCCCCTCAAACAGCCATTCAAAGAAGTCATCATACTTTTGCGTTCTTTGCTGATGCTTCTTCATCTGCTCTGGTAAAATCCATGGTTGCATTACCATATCAAGCCAAACATCATCATGCTCATCAACGTACTTTACATAATTAATTAAGTCCTGATGGCTGGTAAATTCATTGGCATTGATGATAGCCTTAGGATTTACATCTTCAAAGATGTCTTTATTACCCCAGTAGATTGGAACAGTATGAGCTGTTAGGGAAGTATAGACTTTCTCAGAAGTATAGCCATCAAATGTTGCATTCTCAGAAGCAATTGAGAACTTATATAATGACTTTATATCCTTACAATCAGCAGCGTGCCCTACAAAGCCTGTTCCCAATTTCCCAACATTATTCATATGGCGCCCAAGAGAATCAACTCTTTTATAAGTCGATAATTCATAGAACAACTGGTCGCGGCGAGGATGTGCATTTGGGTTAGAATATAAAAAATTACAAAATCCCCTCTTTTCGTTTAAACACAACTTTGCTTGTTCCAATGACATTATTTCATTCTCACGCTGATGAATGAAGCTTGAAAACATATCTAACGGAGACATAATTCTAACGAATCTATCTCCCATTTGACATTTGTTACTAAATCCTATAACATAATCAAAAAGATTAAAGTCTGGTTCAATTGCTTCACCTGCATACATCACTCTGACTTTTGCTTTTCCCCAAAGTCTCTTAAACTCTTTAAAGGCATGCTTCTTGAAATATATCCATTCAGACGCAAAAAGAAAATCAGGATTATCTGTATCCCAAACCAAATGACTTTTAATTTCGTCACTAATTCTTAGATAGTTTGCAAAACCATCTAAATCATGAATAAATTCATGTACAAAATATACTTTTATCATTTTTATTTCATTAAATCAGTACTAATAAGGTATGGGTAAGTCTCCCAATCTACTCTAATACAGATAGAAACAATCCAAAAAACTAATAATGTAAATAACATACCTGTCTTTAACCATTTAGATTTCATTACAATAGGAATTGTGAAAATCAACATAACGTTAAAAGGATATGCCATTCTACTTAGATAGCCAAAATTTCTAGAGACAATATATAAGACAAAACCTATTAAAGGTAAATACATTATAAATTGCGAATATAATATTTTCTTCTTTATTATTGATTTTGCAAATGGATATAAAGAAGTTAATAAAAGAAATAACATTGTATAAACACCGCCAGTCATGCTATCAGAACTATCTAGTCGCTCAGAATACTTACTGTCTAAATATGGCAATGCGTAACTTAAAATCATCTTGCCGCCAAAAATAGCTCCATATATTAAGAATATCAAAATATTTTGACTTCTAATATTTTTTATCTTAAAAGAAATATAATAAAAGAATAATGCAAGTAATAGAAATATAAGTGTTGTTTTATGAAAACTTACAGCAAGAGCACCCCAAATAAATACATAAATCCACTTCTTTTTCATTAAATACAATAATGCCAACATTGCTATTGACAAGCTCATTGACTGTCTAATAATACACAAGCTCATATTATAATCATATAGCAACCAAATTCCATATCCAAACCACATTGAGCATGAATATTCTTTCTTAAATTGATATAATACATAAATAATTGGTAATATAATGACCAAATGATTCAATGTCATTAATACACACAGATTATTAAATATTTTTGTAACAATAAAAACATATATGAAAAATCCTAGATCATCCTCTGCCATGTATTTAAGGTAACTTTCCAAACTTGATTGGGATAATGCGGCAAAATAAGAAGGTGTTACATACCAAGTTACGTCAATTCCGATTGAAATATCTCGTATACCAGCTAATACAATTGGACATAAAGCTGATAATAATATATATATACATTAAACCCACTTCCTGTTAAAGAGATCTTCTTTTCTCCGAAATACATAAACAGAATGGATATAACAAAACACACTATATATTCCATGCTTTTAACTCTTTACTTTTTTTATTATCAAATCAACTAATCTGCTTCGTTCTTTATTTGAAAATATTAAGAAAAAACAAACTATAACTGAACAGAGACAAGAAATTCCACAAGAAATAATTAGTCCAAACAGATTCTGAGAAGAGAATGACCAACATTCTTGTACCAACACAAAAATAGTACAAACTACTAGCATTGGAAACATGAATTCTTTTCCAAAATACCAATATCTATAATGAGTATATTTGTTCATACAGTAAACAATAGACAATCTAGATAAAGCCATAGATATTATACAGGAGATACCGATTCCAAGAAGACCGTATTTTAATAATCCTAAAAAAGGCAATAAGACTGCAGAACAATAAAATGCAAAAATTAAACAATTAACCAATGCAACCTTTCCTATAGCAGATAAATACTTTTGTTGACCCATTGTCATTTTTTCAATTACAAACATAAATATAAAGCAAAGACATAAAGTTGAAGTACCCTCAGGAACATTAACTAGCCACAACTCCAATATACTATCAATATTTAAAGATATCGGTATGCCTAGAATGCACATCAAGAAAACACCAATTTTAGAAGTATAATCTGAAAGATTTGCAGCTGACTCAAATTTCTTTTCGCCAACTCGACGATATATTTCAGGTGAAGTAGCACCTGACATTGCATTTGTTAAATTACAAGCTTGCATAGATACCTGATTTGCTATGCCTAAAGCAGCATTTCCTTTCGGTCCCAAATATAAATTAACAATTATAGATATTCCTTGAGTCCTTACTAAATGTCCAAGATCTCCTAACATATTCCAAAATGAAAATTTCAAAATATCTTTAGCGTATATTTTATCAAAAAAATATGAAAATTTGATTCTTGTACATTTATATTTTTTAGTTGCAACTAATATCTGTAATGAGTATGTTATAATTTGCGCTAATGCGACGAAAGCCGTATACAGTATTAATTTATCACATGTGAAATATCTCAATGAGTATGCACTACAAAAAACAAGAATTGTTTGTATAAAAGATATAACTGTATAAACAATTATATTTTGGTAAGCAATAAATAAGGCCGAATATGGGACTGCTATCATTGTGAAAAACGATGTAAACATTGTTATTCTAAATACCCATAATGTAGATGTTAATCGATCTGCCGGTACAACCAGAAAATCACGTATAGCCCATTCTCCTAAAAATATACCGATAAACACGATTATTGCTGGCATTATCAAATGGATAGACAATGATGTATTAAAAACCTTAGACAATTCTTTTTCATCTCCTTTTCCAATCCCTAAAGCAAAAAATCTAGAATCTCCATTAGAAATTACAGTATTTAAAAATACTACTATTAATAATATAGAACCTATCAAATTATATAAACCATAATCAACTGTGCCTAACTGTTGTAAAGTCCATCTACTACTAAATAAGACCAAACATACAGAAATCAAAGTCCTGCTATAAGATACAATAGTGTTTATCGCTATTCTTTTACTTCCACCAATATCAGTTTTTAATTTCATTATATATATTTTATTATTACATTTTTGTTTTCAAAACGACTAATTAACATATCAATTAAATAAATAATCGTAACGACTATAAGTAAAGTTAATACTATTTTAAAATAATTCGGTAAAGCACTATACTCGTCAATAAAAGTGTAAGCACCCATATGCAAGCACATTAGCCGCATACTTTTTCTGCCAAAATATTTTAAAATAGAAGAAATTTTAAATTGATCTATAAATCTACAAAAATACAAAACAATTGCTGTTTCTATAAATCCCAGAATCAAGTAGAATAGAATCGAAAAGACACCCCAAATACCATAAGCACTTATACTTATATTTGGCATTTTATTAAGATAGAATACCAATAGGTAAATAACACCTAACACCATGACTTGCGTGAATGATATTTTCTCCAAGAATTCTTTACATCTAAATCCTACAAGAATAAATAATCCATGAATATAACATGTATCAAGCGACCATAGCCAAACAAAAGGGGATATACATGCAATAATTGTAATTAAAACCATTGTAATTTGCCCCCCCCATTTCTTTGTTAGGAACAATGATATATATGCCATAAACATAGCTGGTAAAAACCAAAGTGGTGCAACTTCACGAGAAAGTAATCCTATAGAAATAGACTGTTCACCGATAGAATCTTTTAAAATTCGGCATCTAGCATATAGTAATCCTATAATATTCTGAAAAACATTTTCATCTAAAGAAAAAATATAATATAATAGCACTATAGAAGTTCCATAGAAGAAGTATGGAAATAAAAGCCGCACTGCTTTTTTTCTTAATACATTTCCTGTAATATCTATTGTAGAACTAGTTAATCCGGAAGCCACAAAAAACAGAGGTATGAAACCACCATAAAGAGGAGTCAAATATGAACAATTTAGCATATGACTCATCATCACCAATATTATACCAACTCCTTTTAAGGAATCTATGTACCCTATTCTTTTCCTTGTCATTATTATTGATGTATTTCAAAATATAGGAAATCAAATATTTACCATTTTTTACCCAAATGATATTATGAATGATTTGCCACGCTGCTTACCCATTATTTTGTGGATAATAATACCATTTACTTCAAAATTATTATCCAACATAACTTTACATATTTTTTACGGTACTTTATAATAATATACCTTATACCACTCAGCAAAAGCTCGCAGACCCTCTCTCAAAGGAGTTGCAGGTTTATATCCGAAGTCCTCCTCTAAAGGAGTCGTATCAGCATAAGTTACAGGCACATCGCCCGGCTGCATTGCCACAAGTTCCTTGTGCGCCTCGAAGTCATAATCTTCAGGCAGTACACCGGCACGAATCAGCTCCTCCTGCAGAATGCTTACAAACTCCAAAAGATTTTCTGGATGCGAGTTGCCGATGTTGTATACTTTATATGGAGGAATAGGTAAACCGTCCTCACCATTCTGCTTCTCAGGTGCATGCTGCATCACTCTCACGATACCCTCTACGATGTCATCCACATAAGTGAAGTCACGCTTACAGTTACCATAGTTGAAGATCTTGATGGTTTCACCCTTCACCAGTTTGTTGGTAAATCCGAAATAAGCCATATCAGGTCTTCCTGCAGGACCATATACTGTGAAGAATCTCAAGCCAGTACTTGGAATATTATAGAGTTTAGAATATGCATGAGCCATCAACTCGTTGCTCTTCTTCGTTGCAGCATAAAGACTTACAGGATTATCCACCTTGTCGTCAGTTGAATATGGAACCTTCTTATTGCTACCATACACACTACTAGAACTTGCATATACCAAATGCTCTACTTCGTGATGACGGCAAGCCTCAAGGATGTTATAAAATCCAATGAGATTGCTTTGGATATAGGCATCAGGATTAGTAATACTATAACGTACTCCTGCCTGGGCAGCAAGGTTGACAACCACAGAAATCTTGTTACCAGAGAAGATTTTCTCGATAGCCTCCTTATTGGCAATAGAGTCATGAACAAACGTCCAATCCTTACCCATTGCCTCAATTTCCTTCAGGCGCTCATATTTGATATTCACATCATAGTAATCTGTAATACTATCAATACCAATCACCTTGATGTTCTCCACATCATTAAACAAACGCTTTACAAGATTGCTGCCAATAAATCCAGCAGCACCAGTAACTAGGATTGTCTTGCCCTTTAAATCTATATTATAACTTACCATAATCTTAATCTCTTCTAAAAATATCTCTAGTGTATACCTTGTCCTTTACATCATCCAGACAAGCATCATAGCGGTTGGCAATAATTGCCTGACTCTGCTTCTTGAAGGTATCCATATCATTTACTACCTTGCTACCAAAGAATGTACTTCCATCTTCCAAGGTTGGCTCATAGATGACTACCTCTGCACCCTTTGCCTTGATACGCTTCATGATGCCCTGAATGGCTGACTGGCGGAAATTATCGCTGTTTGATTTCATGGTCAAGCGATAGACACCAATCACGCAGTTATGTTCTTTGCTGGCATCGAAAGTACTATTCTCGTTATAATAGCCTACCTTCTGGAGTACGGCATCAGCGATATAGTCCTTACGGGTACGGTTGCTCTCTACGATTGCCTCAATCAGGTTCTCAGGAACATCGGCATAGTTTGCCAGGAGCTGCTTGGTATCCTTTGGCAAGCAATAACCACCATAGCCGAAGCTTGGGTTGTTGTAATGGGTGCCGATTCGTGGGTCAAGACCTACGCCATCGATGATTGCCTTGGTATCGAGTCCCTTTACCTCTGCGTATGTATCCAACTCATTGAAGTAGCTTACTCGGAGTGCCAGATAGGTGTTGGCGAAGAGCTTGACAGCCTCTGCTTCCTTCATGCCCATGAAGAGGGTATCGATGTTTTCCTTGATAGCGCCTTCCTGGAGCAGAGCGGCGAAAGTCTTGGCTGCTTCCTTCAACATCTCGACATTGGTTACTGACTTGATCGCCTCGTTCTCCTCTTCAAACTCAGGGCGCTCGATAATCTTTGGATAGCCTACGATAATACGGCTTGGGTA
>ERZ1034680.1096-NODE-1096-length-10993-cov-22.046901_pt1 | contig 10993 bp, 8 predicted proteins | sample MGYA00520639_ERZ1034680 | MGnify/ENA primary metagenome ERZ1034680 (study PRJEB33766, sample SAMN09781760) | gut metagenome | biome: gut microbiome | host: Homo sapiens | place: Madagascar | study: EMG produced TPA metagenomics assembly of the PRJNA485056 data...
TTTTTATTACGAAAACATCATTTTTCTTTGGTAATTCAAGAAAAAAAGCGTATCTTTGCCACGAATGATATTCGTATCATTGATATAATATACATGATTCACTTTTTTTAAACGACAAAAGATATGAAGGTAATATTCTTAGACATAGATGGCGTACTGCAACCGGGCAGTTACCAAGATCGCTTTAAGCACTTGGCAGAAGTTTCAGACTTAGCTAAGAAACTGAACGTGGAGCTGAACAACGGGTTCGACTACTACAAGCTGGTAGGAGGCGACAAGGAATATGACAACAAGCAGCAAGTCAACAAATACGACATCGGTGCCGTCTATTGGGATTGGCATCCTGAAGCAGTAAAATTGCTCCATGAGGTTATAGACAAGACTGGAGCCAAGATAGTTCTCTCAACCGACTGGCGTGGTAGAGGTCTGGAAGAGATGCGTGGACTCATCGATATCAAGGGATTTGGCAAATATCTCTACGGAGCCACCTATTTTGCAGCCAAGTCTTATTCTTCTACCGACGGAGAGTTATTTACCGATGAAGAAATGAGCAAACAGGAACAAGAGTTCAGGGAAATAACAGGAAACATCCAAAATGGACTTGGCAAGATTTATCCTCCTATAGAAGTTGGCTTCTGGGAAAGATATGTTAATTATCGAACTGCCGAAGTAAGAGAATATCTGGATCGTCATCCAGAGATAACCAGCTATGTAGCCATAGACGACATGTATATTGGCGTAGGTCTCGACGATCATTTCGTTTGGTCAGACAAGGGCTGGATTCGTCAGGAACATGCCGACAAGATGATAGAGATACTCAGCAAGGAAGATGGTCCTTATCCTCTGCCGGCAGAATTGAAGACCAAGGAATTGGAAGAATGGCGAGAGAAGCGAGTATATCACAGTGAGTACTATCATTAAATAATATTCTTTTTGCTTTCACAATTCTTTAAAGTCTCTGATTACCAACAAGTTTATAGTGAAGGCAGTTTATAAGAAGGAAATATGATCGTATCAATAGGAAGAACTGATATTTCCAACAGGAGAAACAGACACTATTTAGCATCGGCTGACCCGGGGCATCCATATAGATGACTCGGGTCAGCTATATGGATGACTCTAGTCAGCTATATAGATTACTTGGGTCAACCAATACGAGAAGAGCATTCTCCGTCCTTCTTTACCTGCCAGCTACTCCCACTCATCATTATCAATCATCCTCCTGCACCTAACAATCATTTTTTCTCTCCATTATTCTCATTTCACACTCAAGCCACTATGACACAAAGAGTTAACATGAACGTGAAAGCATTTTGAAATAGAGAAACAAAATGCTTACCTGCATTTTTATAGGGGTACTGAGTAGTTCCCCCCATAGCTCAAATGTTAAAAAAGAAGGGAAACTACAAAAAAACAGCCTCCAAATTTGCTTATTTCAAAAATTTTCTCTATCTTTGCCCACGTCTAAGAATTGGCTGAGAGCCCCCTAGGGAGGGTGGAGGCAAGGAAAGGACATATATACATAAAAGGCGTAACTGAACGTTTTGCATTTGACGATGTGAGAACTTCGCAACTTCCAACTGTCTGTCAAAAACAAAGCAACGGGGACGCCCCAAAGGTGGTATTGTATATAGCCGCGAACTGGCGTCGGGCGATTTTTTGGTCGCCCGATTCCTAATGGTGAATTATATAATGACACGGCGTGGGGCTTTCAGCGTTGTTCGTTCCGACAGACAAGGTAATGCGAAGACCTTCACATCGTGGAACGAACGACAGAACTGGCTCCACGTTTTTTTGTATATATCCAGGAAGAATAATTAAGAACCAGTCAAAAGGGAGCTGTTTTGACTTTATGCTTAGAACTATATACAAAGATGAAGAAAAAGTTATTTTTGCTATGCTGCCTGTTGCCATTGTTGACTTCATGTAGTACCTTTAAGGAATATGTCAGTCCAGAACATCCTTTTATCATGTTGGCTTTTGCCATTGCCATATTGGCTTTCTGGGTTGGTGTGTTCTGTCTTCTTTTAAAATTTGCAGGACTGATTGTAGGAGAGATTTTGCTTTTCTTTCTTCCTTTCGGAATTCATAATAGATAAAAAATGATAAGTTATGAAAGAATATTGTGGAATTAAATATGTAGTAGCGATTTTGTTCTGCTGCTTTTCGCTGATTGCAAGTGGCATGAGCTATAGAGTTCAGACGAACGGCCAACTCAATATGAGGGTTAATCCGACCGTTGAGGCTTCTGTTGTTGGAAAATTGCAATCTGGTGACATAGTGGAAAGCAATTCCGAAGTTGACGGCAATGGTTGGATTGAGGTAAGTTATCAGGGAATGAATGGCTATGTGAAGGCCAGCTATTTGCAAGAGGTAACAGACGATGCTGGAGAAAAAGAAAAAATCATGGATGATGGCAGTATGTTTGCGTCTATGGTCAATACGTTGTTAGGTGCTCCTGCCAATGGATCAAAGAAATTGGCTTATCTCATTCTTGCGGAAATACTTGTCATGTGGTTTATAGGAAAATTCATAAGAGGTTTGACGTTCTCACTTGAAGATTCCTATACCTACGCTGGGGAATGGTTGAAATGGACTACTCCTGTTATCATGTTAGTGACAAGTGCTACGATTTTTTATTATGTAAAATCCATGGGAGCTAATTCTCTTTGGTTCCTGCAGCCTTCTGTGGTGAAGTCATGGTGGTATGTTATTGTAAACTTTATCTTTTTCTTCTATGCCTTTTCCAATCTTATCTTGTTTTTCCTCAGAACGATTGGTGATTTGGCGGAGTGTTTTGAATGTGACAGTATCAATATCAAGGTTGGAGTCATCGGTTGGGGGCTTGGAATTATAGGTCTAGTCGTTTCTTTCTTGTCCTATGGGTTATTCGGAAAAAATTGGTTTGACTATATATTGTGGTTTGAACTAGTGGTGCAAGCCATTCAGGTTATTATAATAGTATGTAGCATAAAGAAAAACAAGGCAATAGGAATTGTGTTTAGCTCTGTCGTTTATCTTGTTGGCTCTGCTGCCATTGTTCTTTTGGCATTGCCATTGGCCGCTATTGCTACATGTGTTGCTATCGCTTTAGTCGTAATTTGCTTCCTTCCAAAAGGTGTTGACGTAGCAGTTAGTGCAAATGCAAGCGAAAACTCGGAAACAAGCCCACAGCAAGATGATGAGTATAATCAGGTGATTAAGAACGGTGGTGTATTTGGTTCAGATATAAAGGCCAAAGACAGTGGCTTTACATCTTTACAAGATGAAAATGGAAATATTTGGGATAGGAACGATGATGGAAGCTATTCCAAGAGGTGATATATAGCTCTTGGCTAAACATAAGAGGAGAATCATACTCTCACGCTCCTCTCATGTTTTGTCAAGCACATTTATTAAACAGCACAGAATAAGGAGAGTTTATAGGTAAAAAATATATAGTTATGGAACAAAGTAAGGTTACATTGTTGAAAGTAGTAAATGGTTTTTTATTGTTTTTTCTTTTAGGCTTGATAGTAGGTTGTAGTTCTAAACCAACAAAATCGAGCGGTGATGCGAATGATACCGTATCAATTACTAAGGACACTGTTGCAAAGCTAAGTGCCAAGGAAATTGTCGCAGAAACATTTGGAGTGGACTTGGGACTTAGTGTAAATTGGGCAGAATGTAATGTCGGAGCCTCAAAGCCGCAGGAATTTGGATTGCTTACATCTTATGGTAATGTGGATGGACGCATTACCCCCGCTCCTCCTGCTGTCGACATTAGTGGCACTCCACATGATATTGCCAGGGTAAAACTTGGTAAACCATGGCGCATGCCTACTTATGACGAGCTGCTTGAACTTATGAGCCAATGTACATGGGCTCATGAGAAATATAAAGGTGTACCAGGTATGAGAGTGACAGGTCCTAACGGCAATTCTATATTCTTACCAGAATGTGGCGGTTATATTTTGGATGAATCATTGGCTAGGCAACTGTCTAAAATCAAGAACTTTGATCCTACGGATTGCCGTGGAAGCAATAGTGATGAATCATATTATTGGGTAGGTACGACCAAAGAAGGATTATTTCCTTTCTTGAAGATTGAGAATGGCGGCAATTCATATAAATGGATGCTTACTATTCAGGGTTGTGAAGCCTATGCTGTTCGCCCAGTGGCAGACAAATAAGAATGTCACTTCTTCCCTGTATGGATACTGTTAGAAAGATAAATCTGTTATAATGACAAGAACTGGAAAAATGAGAAAAATATTGTTTTTAATCATGTGTATGTTTGCCTTCTTGGCTAACATGCAAGCTGCGAAATATGACGACGTGACAGTGGATGGTGTGAAATATCGTGCCATCACGGATTCTACGGCAGATGCATCCATCGCAAAAGAGCAGCCTGTTATCACCATTGTGCCTTATGTGAAAATCAAAGGAAGAACATATAAGGTGGTGAACATAACTTATACTGAATTAAAATATAAGAAATGCGAAAGTATAATTGCTATCAATTTACCAAATACGTTAATAAGACTTGATAATTTAAGTGGTACAAGTATATCTTCAATAGACATACCAAATTCTGTTCAAGAAATAGGATCTGGTGCCTTTATGTTCTGCCATAAGTTAAAAGTAGTCAAAATCCCTTCTTCTGTAAAGAAAATGAACCAAAATGTTTTTTATGGATGTTCATTGGATGAAGTTATTATTCCTAATTCTGTAAATAAAATGGGAAGTGGGTGTTTTGAAAACTGCAAGATAAGCAAACTTACTCTTCCTGATATGGAACCAGTCTTTGAAAAACACTATGGTACTCTAGGAAAGGATACTGAAGGGTTGGGCATCGAATGCACGATGTCTACAGTGATAAGAGGAAATAGCTCTGAAAAATGCCCACAATGGGTTATCAGAGATTTCTTGGCTATGAATTCAATAGCAAGAACAAATACTGATTTCTACAAAAATGTTCTTGCCCCATACAAAAGCTCATTTAGTTGTTTCGCCAATAGTAAAGTCATAGCAGAAATAGAAAGTTGGCAGAAGAAGAAGGAATATGAGACCACGGCACAATGGTGTACTCGCGTTACCGAGGAAACCCGAAAGGCTAAGGTGAAGTCTTGTCTTGAAGAGCTGAAGAAAGAGTACATCAAGGAGCGAACCAGCAAGAGCATACAAGCTTTGATTGGAAAATACGATGCCGACTATGCCACCTTCCCTGTTTATATGGCGGGACTGGATACTGTTTATGTGAAGGTGCCGCAGGGGCAAGCTCCTAATTTCAAGGAGCATTGGACGGATGTTCGACTTTATCCAAAATATGGTGTGGTCAATGACCAGCTGGCTTTGCTTTCTTGCTCGTTCAAGTTGAATGGTAATACCTATCAGACGCTGAAGAGTTATGCCGGTGACAACTCAGCCGACAAGACAAAGGAGTTGCTTGCCAACCTTTCGCCTCTGGAAATAGACTTCAGCGCAGGGCAAGACAAGAAGCCTGTCAACAAAGATACTAGTACCAACAACATGGCAGCAGCAACAATTAAGGTGGATGATACGCTGGACAAGAATGTCCCTGTAAATCCAACCACCAACAAGAACTCCTTTGTGGTGATTATCGGAAACGAAGACTACCAGCGAGTGAGCAAGGTGAACTATGCGCTCAACGATGCAAACACCTTTGCCAATTATTGTCAGAAGACATTGGGCATTCCACAACAGAACATCAGATGCTATCGTAACGCAACATACGGCACGATGCTTTCTGCCCTGGATGAAATCAAGGGAATAGCCAATGCCTATCATGGCAACCTGGATGTCATCTTCTATTATGCTGGTCATGGTGTGCCAAGCGAAGCAGACAAGAACGCTTACCTGCTTCCTGTGGACGCAGACGGTGTTAGAACTGAAGTTTGCCTCAGCACTAAGCGTCTCTACCAGACCCTTGGAGAACTGAATGCCAAGAACGTGGTAGTATTCATGGATGCTTGCTTCAGCGGAGCACAACGAGGTGAAGGCATGTTGGCATCTGCCAGAGGTGTAGCCCTAAAGGTTAAGGCTGACGTGCCACAAGGCAACACCGTGGTATTCAGCGCAGCCACCGGCGAGGAGACTGCCTTCCCTTACAAGGAGAAAGGACATGGTATGTTCACCTACTTCCTCCTGAAGAAACTACAGGATACCAAGGGCGATGCCACGCTGGGTGAAATTGGCGAATATGTGAGTGAAGAGGTGGCAAAGCAATCCATCGTCATCAATCACAAGAGCCAGACTCCTACCATCATCGCCTCAGAACAAATAGACAACTGGAAAGAAATCAAACTAAAGAAATAACGATTATGAAGAAACAACAAACTCAACCTAAAAGTCGCCACACACTCAATCGGTGTGTGGCAGCTTGCATTGCCCTGCTCATGGCAATCTCATTACACGCCCAATCGTTCTCCTTGCCTTGCAAGAAGTATCCAGCCACAGTGCCTTTCAAGACCGAGGCTGGCGTTGATAGATACTGGCATGTAACAAGTGTAAAATGCCTCGGTGCAGCCAATGGTGGCTACAAGTTCCGCATATCTGGCATAGCCAAGAAGACAAGCCACAAACAGAACGTAGACATTTTCTACATTATGCCTGGCAACAAGTTGCGTGTAGCTGGTGCTTACTTTTTCCCTGCCATCACAGAGGGAAGCAACTTTAGTTTCACTATTGACTCGGCTTTCAGAGGATATGCACCATCCAAATTCAATGGTTTCTTCATCTTGAACAAGTTTCTTGCAGCAGAGTTGAAACAAGAGCAAGAGGCAGCAGCAGAAGAAGAAGAAGAAGACCAAACGATACAAACTGAACAATCCGTCCAGGAGGATGAAGATGATGAAACATCAAGTATCACCCCAGTCACAGACTCAACCATAGAAAACGAGGCTGCAACACAAACCATTGTCGCCTCCCCAAAGTCTTACAGCATCTCCAAGACAAGACCATCATGCAGCTATGCTTGGCCAGGTCTGTCCATCACTTCATTGAGCATCACAGAAAAGGCAACAACCTTGAACATGCAATTCAACAATCGTCTCTACCATGAAGGATGGATGAACATCAACAGCAATGCCTACCTCACCATACCTGGCACTAGCATCAAAGCGAAGCTCAAGGGAGCCTGGGGTGTTAGCACCAGTCCAGGTAAAACCAACATCACCTACAACGAGGTCAGAACATTCACTTTGATTTTTGAGCCATTGCCAGAAAATACCACCACCTTTAATTTCTATGAGACACCAACAAGCAGATGGAAGATAGAGGGGGTAAGAGTGAGATAAAAACTAGCATTTTTAAAACAAAGAATAATTATTTATGAAAAGATTTATTATCATACTAATAGCATTGATTAGCTCTACATTAGCTTTTAATCAAGCCGTTAAAGCACAAAATCGAATTAAGGTTCCTGTATTCGAAAGTGTCGTTACTGCGAAGAATGGCAGTGTAAACATCAGAAAAGAATTTAAACTATAAAAAAGGACGATATGTACAAATCTATTTTGGAAAAGAATGTTATTAAGGCTTTTTTATGCCTAACACTACTCACTTGCTGCACAATGCCTAAGCAAGAGAAACTAGTAACTACCATAGATGGCAAGACTTGCGTTGATAGTACTGAATCTACTATCAGGGAAGAGCCGGCAAAGGTAGAAGAAGTAAAGAAAACCAATCCAGAAGTAGACGGAGTAGATTTAGGACTCAGCGTTAACTGGGCTACCCATAATGTGGGGGCATCAGCCCCTCATAAAGTAGGCTACCTGATTCCACTCGGCAATGTCGTAGGTAACAAGAAGCCAGCCAAGCGACACTACGAAGAAGTGTCTGGTGCATCAGACATAGCTACCGTAAAAATGGGTAAAGAATGGCGCATGCCTACAGCTCAAGAGATGCTAGAACTGATTGACAAATGCACTTGGGAGAAAAAGACTATAAAGGGGGTAAAAGGAGCTAAAGTTACTGGTCCAAGCAGAGAGTCTATCTTCTTGCCTGCCCCAGGAGAGTGCATCAAGCTGAAAGAATATCTAGACTTAGATTATGACTGGGAGCCTAACGACGTAGGCACCATTGCTTGGTATTGGTGCGGCACACCTTTAGAATACCGCAATTGCCTCCACTTCCGTCTATCTAAAGGCAGCATGGTTGAAACTAGCATGATGATAGCAGACACAGAGACATTCTGCAATGCTGTGAGAGCAGTTAAAGAAAAGTAACTAAATATATTGATAACAAATAACTTAGCATAAAAAATATGGAGAACAAGAAAATAACAACTAACAGCGTTTATGAAATGATATGCTCTCTGTGTATCATTGGCACTATGTTCATGCCATGGATGGACATTACTTTTATGGGAGAAACAATCTCAATGAGTATGATTGATGCCGACAAGACACCGCCTATAGTGTACATTATCAGTACATTGTGCATCGTAAACTTCTTTGTCAAGTTTTTCAGTCGTTCATTGTGGCTATCTTTAATCACCGCTGCCTTTCCTTTAGGATATGTCATAGAAATGGCAAACCAACTGCATGAGATTAGGTCTAGAACGGGAAGTGATTTTACGATGGGACACGCTTCGTTAGGAGGCGGTGCCATCGTAGCAGCATTGTTGACTGTAACCATATTAATTTCTGTGTTTATCAGTTGGATAATCTACATGCAAGAAAAGGCATCAAATAGTCCTCGGGAGAAATTCAAACGATATTTTGTGTTTGCAGGTATTGGTTTCAGCATACCTATTGTTGATTTTTTCTTCTTCTTCCATTATCTGACAGAAGCAATAAATAGTGAAGATATCAGCAGTAGTACAATGGGAATCCTCGCCTCAGCATCTCTAACAGCCGGAATCCTCGGAGTATTGATATTCATACAATATCTCCTTCTGGCATTCATGACTTTGGCATACAACAAAAAAGGGAAAAAGAATCAACATACCATAATCTCTACAGATGTACAGACAGTACACAACACCGAAATTAGCGAAGCACCAGAAAGTAAAATAGAAGAAAAAACGCAAGAGAAGTCTAATCGCACTCTCCTCTACTCCATCGGTGGCGTTATCGCGGTTGCCATCATTGGTATCATCTGTTTCTTCGCTTTCGGGAAGAGTAAGAAGAGCGAGAGCATCCTTGGCCTACAAAAGCCAAAGTGGGAGAAATTCGTACACATGAAGGGTAAGGAGACGGCATTCTTCCAGACACCAGACATTAGCAGCCCCCGACTCATGCAGGCTTGCAATGACGAGGGGTGCGGTATCGACTATCAGTACTTATGGACTGGGGACAAGCCGAGCACTGGATATAAAGACCTTCAAAACTTCAAGTATGAGGATGCGACTTCTGTATTCCCTGTCGTAGAGGAGCAGGAAGGTTGGTATAAGGTTCAGATAACAGAATTGGGCGATGTGCGTGAGGCATATGTGGAGAAATCGCAATGCGAAGAGGTTAAGCCAGAACCTATCACACAGGAAGTACTCGGCAACATCAGTTCAGACTACAACCTGCAGGAGAAAGGTAAAAACAAGAATCTCTGCTTTGCCCTCAATACAGAAGAAGAAATTGCACGTCTGAGAGTAGGTGAACTGTTGGATGGGAACTGCCTAGCTTTCCCTTTTGCATACGAAGCAACTACGGAAGAGAGTGACACTACAGCCACATCTTATTTCGAAGTATCTGATTACACAAGCGATGATGGTACCAAGTCATACTCTTTCAGCATATATTACAACCCTAGCCGTATTGTTGCCAAGGATGATTACAAGACTTTCGACACCAAGTCGCTCACAGAGGAGGAAATGACCGACATCGTAACCAAGGTGACAAGCATCAAACAGAAATTCGACTGGATTACCTATGAGTATTACTTCCCATCGGTATCAACCGAACACCTCTTCTCTTTCCGTGTTTTCGATGAACCAAGCGATGAAGAAACATCTTCTGCTACGGAAGAAAAGAGCGTAACCGATTACAAGGTAGAAAACAAGAAACTGCTGGCTCTCGTCGGCAACGAATGGATGGAAACAGGTTTTTATACAGAAGATGGCAACATCGAAATCTATCATCAAGAAGATCTTGACAATGACGGCAATTATGAAATCATCTTGCAGATATTCGAAGGTAATGCCTACGACAATCCTTTCATAGTCTATTACGATAAGACATCCAGCACTTTCAAGCGAACCAAAAGCATGGAGTTGGAAGAAAATCCAAGCCTTGAAGCAAGATATGATCCCCATACTCTCATGATACAAAAAGAAGGTTTGCGAACCATTAAGTATGTTTTTGCAGAAAGCAAGCTGAAAATAGAAAGCGACAATATGGAGAACGTGGGAAGAATACGTAGCACACTGAAAGTCGCTGACATCTACTCTGGCAGCGAGGAAGGTGAGAGAAACATGACTTTCGACTTCGATGGAGATGGAGAAGAAGAAAACATCACATTCCATCGCAGCATGACTCATGCCGAGAACTATGGCAAGCGCATTGATATCGTAATAGTAAAGTGGGCTGACGGAAGAGAGATTGGCAGCGAAAGCAACTCTTTGCTAAGGGCTGGAACCTTCAAGTTCTTGGTTTCCGAGACCAACGGAATGCCAGATATCATCTGCGATAACTATCTCATGAAATGGAATGGTTCCAACTATGAGACTGCGGAATAAGACATTTCTATAATACAAATAAAGAAAGACGAGAATCAGTTAACAGAGAGCTAACCAATTCTCGTCTTTCTTGTTTTGTTTTTATTCCGTTATTTCATCTATTCTGTACCGCTTGTGCACATTGTTGTTAGAAATGCCCAGGATGAGTTTGTCTCCACAAGTTCCCTTATAAGCTAACCACTTGAAAAAATCAATGAATCAGTATGCCTAAAGGGCGAATAAATGTAAATTTACAACTTTTTTTGAAAGAAAGGCGAGAATTACAAAAAAATAATGTATCTTTGCAACTGTTAGTGCCAAACTCGGCAATTTACTCAA
>ERZ1034680.1099-NODE-1099-length-10969-cov-10.878230_pt1 | contig 10969 bp, 8 predicted proteins | sample MGYA00520639_ERZ1034680 | MGnify/ENA primary metagenome ERZ1034680 (study PRJEB33766, sample SAMN09781760) | gut metagenome | biome: gut microbiome | host: Homo sapiens | place: Madagascar | study: EMG produced TPA metagenomics assembly of the PRJNA485056 data...
TCTTTAGCCATTTTACTTTTAGATAAAATATTAAATATGTTTTGTATAAATTCTCGTTTCTTTGTTTCATTAATACAGGAATCCTACTCTTTAGTACAGGAATCCCAACAGCCACAATGGAATCTTGTTGTCCTTTCCCACCTCCGTATTATAGCGGGCATAGATGGTGTCCGGATTGCTTCGAATCTTGTTGGTGGCTTGGGCGTCGCAGATTCTGAACTTCCTGTTGCCGTCTACCGTGTAGAAGTGATCCTTACCTCCCTGGTGCACCTTGTGGTCTTTCCAGAGCGAGTTGACGAAGAACGTTTCCATCACCTCCTGTGTATCTATCTGGATAGGATAGATGGCGTACATGAGGTTCGGGTTGTGCATCATCACTTTGGATGGCTTCTTCGGGAAATCCTGACCTTCTGGATAAATCATATTGATGAGTCGGGCGTCTGCCAGATACTTGATGTAGTTCATCACCGTGGCACGACTGGTATTGATACTGTCTGCAAGCTGGCTCACATTTGGCGCCTTGGCTCCTTCCACTGCCAGCTGATAGAAGAGTGATTTGATCTTCGGCAGGTACTTCAGTTCAATCTGCTTGATGAGGAGGATATCAACCTCGGTCATCATATTCATCGTCTTTAGTAGATTCTCTGTAAAGTTACGCTGTTCCAGGAAGAATGGATAGAAGCCATGGTGCAGATAGTCCTGGAAATATTTCATCGGACTTACCTTTGGCAGAATCTGCTTGATGATGTGCTCATGATTGCGCAGGATGTCGTCAAGTTCGTATGCCTTGAAGTTGTTGCCCGTCTGCAAGTTGATGAACTCGCGGAACGAGAAGCCGCGCAGGTTATAGCTTTTCACGATGCCGTTCAGCTCAGGGTTCTCTTCCTTCAGTCGCATCACGCTTGAACCGGTGAATACGATTTTCAGTTCCGGATACAGGTCGTAGCACTTGCGGAGCTCCTTGCTCCAGTCCTGCTGCTTGAACACCTGGTCGATGAGCAATGTTCTGCCACCTTGTTTCACGAAGTCGCCGGCAAAGTCGGCGATTCCTCTACTCTGGAAATAGAAGTTGTTCATATTCACAAACAGGCACTTTCGATCGTGAGGTCCAAAGTGCTCCTTGGCATACTGCAATAGGAAAGTCGACTTGCCGACACCTCGTGTGCCCTTGATTCCAATCAATCGGTCGTTCCAATCGATTTCATCCATCAAGGTGCGTCTCACGGGGGCATCTGTATGCTCTACGAGATATGTATGTGTTCTGAAGAATGCTTCTTCCATGCGTTTAATATTGATTCAATTTTGTTTTTACGATGCAAAGGTAATAATATATTTTAAATTTGCAAACTCTAGATAGCAAAAACTAACTTTTTTTTCATTATTTAGCACTTTTCTACGTAAAAACGCCCTTCTTTTGCCTTTTTTCCCTCTTTATTTTGTAACTTTGCAGCATGAAACTACATATCTTCAATCCGGAACACGATTTGGCTTTGGCCGCAAATTTGCAGCAGTTCACCGCGCCTCATGCAGGAAGACAGTTGCGAAGCGACCTGGCGTTTATTCCTGCCTTGTGGGCAGACCAGGGTGACTGGGTGCTTGTTGATGACATCGACAATGCACTCGACAAGGTGCGCCATTTGGGGGAGCATCTTGCAGAAAAAGTTGAGTTTATAACCAAGGTTCAGTTGGAACATGCGCTTAAGACGGAGTTTCTTGACAGCATTCATCCCTGGGGATGGAACTTGAGCCTGAAACATGAGCTGGAGCGAATGGGCGTGCCCGACATCATGTTGCCTACCGACGATACATTAAATAAGGTACGCATGATAAGCAGCAGGCAGTGGGCTGCCCAGCATCTGCAGCAGGGCGTAGTATATGCTGATTCCTATGAGAAGGTGAAGGCGTTGGTGCTGCAGCAGGGCAAGGCTGTGGTCAAGGCTCCCTGGAGCAGCAGCGGCAGGGGCGTTAAGTATGTGGCTGCCGATGAATTCAGAACAGCTGGCGAATATCCTGCCTTTGAACGCTGGACCCGAAACATCATTGCGCACCAGGGTGGCGTTACCGTGGAGCCTTATTATAATAAGGTGAAAGACTTCGGCATGGAGTTCGAAATGCGTGACGGCAAGGTGAACTATCTGGGACTCTCGTTGTTTGATACCATCAAGAATGCTTATTCCGGCAACCTGCTCTGCTCGGAAGAGGATAAGCTGAACATCTTGAAGCAATACGTGAGTGAAGAGACTCTTTCTTCTGCACGTCAGCGAATTATAGATATTATGGAACCTGCGTTGAAGGATATCTATAGCGGTCCTTTTGGTGTGGATATGATGATAGCTTCAAAGGATGGACAGCTGGAACTGGTTTCGTGCATTGAACTGAATCTTCGCAGAACGATGGGGCATGTAGCTCTTGAGTTGGGCAAGATAGCCAATCCGCAGAGTCTGATGCGCGTGGAGTTTGACGGCAACAGATACCATCTGCGTGTGATGCCAGGCAAGCAGGCAGTTGATGGGGCTTTAGGCAAGCAGGCTGTTAATGAGTATTAAATTTGGACTATCTGATGCAAGAAATCGTCGAAACTTGCATTTCATAGACAGATTATCAACAAATATGAATGATTATGAAGAAGAGTAATTTTAGCAAAATGGCTTCTGCTGCCCTCATGATGACGGCAGCTATGGCAATGACTTCCTGCGCCAGCAGCAAGAAGATAAATGGCGATTCTAATGCAAGCAAGAGTAACGATATGGGCAAGAATGAAGAGGACTTGGACAACAGTTATCTGGTTCTTTCTGATTCCCAGCGAGAAATTATCCATAAGAACAATGCTTTCGCCCTTCGCCTTTTCGACAAGCTCTCAGGTCATTCTTCACAGGTGGTTTCTCCTATGAGTGTGGCTTATCTGATGGGTATGTTGGCGAACGGTGCTGATGGAGCTACTCAGCAGGAGATATTGAAAGCCATTGGCTGCGAAGGTGTTAACGTGGATGAGTTAAATGAAACCTACAAGGCTATTATCCAAACTGCAGGTAGACTTGACAAGCAGACTAAAGTGGAGATAGCTAATTTCATCGCTGTCAACAAGAGCTTCTCTGTGAACAGTGCATTCAGCAAGAAGGTAGGCGACAATTATCAGGCTGCCATCGAGAGTCTTGACTTTACATCCGGTAAAACCACCGACCGCATCAATGGCTGGTGCAAAGAGAAGACCCATGGCATGATTCCGCAGATTATCAGTCAGGTGGATCCTCAGGCTGTTTCCTATCTGATGAATGCCATCTTCTTCAATGGTACATGGCAGTCGAAGTTTGATGCACGTAATACGAAGGAAGCCAACTTCCGCGGTTACACCCGTGATATTCAGAAAGTGCAGATGATGCATCAGGTTAAGAAGTTCTTCTATTCGGAGAATGATACCTTCAAGGCTATTGATCTTCCTTACGGCAACGGCACCTATCGCATGATGGTGCTTCTTCCTAACGAGGGCAAGAGCATCCAGGACATGATGAAGGGATTGGATGCTGAGAAGATTACGAATTTGGGAAACAATATGGAGGAATGCATGGTGAACCTGAAACTGCCAAAGTTCACCATTGAGCAGGAGTTGTCGCTTAATGATATCATCAGCGGCTTGGGTGCCCCTTCCATGTTCAATCCTAACGAGGCAAACTTCGCCCATTTTGCCAATGGCCCTTTCTTTGTAAGCAAGATGCTGCAGAAGGCTAAGATTGAAGTAAGCGAGCGTGGAACCAAGGCGGCTGCCGTAACTGCTGCCGTTATGCTCACATCGATGGCTCCTATGGAGATACGCAATGTAGAGTTTCATGCCGACCATCCGTTCGTCTATATGATTCAGGACACACAGAGTGGTGGTATCCTCTTTATGGGTCAATATTGCGGAACACACTAATTTCCTGGATTAACTATACAAAAAGAAATCCCTTAGACTTGATTGAAGCCTAAGGGATTTCTTGTTTTTATCCGAATCTCTCGATTATTTTATCCGAATTTCTCGACGAACTCATCTTCTGTAATGATAGGGATGTTGAGCTCATGCGCTTTCTTATTCTTGGAACTATGAGAGGCTGCATCGTTGTTGATCAGGAAGTTGGTGCTCTTGCTCACGCTTCCCGTCACCTTGCCGCCTTGGCTCTCTATGTAAGCCTTCAGTTCGTTGCGGTTCTTATAATGATGTACATCGCCGGTTACTACGAAGGTCAAGCCGTCGCAGGCGCTTCCTTTCTCTACCGGTTCCTGTTCTACGATTTCCAGCTCTTTCATCAATTTCTGTACATGGGCGAAGTTGGTGTCGTCCTTGAACCAGCCAATGAACTTGGCGCTCTTTTCCGGTCCGATGCCGTCGATGCTGGCAAACTCATCGTCAAACATACAGAGGCGGGCAGTCTCTATCAGTTCTTTTACCGGATAACGCTCGATGAGTTTTTTTGCCACATCGCCTCCGCAGAGAGGAATGTTGAGGGCATAGAGCAGATGGCGGCCATCTGTCTGGCGACTCTTTCTTACGCTTTCCAGCATGTTGGTAACGCTCTTCTTTCCAAAACCATCCCAGGCTGCTATCTCGTAGGCATAGTCGTTGAGGTGATAGAAGTCTGCGTATTCACTGATCAGTCCTTCGTTTACCAGTCTCCAGATGGTCTGTTCTGAGATTCCTTCTATATTGAGGCCTTCCTTGCTCACGAATCTGGCAAACTTCTTAATCTGCTTGGCTGCACAGTGGGGATTGCTACAATGCAGGGTCTTCGTTCCGCTCTCGCTTTCCTTGACGGTAGCCTCAGCGTGGCAAACCGGGCATTCGGTTGGAATCTCGAAGATGCCCATCGGTTCCGTTACATTGATTACCTTCGGGATAATCTTGTTTGCCTTGATTACCTGCAGTTTGCTTCCCTTGCCGCCGATGCCCAACCGTTCGCATTCGCTTACGTTGCAGAGTGAGGCACGCTGAACGGTGGTTCCTTCCAGCTCTACCGGTTTGAATACTGCCACCGGAGTGATGGTGTTGGCTGCGCACGACCATTCGATGTGGTCCAGTTCTGTGTCTGCATGTTCATCCTGCCATTTGAAGGCGTATCCAGCTCTTGTGGCATGGTGCCCGGTTACGGAACCGGTAGCTGCGTAAGCTGTATCATCGTAGCAGATAACGAGTCCATCCACAGGATAAGGGTTGGTCTTGTCGGTCACCTTTTGGGTAAAGCGATTGATTTCAGCCTGGATGCTTTCTTCGTCAGGATGTTCGATTCGGGTTCTTTCCACCGGTTTGAAGCCTAAATCCTGCAGCATCTGCATGCGTTCACCCCATGAATTGATTTCCTGTTCGGTGTAGACCAGGGTGAAGGGAATCCATTGGATATGTCGCTGCTTTACTTCCTCGGCGTCTTTCAGCGACAGGGAACCGGAAGCAAGGTTTCTCGGATTGGCATAATCGCCTTCGCTCTCGATGATAAACTGCTCGAAGTCGGCATACGAGATGACGGCTTCGCCACGAATCACGAGATGGCCTTTCTCTTTGATGGTCTTAGGAATGCCACTGATGGCAGAAGCCAGATGGGTGATGTTGGTTCCGATATGTCCGTTGCCACGGGTTACTATCTTCGAGAGCTTTCCGTTGTCGTAGGTTACCACAAGGGTAAGACCATCCAGTTTCCAGGAAATCCAGATAGGGCGGTCTTCTGCCCATTTCACCAGGTCGCTCACCAGTTTGGTCTTGGCAAGTGATAGGGCGGCAAATTCGTGTTCTTCCTTCTTGCCCACGATGGTGTCTTCTGAAACCTTGTTGGTAGGAGAGTCGGGCAGCACTTCGCCGGTTTCCGCCTCCAGTTTCTTGAGTTGGTCGAACTTGGCGTCCCACTCATAGTCGGTCATCAGTTCCCCTTTGCCGTTATAATAAACGTCAGAAGCCTGGTTGAGTTGTTCAACCAAGCTTCTCATCAATATCATTTTATCTTCCATAGAATCTTAATAAATTTGCGGTTGTATGGTAAGCTTCTCGAAAGCGAATCGCATGCCGCGGTTGCCATAGTTGATTCTGCCGCAGATGCTGAATCCCATGCTCGAAAGCAGGCCAATCATCGGTAGGTTGTCGAAATTGGTATCCACTTTGATGCTTGGCACCTTTTCTACTTCACAGAGACTGTTCACCTTATTAATAAATATACGTGCGAATCCTTCTCGTTGGTATTTAGGGAGAGTGGCGAAGCGATGAATTACATAGTAGTCGCCAGTGGTAAGCCATTTGCCGTCGATGAAATCGTACTGAGGTTCTCCATTGAGAATGACTGCTCCATAGACAGCTATTTCGCCATCTACAGTGAGTACGTAGGCATTGCCATTGTTGATATCTTCTTTTATGTCGTGTTCGGCAGGATAGTCGCTGGTCCATTGGTGGCGGCCAGAGGCAATCATGGAGCGACGAGCTTGGTCGATGATATTCCAGCAAGCCTCAAAGTCCTTGACATATGCAGGTCGAAAATCGGTCTTCATTTCTTTATACATTCGCTAATTATTATTAATCGGGTGCAAATTTAACAAAAAAAAACGAATTAAAAGTATAAACGGAGAAAAAACTGCAAAAATTCTGCAATTTTCCCTCCGTTTTCTATCTTAAGTCAAGAAATAGCCTCTTTTTATAGGCTTTTTTCTGCATTTTCATTCATCTTCCTTCAAGGACTTATCTTCCTTTGAGGACATTAGTCTTCCTTCAAGTACATTAGAGTGCCAGGCATTTGTCGAGTTCTGCGATGATGGCATCCTTCTGTTCCTTGATGTGCTGACCGATGAAGACGAGCTTGATCATGCGGTCGCCATATTCTTCATCCCATTCCTTTTCGAGCTGAGGATTGTTCTTGCGGAGTTCTGCGAGCTGGTCGGCTGGCATGGTGGCGAGCCACTGTCCTGCCTGCTTCACGGTCTTCTGCTGTCCTGCCTGCTCAAATACGTAGCACATGTCGCGCTCGTCTGCGAAATAGCAGATACCTTTGGCGCGAACCACGTCGCGAGGCCACTTTCTTGCTACGAACTCATCGAAGAGTGACAGGTCGAATGGCTTACGGCGATAATATACGAATGTTCCGATGCCGTATTCCTCCACCTCGCCGCCTTCGTGATCGTGATCGTGGTCGTGGTCGTGATGGTGGTGGTGATGTCCATGCTCATCATGATGCTCATGGTCGTGATGATGCTCGTGCTCGTCTTCATCGTGATGATGGTGCTCGTGCTCCTCCTCTTCGTGATGATGATGCTCATCCTCTTCTTCTTCGTTTTCACCGTTTCTTTCGGACTCAATCTCCTGAATCCAGCCTGCAGAGGTAGCTACGGTCTGCCAATCAAACTTATGGGTATTGACGATGAGGTCGAGGTCTACATCTCCGTAGTTGCACTCAAAGATTTCTGCCTTAGGCTGGATGGCGCGGATAATCTGCTTCAGATGCTCCAACTCCTTAGGCTCTACTTCTGCCGCCTTGTTCAGCAGGATGATGTTGCAGAACTCCATCTGCTGGATAACGAGTGAAGCCAGATCTTCCTCGTCGATATCCTGCTTCATCAGGTCGGAACCGTTGGCAAATTCGTCCTTCATGCGGAGGGCATCTACCACGGTAACGATGCTGTCGAGGCGCAAGATACCGTTCTTGATGTATTGAGGACCGAGGGATGGGATGGAGCAGATGGTCTGCGCGATTGGAGCTGGCTCGCAGATACCGCTTGCCTCAATTACGATATAGTCGAAGCGCTTCATGTCTACGATTTCCTTCAACTGCTCCACGAGGTCCATCTTCAAAGTGCAGCAGATGCAACCGTTCTGCAGGGAAACGAGCGAATCGTCTTTCTGACCTACCACGCCACCTTTCTCTATCAGTGCCGCATCAATGTTCACCTCGCCGATATCATTTACGATGACAGCGAACTTGATACCTTTCTTATTTGCCAAAATCTTGTTGAGCAGGGTTGTCTTGCCGCTGCCCAGATAGCCTGTCAAAAGCAGGACTGGAACTTCTTTTGTGTTCATACTTATATTATTTGTTGATATTTTCAATGCAGTTTATTTACTCCATGCATGTCATTGTCTCCATGCATGTCATTTTCTGATTAAAATGACGAAAGCGAGGTAGCAAATAATATGCCATCCTCGCTTCCGATATGCTTGTTTTAATATTATTTACGATACTGTTCCAAACCCTTGTTCAGGAAATCGAGATAAGCACTTACGTCTTCCTTGAAGCCGAACGAACCGGTAAGAGGGTTACCTTCGTTATCTACTGCTACGTAGAAAGGCTGGGCATTGGCGCCAAACTTGCTTGCCTGCAAGTAGCTCCACTTGTCACCGATGGTGCGAAGGGTGCGCTTCTCGCCGTTGAACTCTACTTCCATTGGCTGTGGCAATGGGGTCTTGTCGTCTACATAGAGTGAGATGAGCACGTAGTCCTTTGTCAGTTTGTCAGCCACTGATGGGTCTGTCCATACGGAAGCCTCCATCTTGCGGCAGTTCACGCAACCGAAACCGGTGAAGTCGATGAGCACAGGCTTGCCTGCTGCCTTGGCTGCGGCCATACCCGTCTCGTAGTCCTTGTACTCAGATTCCACGGTCTTGTTGTTGAGGTTGAAATCCTGGGTGTTGATTGGTGGAGCGAAAGCGCTGACTGCCTTGCATGGTGCACCCCAGAGACCTGGAATCATATATACTGAGAATGCCAGAGAGCAGAGACCCAGCATGATGCAAGCCACTGGCATTGGCTTGTTGATGTCACCACCGATGGCGTCTACCTGGAACTTGAGCTTACCGATGAGATAGAGACCCAAGAGACCGAAGATGACAATCCAGAGTGAGAGGAACACCTCGCGGTCCATGATGTGCCAGCCGTAAGCCAGGTCGGCAACGCTCAGGAACTTCAAAGAGAAGGCGAGCTCAATGAAACCAAGCACAATCTTGATGGTCTCCATCCATGAACCTGACTTTGGAGCCGACTTCAACCAGGATGGGAAGAGGGCGAAGAGGGTAAATGGAAGGGCGAGAGCCAGGGCGAAACCAAACATACCCACGGTAGGAGCGAGCCAGTCGCCGGATGTTACCGTCTGAACCAGCAGCAATCCGATGATAGGAGCGGTGCAGGAGAAGCTGACCAGTACGAGGGTGAATGCCATCAGGAAGATGGAAATCAGACCTGTGGTGCTGGAAGCCTTGCTGTCTACGGCATTTCCCCAACTGTCTGGCAACTTGATTTCGAACCATCCGAAGAAGGAGAATGCAAATATAGCCAGGAGCAGGAAGAGAATGATGTTGAATACAGCACTTGTACTCAAGGCATTCAGGGTGCTTGGACCGGCAATGGCTGTAACGGCAAGACCGAGGACCAGATAAATAATCACGATGCTCAATCCGTAGGTGATGGCATCACGGATACCCTTCTTCTTGTCGTTCTTGGCACGTTTCAGGAAGAAGCTTACGGTCATTGGGATGATAGGCCAGATGCAAGGCATCACGAGGGCGAGCAAACCGCCCACGAATCCGATGATGAAGATATATAGGATGCCATGGCTTGCGATGTCGTTGTTGCCGCCGAATGCCTGCAACTCCTTCACCACAGGTTTCCACCATGCCTTGGCGTCATCGCTGTTGGCTTCTACCGAGAAGGCAGGGTCGATGCTGGCTGTGCTGTCCACTTTCTCTGCATTGGCAAGATTTGCCAGGGAGTCGGCCTGTGCCTTAGCCAGCGCTGCTGCGTCAACCTTGTTGGCGTCTGCAGCATTGTCCTTTGCAGCCTCCTTGCCATCTACGGCAGGAGAAGTGCCGCTCTTCTTGATGCTAGCCTCGCTTGGTGGCAGACAGTTCTGCTCGCTGCAGGCACCATATTCCAAGTAAGCATCAATGACATACGTTGGCTTGGTGAACTTAATCTTCTGCACGAAGGTAGCGCTGCCTTCAAAATAGCGCAACTTCATCTCGAAGAGCGGGTCGAAGGTGGAAATCTCTTTTCCTTTTGCCTTTAACTTGCCAACCAGTTCGGCACCATCCATCTTGTTGACGTGGAAACTGGCGGAGATAGGACCATCTGCGCCAAGGCCAGTAGAATAGACATGCCATCCAGGTTGAATCTTACAACTAAATACGATTTCTGCCTCCGCAGACCCATTGGTCTTCAAGGTGCTGGTCACCTTCACGGGGTTCAGCATCTGAGCGTTGGCCATGACTACTGCTAGGAGTAGTTGGAAAACTAATAATACTTTTCTCATGTTTTTATAATGTAATTTTGATGCAAAGTTACGAAATTTTAAAGTAATAATGTTCATGTTGGTGTATTTGGGTACTACCTTTTATCTTTTTTAAGAAATTATATGGCGTTTTACGATAATTTCTTTGGAATTTCACCGTAAAACTCGTAACTTTGCAGCCGAAATGAACAAGAGAATCTTATACATATTCAGTCTATGGATGGCAACCATGAGCGTGCTGCTATCTACGGTGGTGAGCCATCATCACCACATGGATCGTATCTGTATGGTTCAGGAACAGTGCCAGGAAGATGGTAACATCAATGATGAGCATACCGATCATCATGACCAGGAGTCGAATACCGACCGTGGAAACTGCCGTGTGCATCAGATGCACCACTTTGTCACCAATGCCAAGGTAGTGAAGGGCATCCGCAAGTTGCTGGTAGATGAGAGCCATCAGTTTGTAGTCCTGTCTTGTTCTTCTCTTTTAATCTTCCCTCGTCTCTCACTCATTTCAGTGAAATGGCAGCATGTGGCAGCTTCTCCTCTTGCTGAGGAACTGTCGGCTGGCTATAGCAGGCGGGGACCTCCTTCTATTTTATGACTCAAGTTTCGCATGTAAGCTCCACACGCCCTGAAATGGCAGAAGCTCCTAGCCCAGGGCATCGCCCTGGGTAATTATGGACACAAGCTTGTCGCCCTGTAAGGGCAAAAGCTTTAAAATACTGGGCAATATACAAAGCTT
>ERZ1034680.1102-NODE-1102-length-10957-cov-8.157035_pt1 | contig 10957 bp, 20 predicted proteins | sample MGYA00520639_ERZ1034680 | MGnify/ENA primary metagenome ERZ1034680 (study PRJEB33766, sample SAMN09781760) | gut metagenome | biome: gut microbiome | host: Homo sapiens | place: Madagascar | study: EMG produced TPA metagenomics assembly of the PRJNA485056 data...
TTCGCCCAGTTGTTGGCGGAGATCGGCGGGTTAAAGGTTCGGAACACGATAGCCCCCGGCCCCTGTCCTCTAAGTACCGATTGCATAACGTTTCGCGTGAAGTTCGGCCCGCGCAATTCGCTAAATTCTTCAAACCACACATAGCGGAACACGCCGCGCCGTGGCTTAATGGATTTTAACTTGCTTGCATCGTCCAGCCCTCGGAAAAGGATCTGTGCGCCGGTCGGGAGATAAGTATAGGACATGGGGGACACACGCCCGCGCCATAGGTGGGAAACGCCCAGCGTATCAATGGCCCATGCGATTTGAGAAAAGACGCTATCCCGCATTGTTGCACCCACAAGGCGGAATACAATGCCGTTGCTCTGCCCCGTGGTATCTGCCACAATGCCGCTCACAATCTCCAAAGAGGTAAAGGAGGACTTGCAGGAGCCGCGCCCGCCGGGGAGGTTGAATGTGGTGTGCTTCCCCTCTTTCAAATCGTCATGCAGCGGGAAATATACGGGGGCTATATGTTGCTTTACGTCTATGCTGTCAATAAGCGCCCGCGCCTCTCGCTGCTGCCGCTTGATCGCGCTGGTTGCCCTCACGCGCGCTTTCAGGCGGTCATAATACATCTTCGCCGCCCTCCTCCAGCTCCTTCAAGACGTCGTTAAACTCGGTGAATTTCAAGCCGTAGTCAAGCAGCGTCCGCGCCGCTGTAATGTGGTTCGCGCTCGTTTCTTCATCGTCTGCGACAATGGCCCCCAGCCGGTCTATTGCGGCGGTCAAATTCTGCTGAAGCTGCCGCGTTGCTCTGTCCATGATCCCGGCGGCGGCGTGTTTATATGCTGCCGAAAATTCAGCGTCTTGCAGATACGCCCGCAAGGTGCTTTCCCCAATTCCGGCGGCTTTTGCTGCCTCTGCCCTTGTACGGCACACAAGGAGGGCTTGCAGCGCTTTTTCTTTGCGTGGTGTCAATATATCACCCCTTTCAATCGGCGTTTTCTGCGGCTTTCTGGCGGTCATAGAGCCACATAAAGTCCGCAAGGTTCATTGTTACGCGCCACGGCTCACGGCTTCGGCGATGGAAGACAACAGGCATACCGTCACGAAAGCGCTTGCTGTCCTTCTCCGCCTGCTTCATCCACTCGGAAAGCCTGACTTGCTCGCGGCGTTTGACCTCGATATGGACACCGGGCAAGCCCACAAGGTCAGGCACTTCACCAAAGGACATAGACCCGCCGCGCTTGATCTCGTACCCATATTCACGGAGAACGGCGGCAAGCTCCCTTTCACCGTCTGCGCCTTTTCGCTGTGATGCTTTCCCGCTCGTGTCTTTCCCCCCTTTCAATAAAGCTCCTCGTAAAATCGGAGTTCCCTAATTCTTCCGCTGAAAAAGTGGTTTATGTTCCGGTCGCAGTTGCGATATTTCGTAGCAAAATACTTGTCAATCAGTACAGGGTATGCCTCTGGATCAATATCGGCGTATAACCCGCCGCCGTATTCTCGGCTGATGAATGGCATATCCTGACAAATGCGCACGATCTGGCTTGCTTTGATCGGCGGGTGCGGTCTGCCGGTATATTCTTCGTACTTCTCAAAGTAGTAGTGAAATACGCTCAAAGCTTCTTCGAGGGTGTACGGGCTAACGGGGTAAACGCTCGCGGTTATCCTTGCGAATTTCTCAAAATCAAAGATCATTAGAAACGCTCCCTTATACAAAAAGAAGAAAAATTGAAAATATATAATATCGGCGGTGGTGCGCGCGCAGCGCACCCTTATACATGGCGCGGAATGACTTGTCATTCCCTTTTACTCTCTATCTCTTATTCTATCTCTTACTCTATCTCTTACTCTTAGTTACATTGTGACATTTTACCGTTACAATGTAACACCAGTGAGCGGAGATTTATTTGCCATCGTTACTTTGTAACGCTCTGCGTTCTCGAAGTCGCCGCACTCTTGCCGCTGAATCGCTTTCACTTCCCGTATTTGCCACGGCCTCGGGGAGAAAAAAGCTTTCGTCTGTAATGGTCTCAATGAGTTTATAACGGCGCAGGGCTACGATTGCATTTGCGACGTTGTCGGCATCTTCACCGATGGCAAAGGCGATTTCTTTTGCAAACGATTCATCATACCCGTTATAGGAAATAACCCCGTCCGTGCGCAGGCTTGCAAGCTGCATTTTTAAGTAGATGATTGTGAATACCTCGCCGCCTGCCTGTTTCCTCAATCGGCGCATTCCCTCAGAATCGAAATACCCTTCTTTCAGTTTCAACCACCAAAATCTTTTCTTATCCTCTACCATTTGCTTAAACCTCCATTTCTAAAATCTGAATTTGAAAAATTATTCTTTCTGCGTTCCATACGGTTTCCGGCGGGCGTTCAGCGCTAAAAATGCCGACCTGCTCCGCCAGAATATTTTGATACGCTGTGCCGACGTCTGCGGCTGGCAGTTCCAAAAGCTTTCTCTTTAGACGCTTAATCTTGTCTTTCTTTTTTGCCGCTGAAATATCCGCCTTGAAAATTCCCTCCGCGACATCGTTCCCGAAATACTCCGCAAAGGCTGCATATTTCCCAGTTAGCATTTTTAGCTCCTCTCTACGGCATCCGCCGCGCATAGAATTTCTTTCGCCCTGTGCCGCATGGAGCGGACAAAACGCGCCTTTTCTTCCTCGTTCGCGGGGAGGTAATAGCCGGTCACATTGTCGCTCAATATGGCCGCGCCCGCTCGTCTCTCGGCGGAGATCATAGCCCGGACGGTTCGACCGTCGAGGCCGGTTATTCCCTCCAAATCTCGGAGGGGAACGGCGTTAGCCTGCCCGTGGCTCAAAAGGTCAGTTATTTTCATTGGCAAGAAATCTTTCCAGCTCGTCAAGGTTGACAAGCGTATAGGCGTAACTGCCTTTAACGGGCTTGATCGTGCCATCTTTCAGCCAGCGGCGCAAAAGTCGCTCGTTGATGTAGCTCCCGGGGTCTTGCGCCTTGATCTCCGCAACTGCTTTCGGAATAGTTCTAATTCGTACCATGATAAAGCTCCTTTCGGGTTAAAAATAAAAAGTGCCTATCGCTCACGCACTTTTACCATGCGTAAGTAATAGGCACAAAGGCACATTCAAAGGGGGATTTCTCCCCGTTTGTTTTGTCATTCAATTTTCTTTATTATATCACAAAAAGCGGGGTTTTGCAAGAGTTATGCCCTATTTTTATGCAAAATAGTTTCGCTGATACAATCCGCCGTTTTGTGTCGCGCTTCGTCTATGGCGTGTGCGTATGTGTCAAGCGTCGTTGATACATCGGAATGGCCCAGCATCCCGGCCACGGTCAGCACATCCACGCCGTTTGAAAGCAAAACGGAAGCGGCGGAATGTCGGAACAAGTGCGGGTTAATATGGGGGAGGCCGTGCCGGTCACAAAATGCGGTCAATTCAAGGTTCACATTTCCGGGGTTCATCGGCTTTCCGTTCCATCTTGGAAATACCAGGTTGCTATCTTCCCAAAGATCGCCCAGCCGCAGCCGGTTTTTTGCCTGCTCCGCCCATAGCTTGCGCAAGAGGTCAATAGTTTCATCGGGGAGGGCCACGCGGCGGCTGTTGTCGGTCTTTGTCGGCCCGCTCTGTATGCCTGTTTCGGGGAGATAAATCATGCTTTGATTTATCAGAACTTCCCGCCGCACAAAGTCCACCTTGTCCCATGTCAGCGCAAGGGCTTCCCCTCTGCGGCATCCCGTGGAAATAAAAAAGGTTATCAATGCGCGGAATGGTAGCGGCTCCCCCTCCAGAGCAACAAGAACGGCTTTAAGCTGCTCCGGCTGTAAAGCCTTGCTTTCACGAACGCGCTTTTTCTTTGGCAGCGTTACACGCTTTGCGGGGTTATATTTGATAATCATTTCTTTGTAAGCTTGTTCAAGCACCGTGTAAATGATTGCGTGATAGTCTCTGATCGTCCCGGGGGATAGTGGCTTTTCGGCTCCCGTTAGGCTGAAAAGATCTTTTCGGCCTAAGTTCTTTTCGATTATGGCGGCGTTTTGGCGGCTGATTGGCTGATTTTTACATAGCCTGCGGATCAAATTCCCATAGACGCCACACGACCGCGCAAAATCGTTGCAAGTTTTCCCCTCTGGTATAAGCTCTTTGAAGTCCACGGCGGGCAGCGCGTACACTTGCCATCGGCAGGCCCCCGGCTCGGAAAACTTCTTGTAAAGCTCGGTTAGGTGCTTCGGCCGGATTTCTTGAATGGGGATTTGCCCTATATACTCATTGATCCGCGCAGTTTGCCGCCGGACGCGGGCCAGCGTTTGCGGCTTGTCCCCGCGCTGCTCCCTTATGGTGTAGCAGTATGCGGCGTACTCGGCAAAGGTCTGTTTGTTATCTGCTTGAAAGCCGCTCATTAGGTCTTGTTCAAACTCTGTTGCCACGCGCTGCAATTCTCTGTTGAGTTCTCGCGCGGTCATGGGCTTGTCCGGCTTCCATGTCTTATAATGTCTGATTTGCCGGTCGAGGGCATCACGGCCCAGCGTGACCGTGATTTTATACGCCGTGCCGTGTTTCCCCTCTATCTTCCTAATGCTCGCCATTGTTTAAGCTCCTTTCCGCTCCTTGATGTTCATAACCCCTTCCCATTTACACCGCCTGCAAAAGGTTGTGACGCCATTACAAACGGCATCGGGGGCCAGCTTGTGCAGCTTTTGGCCGCAGACCGGGCAACAATACCACAACTGCCCGTTTACCAATTTCACCACGCCGCCGCTCTCCTTTCTTGGCGCACATTTGGCGCACAACTTCGGCGAATAGGCGGGAACGGCTTGCAATTTTGGCGCACAATTCAAGGGGGCAAACCCTCTATTTCGCGTAAATATTGCAACGTTTTGTTTTAATTGGTAAGAATATTGTACATTCTTGGGGCAGTTATTACAACTCTCAATATTGCACAAAAATTATTGCCTTTTTTCTCCGTTCCCGCCTATTCTGGCCGTTTTCTTGGTTTTTTCGTTCTGCTTGCTATTTCTTGGCGCACATTTTTAGCGCACGACCACCGAAAAATGCGGTTTATCTGCTATATTTCCAGAAACTTTCTTTCCACTCAAGCAGCCGCTTTTCCTGCTCGGAAAGATAACAGTAAATCCCGTATAAGGCGTCGTAATCATCTACGCAAGGTTCGCTGTCCCCCTGCGTCATGGCTACCCAGCTTTGCCGCACGGATTCAACGGCGCAATGAATATGCAAATGGATATGGTCAAGCTCCATTAGCCGGTTCATGGTTTCGTCCTTCATGCTTTACCTCCTGCGGCTCTGCGCTTTCTCCGGGGCGCGGCCTTTTCTGCTCTGCGTCCCTCTGCAAATCCGTAATGATACCCGGACATAAAGCAGCTAAAGCCACACCCGCGATAATATTTTTTCGCCGCCAGCGCATAGTCCAAGCTTGGCGAATAGTAAGCTTCCAGCGGATCACGCGGGAATTTTTCTTCAAACTCGCGCCAGCCTTTCAAGTCAACCTTTTCTTCTGCGTCTAAGCTGCGGACAATACCAATAACGACGCCGGTTACACGCAATTCATCCAAAGGGATTGTTTCGTTTTCTTCTCCGTCTGTGGGATCGCATACAAGGACGGTTTGTCCCTCGATAAAAAGGCGTTGGAATAAGTCTTTCTTTTCTGTGGGGGAGTACACAAGGCAAATGCGCCCGTTATAATCTTTGCTTTCGGTATCAATCAAGCAAATATCGCCGTCCATGAGGGCGGAAAGCTCCGGCCCTTTGCTCCCGTTTACAATGCCGGTTCCGTCTGCTTGGCCGATGATTTTAAACAGTCTCTTCACGGAATTTTTCATAAATAGGAAACTCATTCTGTTTTTTCCTCCTTGCTTAAACGCTCACGGGCGAGCATTACGCATTCTTCCGGGGTTTTTGTTTCGTCCTCCTGAAGAATATTGAATGCTTCAACGACAAGCTTGATTTGTTCGTCGTTCATTTCCAAAATGAGGCGAATGGCCTCCTGCAACTCGTTCTCCGTTTTCTTGCTGGACATTGCAAATTTCCTCCTTGATTTTCTGCACAGGAGGCGGTAAACTATTACCGGCCTCCCGTGGTGGTTGGCTGTGGCTCCTATATCCGTTTAGCTTGGTCGGCGGTTCGGATATGGGGGCCTCTTTTATGCGATGCAGAACCTTCTCGCCGTGGTGGTCTTAGTGAACTGCTGCGCCAGGTCGGGAAGCGCCTTTTTCAATGCGCTGGTGTCGATGCGGGAGGAAGTCACGGCCTTATAGGTCACTTTCCAATCCGTGCCGCTGATGGTGTCCACGCCCTCCGCGTCCATGTGGGCCTTGATGCTGTCCGTGATGCTGTCGATCTCCGCGGCGAGTTCGTCCGCCATGCGGCGCAGTTCCCGCAGCTCCTTGATTTTGCTATCCATTTCGTTGATGCTCATTGTGTTTACCTCCATTTTTTACTTGCAAGGGACACGGAGCCGGGGGCCTTAAACATCTATGCTCGTCGGCAATCTCAATCTCTCTTATCCGTTCCGGCTTTTATCTTGCGTTCTTGGTTCAGCTTTCGCTTACTTCGTCCGCCTTGCCGTGTCCCTTGCTATGGTCTTATTATAGCATATAGATATCTATATTCAAGTGGTAAAGTGCATAAAGATATCTATAATTATTTGGCGATTTTGCATATAGATATCTAATACATTTTAATATATAATCTGTTGCAAGGAGGTGAAAGCATTGGGCGGGAAAAATAGTTATGAAAGTATCAAGCGATATGAGGACAAGGCTTACGACAAAGTTCTTGTGCGGATGCCAAAAGGCCGGAAAGAGGAAATCCAGGCATTTGCAGCGCAGACCAGCGAAAGCGTAAACGGCTTTATCAATCGCGCCATTGGCGAAGCTATGGGAGAAAGCCCACAGAAGCCCGCAGGAGCGCCGCAAGGTGATGGGGCTATCCTTACCCCTGCCGCGCTTAAAACGGCGCAGGAGGCCGCACAGAGGGCCGGGGAGACGGTTCCCGCGTTCGTCTCTCGCGCGGTTGATATTCAAGCGAAGCGGGACGAGATCATGCAAGGGCTAAAAACAAAGCAGGAAGAGGGGGAATAATCCCCCTCTTTTCTTATTTGCTGGCTCTCTACGGGCTTTTGCTCATTTTTGAGTGGTCTATACCGCCAAAAGGCAAAACGCCGTAGAGCGGCGTTAGAACGCGAAAGCGGGGGCTTTTGCCCCCGCTCTCTATCTATCGGTTGTAAATGGCGAAATACACACCCCCGCGCCCTGGTACTTTAGGGCGCTGCCTGCCGCTGTACTTCGGGCAGGGCTTCGCAAAGGCTCAACGGAAAGGCGCTCCTGTTGCCTCTGCTGCGGTCTGCCGGGGCTTTCTCCCGGCTGGTAGCCTCTGAATCACTCCCCCCTCACTTTTGCATTTTGTCGTTGAAGTCTTCAAATTTTTTTGATGCCTTTTCCCCAATTTTGGCGCCTGCTTTAAAAGCTGCAATCAACTGAGATATGAAGGATGCTTCATCGTTCTTATAAGCAGCCTGCAAGATATGGTGAATGTCTGCCTTGCTCCCGGTTGCCGCAGGTTTCAAGTAAGGATGTGCTTTCATTTTTGAAGTGCCGAACTCCTGATACTTTGCATAGGGGATTTCCTCTGTGTTGCCAATGTATACGGCGTTTTCATCAGGGGCGACCTCGTAGCGAATATCATCACGCAAAGCCCCGGTATCAACAGGGGCAAGCTCCTGTGCTTTTCCTGCGACAACTGCGCCGATGGCGTCCAGGGCGAGAATGGTTCTTTTCTGCATTTCGTCTTTGCATTCTTTGCTGTGGTCTTTAATTGTGACACTCATTCTTTCACTCTCCTGCTTGTTATTCTGCAACGGCAGTTGTACCAGAGATAGGGGGGCGCCGACGTGTCGCCGGGGCCGATCATGTCGTAACCGTCCACGCTAAACTTTCCCGTAGCGGGGACGGTAACACCGTCCATAAGCGCGTGTTGGTGCCTAACTCGATTATCGTGCACTGTGTGCCATGTCTTTTCTCGGTGTATACCCAGCTTTTCCGCTGCGGTATATACGGCCTGACGTCCTCGCGTTTCTGCATTGGTGAGATATGTGCGAGCGTTTACGCGGGCAGAATGTTGACTTTTTTCAACGGACATAGTGATTGACGCCACACAAATGCTGTTTTTGCCGAGCAGGGGCTTGTTCATTAAGATGTTGCTTGTCACAGATGCAGAAAAATTTCTGCGGTTCCATGCAATATCTTTTTGACGGTTGAGCTTGGGGCGCGTCATAGTGTCGCTCTTTTGGTGCCATAACAAGACAACGGCAGCGGCCATGATGAGGGGAATTGCGCTCCCCTCATCTGTGTTTATGGCTTCCGCTTCTTGGTTGTGGTTAATAGCGTATATCTCGGGCATTTCTGCCGCCACCTGTTCTATTGCTTCATTGGTGGCTTCCGTCAAATCCTCCGCCACTTTATTTCTCAGGGCTTCAAACTTTTTGCCTCGCCCTATCTGCGCAAGCCTCCATTGTATAAATTCCTGCTCGGTGATCTCTCCGGCTTCGAGTTGTTTTCGCTTCTGCTCGTCCAGCTTTTCAAACTGCTTAAAATAGGCGGTTACACGCTCCCGCAGGCCCTTTTCAGCGGTGGCATATAGTCTGACAATTCGCCTTTCAAGGGCCGCTATCTGGCGGTCTGTGGCTTCATGCGCAGCATCACTTTTTGCCATTACGTCGCTCCTGCCGAATTTCGCCGTAACTTTCAAGGACAATGCCAACAAAGGCGCCGGCGCAGAAGATAATAGCGCCAACGATCATACCGTAAAGCATAGGCAATCCCCCCCCCCCTTAAAAGTTTTCGATGATCTCGTCGGAAAGCTCGTCCCACCATTCCCCCATGTGCGCGACAACGCCGGGGGTCTGCTGTCTTCTGCCGGTGCCGCCGCGCCCGCTACAATAGTTTACAGTAGTCATGAGGTCATCCCACGCTTTAAGCGTCTTTCCTGTGCCTTTGGCGCAATCCTGCGCGAGAACGGTTAAAGCAACCCTGTCTTTTCGGTCGTCGGTGCCGTCTGCTGCTTCCTTTGCATAATAACCGATCAACTTTAACATGGTCGGGTTTTCGCTGTATCGATCCGCAAAGCTGAAATAATCATCCACCGTCAGAACGCCGGTTTTCATCAGCTCCACGGCGTTGCTGTCAACGGCGGAAGGGTCAGCAAGGTTGCTTGTCTGCACTTCCTTTTCCAATGCGCTGCGGAGTTCTGCGGCCTTTGCATCGAACGCCGTCCAAATGCGCTCCGTTTCCGTTCGCATCTTGTTTTCTGCCTCTTGGAGCTGAAGCGTGGCAATCTGTTTCTTTACGGCATCTAAGCCCGCCGCGCTTGCGTTCTCCTTCGCTTTGGTCAGCTCGTTATATACGGCGGTATATTCGTCTCTCGCGGCACGGAAAGCCGCGTCAAGGTTTCTTGCGTAGCTGTTGTACTTGCTCATTTCTTTGTTCCTTTCTGCTGCGGGAAAAGGCCGCAGCGCCCATTCTTATACATGGCGCAGGTATCACCGCAAGTCAAATGCGCGGGGAAAGGGCAACGCCTGCCCGCCTGCGCCGCTCCCGGCTTGCACTTGCCGCCTTTGAAAAAAGCACAATCGTCCTCTTTGCATTGCGGGTATAGGCCGCCCTGAAAGGGGCAATCTTTTCTTTGTGCGGGTGGCTCTTCCTGCATCTTCTTATAAATGACTGTTCCAATCGGCACTTCGCCCGCAGAGGTTACAAGGGTCGGCGCATACTCGATGCATCCCCGGCCAACTTCACGGTATCGCTTGCCGTGCGCGTCAATTAGGGGGTATTCCTTCAAAATGTCCATGTGCTTCCTTTCAGTCCAAATTTGGACAGTTTTCATAGCCGTTGCGGAATACGCTGTCGGCCTCATAGCTGACCTCAAAAAGCGGGGTATGGTAGCCGCTGCTGTCCTTTACAAGTTCGCGGTTTGCATCGTCCAGCGCATGAAACGCCGGTACAATCTGCTTTTCCCATGTCTGCCGTTCAATGGCCTTGAAGCAATGCGGGCAAGTGCGGGCATAGTCCCCATTTGTTACGCTTCGCCCGTACACTTCCCATGAGCCGCCGCAATAGTGGCATTTGATGCGCATATAGCCCATGAATTTCTCCTTTCTCACGCCGAAACGCCGCGCCGGTAAATAAGCCGGTCGAGGGCATAAGCGCAGGCGTCTATGGTGTGGTTGTCCTTGTCGGGCAGTTCGGAAAGAAAGTTTCCGTCCTTGTCCGTGGCGTAGCTGTAATTTACAAATTCGCGGTATGCTTCGGGGGTTCGCTTCGGATCAATCACAATGCGCCGATGTTGCAGCCATTTCACACGGTAGCTCACGCATCCCGGCTCTTTGTGGCATGGGATGCACTTCAAGTCCTCCGCCTGCATATCCGATATGCTTTTCGGCTCCGCACAATCCGCCGTGATTAGCTGCTTTTCCTCGTATACGCCGCCCAATATTGGCGAATGGTACTCACCCCCGCCGCGGTCATAGCGGCGCTTTTTGATTTCCTCCGCAAGCTGCTTATTCGACAAATGCCGCTTGTATATTTCGTCAACAAAAAAAACGGTGTCACTCTTGCGGTCATAAGACACGCGGAGAAATGCGGCGGGATCAACAGCAAACCCAAAGTCTAAGCCTTGATAGAAATAGCCCATTTGCTCTATTTCCTCGTCGGTGATCTCCCGTATTTCCAAATTGGGAAAGACTTCGCCGCCCGCGCCGGTCGGTACGCCTAAATATTCGTGTTCATAGGCTTTCGGGTTTACATCGCGCAGCCGTTCAGCTTCATAAAGAAAGCTTTCGCCCAGCCAGTCCGGGGGGATCATGGTATAGTCTGTCAGCAGCGTAACGGCCTTTTCGTCCGGCTCCCGTATAAACACATTCGCCCAGTTGTTGGCGGAGATCGGCGGGTTAAAGGTTCGGAACACGATAGCCC
>ERZ1034680.1107-NODE-1107-length-10887-cov-20.242153_pt1 | contig 10887 bp, 7 predicted proteins | sample MGYA00520639_ERZ1034680 | MGnify/ENA primary metagenome ERZ1034680 (study PRJEB33766, sample SAMN09781760) | gut metagenome | biome: gut microbiome | host: Homo sapiens | place: Madagascar | study: EMG produced TPA metagenomics assembly of the PRJNA485056 data...
TTGATTTAGAAATTAAATTTTGAGATTACAATATACATAGGCTAACAAGGGCTTTGATAGAGCTATCAAGAAGGCAAGATTCGTGGGAAGAGAAGATAATCACTGCTGTCCCGTTTAGAAATCATCGGGTTAAATAGGCTAGGATACCATATGAGTGCAAAGGTACAAAATCAAATCGAATACACAACTTCTAGAACATAAAATATTGGATATTAATAACTTATATAATAATCGTCCAGACTAAACGGGACACTAGTGCAGATTTGAGTGAAGCTAAGAATCAAGAAATCCACAGCTGGCATGTTAGCCTGCTGTGGACTCTCTGTTATTTTACCCTGAAATTATAATAAAAGTGTAAGCATCCTTATAATATTGTCTTAGTTATCAATTATTTTCTTACTTATCAATCGTAATGGCATCGCTTTGTAGCGGCCTGTGTTATTACCATTACTGCCACTCACGAAACTGATGTAGGTATGGGTTTTTCCCTTCACCTTCACAACACCATAATAGAACAGGCCTTTCACCTTCAGGCTTTCATCTCCACCCTCTGCTAATTCGTATTTGTTTGCCATATCTATCGTTGAATTCTCTTGTTTGTTTTACAACACGAAGATAAGTGAATTCTTCGACATGACAAAAATCCTGGGCAACTTTTTGTTGCCCAGGATATTATAAAAGTTAAAATTTATAGTGTTGCGGAATGAAGGAAATATAATTATTCGAAATATGTGTCGTAAACGGTAAATTCTCGTTTGCCTTCCACTAGTATCTCTTTGCCTATCTTTTCGCCAATCCATCCATTGTCCTGTCGGAAACTGATGTACAACTGTTTGCCAATCGATTCCAATATCCGTTCAGGGTCGATCATATCGTAGTAGATGGTAGTCTCAGAGCCATCCGATATCATCTCACCGTTAGGTTTGTTCCTGTATTCATCTTTATCTGTATGTATGTAGATATACAGTGGACCCTTGCTATTTCTTTTGTCGTGTATCGTTAGTCGGTTTTTGTCGAGCACGGCACTGCTCGATTTCACGCATCGGGTGTTCAAGTATTTATACACACCGGTCATTAAGTTGCTGCCCCCTACATACCTAACGCTTATCATGCTTTTGCTACCACTCGACAGGCGCGCCACATTGTACCAATAGCCATATTCGAGGCTGTTGAAATCGAAGCCTTGGTTGCCCGAAACGATGGTAGCCGACCAATAGTAGCCTATCGATGGGTTGGTCACCTCATATCCGTTGTTCATGCCTCCACGGGGGAACCGTATGCTTTTGCTTTGGGCGGTGGTGGCAGCCGGCAGTTCGACAGACTGGTAGGTGGTGCCGTTGCTAGTGGTGCGTGTCACCAGAGTGATTTCAGGTGTCAGTTGCTTCCACAGTGAGGCGGTAGGTATAGAGAAGCCCGGAGGACAGATGTCGGCCATATCCGAGGTCTTGTCTCCCTTTTTTATGCGATAGTAGCCTCCGGGGTCGTTCACAGAAGCTGCCCCTAGGTTTCGGTCGAGCATCTTCACACCTTTTTCACTCTCTATCAGCTCATAGTAGTACCATCCCGTTGTGTTGGTTCGGTTGCTTGCCGGCTGATAGGTGTTCTTTTCCTCCCAGAATATGCCCGTATGGTAGATGTCGTATATTATTTTGTGCCCATCTTTGGTTGTTATGGTGAATCGTCCGGTCCATACGCTTTCGTCGTTCGGGTCTTTGGCCTTGATGGTGTAGACACCACCATCGGCTTTTACCTCGGCTTTTTCCTCGACTGCCTTGTCGACCTCGTAAGAGTCTCCGGTTTTCTTCTCAATGGTATAATGGTAGTTGTTTTCTCTACCTATGCCCAGTTGCAATCCATTGTTGCGCTCTGAGGTTCCGCCCATGGCTGTGCGTGATGTACCATTCACCTCGTTGGAAATGAAATTGATGTAGTCTCGTCCGTCTTTACCGTCGCCTTGCAGTCCGTAGATTTTTGTTACTCGGTCTTTTTTTAAGTTGCTACCTTTCTGCACTATCACGATGTTGCGTTTCAGTACGCCGAAAGTCACGGTAAGTTTGGTTTGCCTTATTTCCTCACTGGGATTCTTGGCGCAGGTGAAGGTCAGTTTGTAGCCTTTGCCTGCCGAAGAATAGCTGGGTGAAGAGATGGCTGTTCCTTTATCTGTGCTGACGTCTGTCAGCCAGCTGTCTGTGGGTGTGCTGAGCTTAGGCGTAATTTTTTCAGCATTTACACCGGCGCCCCACATAGTGACGAAGTAAGCCTCTCCGCCACTGTATGTCTTCGCATCGGCCTCTACCCACACGGTATCGCAAGTGCCTAGTTCGTAAGCCCCGTTGGATATGAGGTTGGTCACCTTGAAATTGTAGTCTTTTATCTCTACCTTGATGTTGCCTGCCGGGGCATTCAGAGCTTCTTCTTTAGAGCCGTAGCCTTCACCTGTGGCGGTCACGGTCATCTTGTAGTGGTGGTTGCGCAGCAGGGGCAGTTTGCTGCCCGTCCCATCAGTCCCATCAAGAAAGTTGGCCGTGTAGTATTTCCCGTTTGCTTTGATTACTATGCGCGAGTCGACCGTTGCAGGGGTTTCGAAGAGATAAAGCTCGGCGGGGTTGGATTTGTCGCAATCGCCTATCGTTTTGTTCAGCTCGTCTCCGGCCGGTTCGTTCGTGTTTCCGTCAGTATAGTCCTTGGGAGCGATACTGCCTTGGTTGGCCGTTTGGGTGATTTCCCAACCCGATATCACGAACTTATCTTTTATCGAATCTGCTTTGTTCAGAGTGGCCATCGCCACATTGCGCAATAAGCTGACCGTGTTGCTCGTTCCGCTTTTCAGTTCACTCATTTTGATATGTCCCCAAAGTACGAGGGGCGATGGTATCTTATCGCAGTACACACCGTCAAGTTTTGCCATGTTGCCTATGTTTTTCGAGGCAAGGATGGCTTTGCCATTGGCGACAATGTGGATGTCGGTCGTCTTGGGATTGACATCATTAATGGTCAGGGTGTAGCCGTTGATATTGCTAGGATCGACTTGTCTCATTGCCACACAGCTGCCTTGGTCACCGTATTCGATGACATATAAATCGTTGCCACTGATTGTCTCATCGGTATTGGCTCTTGTGTTCACTACGGTAGTGGCGGGAACGACCAACCGTAGTGTCACCTTGCCGTTGTCGAAATAGTCTGATCCGCTGAAAATGTCGTCTGAACAGGCCGACATCAACAGACATATCGTCAGAGCCAGTAAAATCTTTGTGTATTTGCTGTTCATCTTCTAGTTCTCCTTTTTTGTTTTGTGTTTGTGGTAGTCGGGGGAGTGCCCTCATGCCAACTTCCATCCTTGTAATATCCGGTGTAGTCCTTGAAGCGTTTGCCACCGAAGAGAATACCGTAATCTTGTCCATTTTCCTTTTTCACAATGACATATTTGTATTCTCGCCCTTTGACACACCAGAATGTCAAGGTGGAGAGTTTCCAACCAGCGTATCCGCTAGGAACGTCTTGGCTGAATCCTTGACTATTGGCCTTACCGTATAGGGATTTACTACCAGTATTTATGTACCAGTTGTCTATGATATTACCTTGATAGTACATATTAAATGTTACCAGATGGATGTCGGGTTTGCTCTCGAAAAATTCGTGTAGGTTGGAAGTAGGGTCGTAGACAAACCATCCTTCGCGGTTCTTGAAATCGAAGAGCTGCACTCCCGGTTCCATATGGTACGGATATCGCTGGTAGTCATTGTTTTCACCACTATTGAACATTATCAGTGTTTCGCCGGGTTTGGGATATTTGGGTTTCGCTCCTGTGATGCTGCACCATCCTGGTTTATCTGTGGATAGTTCGAAAAGCTTCCACCCCTCGTTTTCCGGATCCTCACTCATGCTTACTCCCGGCCAAGAAGGCTTAGCTTGACCTTCTGTGTTGAAGAAATACCACACGCTTTGGGGGATATTGTTATCTGAGGTCATGCCATACTGGGTGTATAGGTATATGTTACAGTTTGGCCATTTGTTGTCGGTGGTAAGGTTGCCGGTGTTGATTTGTGCTCCATTTTCCCCAGTTCGGCTATCGTTGAGGGCAATGAAATGTATTCTATAGTCGTTCAGAGAAGGAATGACCGTAACCTTCACTTGCTTCTTCAAATCGTCGTATTTCGAAATGCTTGGGGAGACGGTGAAAGATGATGTCCATGTGTTTGTGGCATTTCCGTCTGATTGGAGCATTATTTTTCCCTTTGATGAAGTTCCCGTCGGATACGTCATCGTCACCTTGTCTTTGTTGGCGCTGTTGGCGCTGGTGAGAATCGTTTCATTAATCTTTATTCCGCCAAGGTTGGTCTCGTACAAGACGGCATACGTACTTTGCTTACCTTCCTCCGTGTTTATCTCCACTTCGAGCGGTGTGACGTTGAGGAAAGGCGTTACATTGTATTGCACGTCGATGTATTTCACGAGATTGTTGGCGCGGATGGCTACCACTGCCGTACCTTTAGTTTGCCCATTATAATCGTCCATCAGTATCGCAGGATTGACGGTGAAGAGGATTTGTCCGCTCTGGACTGTTGCCAGAACAAGAGGTTTCTTGCCGATTTTACTCACGCATTCCACCGTTACCTCTTTGGCGTTTGTTTTATATCCGATAGAGTCGTTGTATTGTGAGGTGACGAGTATCTGTTGGCCGGTTTTATTGTCGTGGTCAAATTTGCTGTCGTCGTTGCTGTCGACGAGCTTTCCTGTGCGCGACACCCATAGCGATGTTTGGCTGAAGTCGGCATAGACATCCTGCAATGTCCACTCAAAGACACTCATATTGATATCCATATCCATTTTACCCTTGCCGGTGATGCTGGCAGTCATATCGTAGAACGTACCTCGTTCCAACTCGCCTCCCGATTTATTCCCTGCTTCGCCTCCCAAGGGCAGTATGTAGGTGTGGGTGATTGTGGTCTCGTTTCCGGCGGGAGTAAGTTCTGTACCTTTAATCTCAAGATAGGTGTTTTTACCCTTATTATAGTTCTCCGGAAGATAGAGAAAGTCGGTGTAGGTCCATTGGTCATTGTTGAAGTCAAAATCATTGACCGTGAGCATCTTCTCTTGTGTTCCATTGTTTCCATGTCCGTCAAACAGTCCCCCTGTGTTTACAATGTCTTTCACCGTGATTGATGTAATCTTCAACCGGTTGGATCCGAAAGAGTTTTTGGAGAAACCAGTGTCAGTGTTGTCGAAACGCAACGAGAACCTCACCTTGGAGCAAACAAAGATCATGTTGGCTGTTATGGTGGCCGAGGTGTTCGGGCTCACTTCCAGCTTATTGTTATCTTCGTTATTTTTGTATTCGTATAGTAGTGGCAGCTCACCTTGCACCGGCAAATTGCCGTTGCTGAAGTCGAGCGTTTTTGCCTTTAGTTGATCTTCTGTTGTGTATATGCTTATGCCCGGAATGTTGGCCGTCAGATATATTTTGTATTCCCCTTGCTTGAGGTCGCAGTAGAACACTCGATAGTTGTTGTCGGATGAGAGTTGGTCGATGTCTATTCTGCGCACCACGGCCTCACCTTTTCCGATGGGATAGGCGAAGAACCAAAGGTCGGTTATGACTCCTTCTTTGCCCTGAATATCAACAGCGTCAGCGTCGGGAGTGTCGCTGCCTTCTCGTGTGGTATTGCTGTAGGGGATATATACAGTCACGGAATGTGTCGGGCCGTCAGGTCCAAACCCGCAGTCCGAACATCCTGTTGTCATCAGTAGGATGGCTATGTTGAATAATAACAAAATATACTTTCTCATGATGGCAATTGTCGTTTTTACAAGTCGTTGTTGTTAAATACTATTCGCCAAGCGTTGATTTGCAGCGACAGCACCACTTCGGCGTTGTTGCTGTCACGACCGATGAGCAGTATAATTTGATAGTTGTTCTCACGGTCGAGATACTCCTGTAGAGACATGTCCTTGTATTTGTCTAGGCGCATCATCTCCAGGTATTTCACCAAGTCGATGTTGAACACATCCCGGTTGGTCTTTTGGTTGTGTACGACGAACCGCGACGCTTTGTCGGTGGTTAGTCTGAGGGTGGCCATCTCTGCCAATAGGGCGGTATTGGTGGGAGCGGTCTGATTGTCTATAACGGCCTCTTTCATGCTGTAGGGGCGATATTCCAGCGCCGGGCAGTCTGTGAGGTTGTTGCGGTAGTCGTAGGTATGATTGGCCGCTTTTATGGCCAGTGAATAGTCGTTGGCCGTAAGAGGCTTGTCGTCCGCCGACTGTATCAACACCTTGAATCGGTTGACATCTTTTACCAGTGGGACTACAGCCAGGCTGGGTGCTGTCTCGCTGACGGTGAAATGTTCAGTGATACCGTGCCACAAGTCTTCGGGCGACTTGTCATAGACGGTCTGTGTATCGCCGAGCTTCAGATTGAGCTGCAGCTGGTCGATGCTGTTTTCTGTGGTGGGTTGTTGTGGTGAGATGTTGTAGCACGAAGGCGTGTTGTCGGTTCCTGCCCATGCCACCAGTGTGTACGTTCCGGCTTGCAACTGGAGTGGTAGACTATAATTCCCATCGTGTTGTGTGATGTGGTCTTCAACGGTTGAAACGAACCGCCCACGGTCATCATAGATGAACAGCTTCACCCAGTTCACCTGTGAGGGAAAGGCATCGGCGAACTCCATGTTGTAGTTATAGACGAAGCGCACCTCGCACGGACATGGCTTCTCATCCTCGTATACGCAGGAGGAGAGCAGGGCAGTCAGTGCAAGACACAACACTATCATCGGATAATAAAAGCGGTTGTTATGCATAGTGTAAATAAATGGTGGAAAGCTTGTTCCATTGTGGGGTATCTCCTTCTTGTTGCCAGGAAGGAGATACCGAACTTTTGTTTATATTCGTATTCTGTGTTTATTGGCGGCTTATTCCAAATCTAAGTTTTGTTTAACCACACGCCATTTCTTGATGTTGACTTTCACCTGTATGGATGCTTCTGCCTTGTCGTCAGGAGTTTTTGGGTCCTCATAGGTTGGCTTGCTGTAGCCCAGCTTCTTGATGTTGTCTACTGTCAGTTCATACCAGAAGTTGCGCACCACTCCATACTTGTCTTGCTGCATAGTTGTTCCGTTTGGGTTGTGCTTAATCCATGCGGTGTAGTAGCAGACACCCTTAGTGTAAGTCTGAATATCTTTATCGATTTCAGGATCTTGGAAAGCTGTGTTGACAGTTTTTGGATCATGGTCCGTATTGGTTGCAATGGCCTTGTACAAGCGTGCACCTGCCTTACTTCTGAAGACATAGCCGTTGTATGAATAGAATGTTCCGTCTGTATTGTCTGCATCAGTGAATATGGTTTCCGTGATGAGAGGGTCTATATTTACTGTTCCAAGCTTCAGTACTGCTTCAAACATCTGGCTGTAGCTGTCTGTTCCATTTTTAGCAGCCAGTTCTGTATAATAGTCGCCTTCAGGTTTGTAATTCACTTTATAGACAACGCCGGTAGTCTGACCGTTTGACTGGGCAGCGGCTGCCATCGTGTTTTCCGGACAATAGAATTTGGCTGCGCTTGGAGCAGAGAATGTTGATGCTTCTGCTTGGATGAAGTTATCTCCAATGTAAGCTGCGTAATCTGCGTCATTCGAAGTTTTGTCATAGTTCGGATCCTGTGGGTAAGGCCATGCGTCAGTAACGCCGGCAGGTTTGTTCTGTGCAGGCGTCCCATCCTTTACAAGATACATCTTTTTATTCAAGTTAATCAGGCTGACACCTTCCAACTTGGCCGTGGCTATGGTGTTGCCTCCTACTTTTATCTCAAAGGGTTGGTTGTCGGTATTGTTGAATGTAACCTTTGAAACGGCACGTTCAACGTTTACTGTCAAGAGATTCAAGTTGGTTGCTCCTCCTTCTTGCATTTCTTTTCCAGCATCATCTACTTCTTTTTTGTTCGCTTTCTCATCGATATTTGTCGCTTCCGGGGCAGAAACATTGGTCATGAAGAAATTGCCCGATTCATAGAGTTTGGCTATGCCGGCTAAATCGCTTAAACTGAATACCGTCTTCATATCTGTAGACCCTTTGATGATAGGGCTTAATGAGCTTTGGCTGTTCCTGTAGTTTGCCAAGACGTATACCTTATAGCTGCCGGGAGTACATTTGAATGGTTTTGTAACACGAACTACTTTGTCAGCCTCGTTTGCGTCCGTTGCTGTTTTCAGTTCTGGAGTAATGACCTGCACAGCAATGTCATTCTTATCGGCCAACACCACAGTAAGGTCGTTGACGGTGTATTCTGCATCGTCACCATAAGCTTCGTCACCGGTATTACCTGTGAGGGCACGCGTGGTAGCACTGTTTGCTACAGAAATGGCAATCTGTGCGTAGGTTTTGCCTTCGCTAGTGGTTCCATCACCACCGTTTAAAGCTTCATCGTTCGATGAGCAACTGGTAGCCAACAGGGCTAGCCCCGTCATGCCACAAAAGAAAAGTTGTTTTGTTTTCATGTGTTAAGTAATTAATTAAATGATTATATATCAGAATTTCTCTTTCTCACTTCTTCCAGATTCATAGCCGCTTTTGGGTCGTTGGCCTCTGCAGCCTTTTTCCACCATACCACGGCCTCTTCTTCCTTGCCTTCTTTCCAAAGCAGACAGGCACGCGTGTTCCATGTAAACGGTTCGTTCGCCGTGTGTTGCAGGTATTTCTCAGCCTTGGTGGTGTCGTTTCGTTGCAGTGCGATTATCGCGGCGTTGAGGTTGGCTATGGAGTGGGTAGGGTGGCTGTCGGCAGCAACCATCAATGTGCGGTCTCTTTGCGCTTTGTCGTTGCCATAGAATGTGTCGGCCACGGTGTAAAACTCGTAGACGTTGAGTTCTTCGGGATGGGTCTCAACCATCTTTCGTGCTTCTTCCGGTGTTCTTTCCCGGCTGTAGTATTCCACTCTGAATATATTCTTCCTCAGCATGGGATAAACTGTGGTCAGCAGGATTCTGTAAGGTTCGCCACTGCCTATCGACTTTATGGACTCTTCCCTTTTGTCCAAATCGTTTTCTCTCTTTATGACTTCCATGATAGAACTTTTGTATGGTATCTCCATCTTGGACAGAATTTCCTTCAGTCCATCCCAGTTCTCACCCCTAGGTGTTACTGTCAACAGCGAGTTGGCAAATGAATATCTTTTGCTCACGTAGCTTTTCAATGCCTGGGCGCGGCCTTCTGCCAACCACTTGTTGTGGTTCAGCGTGCCTTCGGGCGATGCATAGCCTGCGATGTCAATTCGGTTGATGACATAGACAGGGTTGTTCTCGACAGCTGTCAACACCGAATCTATCTTGTTTAGTTCTTGGCGGTTGCCATAGCGATTGGGTAGCAGGATGGTCTTGTTGACAGGGTATATCAGAAAGGCATCGCAACTCTTCGTCCTGATATCGTATTCTTTAGGACATTTCATCTCGTCCGACAGTGCCAGTTGCGGTGCATACAGCAGGTCGCCTACGGTCTGTTCGTTGTCGAGCAGCCCGCCACAGGCACACCCCACCACCTCTTCTCTAAGTATCAATCGAGCCTTGTCCATCCATGGCTGTCGGTCGATGTTGGCTTTGTATTCCACAAATCGGGTCTTATTGCCTTCCAGTGTGATGTAGGGCTTGTCGGTTGGCGCGTATGAATTACCGGAACGACGGTCTTTCAAGGCTCGTGTGCGTCCGCTTATCACCACAGGTGCCAGCTCTACCGAGTGGCTGTTGTCATCGGTGCGTATGATGGGTATGATGGTACGACGGTGCTGGCTCTTGACGGTCTGTTTTCCTAGGTCGAGTGTGAACGACAAGGCTATCTGTCCGGCTTTGATACGTATGGTCTCGTTGTTCACCCCACAGAAGTAGCCATGGTTGTTGTCTGCCATGGTAGTGGCAGGCTGTATGTATAGGAGGACGGCTCCCAAGAGGCATTTATTTATAATGTTCATTTTCATATTTGTTTATGAGTTAACGTTACAGACAGTATATCAGACTTATGGCGGCCTTGGTTGGACCGATGTAGTTGTAGTGTGACTTTTCAACGGGCTTGCCACACTCCCGACATTCGTACTTCTTGTAGTCGACATAGAGATAGCCCACGCCCACCGACAGCTCAAAGTTCCATCGGGGTGACATTACCCATTGATAGCCATAAGACAAGCCTCCACCGGCGGCCCAGCCTTGATAACGGTTGTCGCGCAACGATGGGAACAACCCGAAAGGCAGCTTTATGCCTCCTGCATTGAATTGTCCTCCCAACGCATGGATGCCGAAGAAGTGTCCGTTGAAGGTTTCGCACGTCCAGTATCGCAGTTCGGGTTGCACGAGCCAATGTTTCAACTTCTTGGTATCTGAGAATTGCCAAGGCTGCCACCCTCCACCTACAGAAAATGAGTGCTTGTCACCAGTTGCGACTTCTATCGCCAAGTTGGGGGTTGATGTGGCAAGATAGGGTATATTTGTCTTTATGGCTACTTTCTGCGCTCTGCTAGAGAAAACAGCCAATACAAGTAAGACAGACACTATAAGTAATTTTTTTTGTTTCATCATCCGAATCAATTTCATTTTTTGCACTTCTATTGAGAACTTGCCGGCTTATCCTTGTAACATGGTGGATGTCACCGGGTTTCCTTTTCGGCAGCAAATTTAAGAGAAAATCCAATACGAAGCAAGAAAAAGTTTCAAAAAGGTTACATTTTTTTGTGCAAACGTTTGCACATTCATGCAATCTGTTTGCGCACACACATCATACAACACATGATTATAAGTGTAATTTGCACAAATATGCGTAAGGGCAATAGTTTTTTTCTAAAATCACCCCGTCCCTCTTTACCATTAAAGAGGGCTCCACCTCTCACCCCGACCCTCTCACCCTCAGGGAAGAGGG
>ERZ1034680.1109-NODE-1109-length-10878-cov-13.302874_pt1 | contig 10878 bp, 17 predicted proteins | sample MGYA00520639_ERZ1034680 | MGnify/ENA primary metagenome ERZ1034680 (study PRJEB33766, sample SAMN09781760) | gut metagenome | biome: gut microbiome | host: Homo sapiens | place: Madagascar | study: EMG produced TPA metagenomics assembly of the PRJNA485056 data...
CCGTTATAAATCGGCATCGTTTTCCTCCTTGTACCAGTAGTAGATCGGGCATTCCGCGCCACTGTCCCAGCTGTCCCACCACTTGCCGTCGATGACGGCCAGAACGTGGCCGGAGCAGCCAAGCACATACACGCCGCGAGGGTACTCCCGGGCAAAATCTGCCACGGTGTAACAGGTGGCACAGTCTGCTTCAACCATTCGGCGCTTAAACCCGCGCTTTTGGAGGTATGCGCCCCATGTGCGGTTTGCGCTGGGCATATCGCCGATGGCGTAGCCTGTGAGCGCCAGCGCAATATACGTCTGCTCCCAGCTCTGGCCGGTGGCCGCTGCTAACGCCCGCACGGCGCAGTCTCCGACGCTGCTCCCGTGGGGGTTTGGGTTAAACCTGTGCCACATGGCGCTCCCTCCCTTTGCGCCCAGTGTACTTTTTTAAGCCGCCTGGAGAGACAACGAACGCCCAACGAAAGACAAAAAAGAAAAGCGCCCACACGGAATTACACCGCGTGAGCGCTTAATTTTAGCTATTTCAAGTCAAAAGCTTCGATTTCAATATTACCTAAGAGCTGCGAATACTTGCCAAGCTCTTCCCCTGCATTCTTAATTAACTTTTTCTTGTCATATCTATTCAAAAATTCATCTACCGCAGCTTTTAAGACAGCATTCGGAGTTGTGCCGGCCTCTGCGCACGCTGCCTTAAACTTTTCCGCATAGTCCTTTTTTACGCGGCAGGCCAAGCTTGTCATGTTTTCCTTGTCCCATTTGGCATTGGATGCCTTTTTCTTTTCGGAAATCATAAAAATACCTCACGTTTCATTTGCCTTAGTATAGCACAAAACGGCACTGTTTACAATGCCAAGTATGCACAAGGCGGCACTATAAACATTGTCGAAAATGTCAATTTACATACACTGTAAACAGTGCTATACTATAATCACAGCAAGGAAAACAAAATATTGGAGGACCATTATGAACGAGTTATTTGATCAAAAGGTTTTGGATTTTCTTTCTAATCTTGAAGAAGAAAGTTTTTACAGTTACACTCAAAACCCTTGTGAAAAAACCAAGGATATCCACGAAAGGGCAAAAAAGAAATTGCTTGAGTATGCGCACAAATACGGAATTGCATAAACAACAAAACCCCCGGTGTTCCGTTTGGAGCATCGGGGGTTTTATGCCGCTCAATTATTTGCACGCAAAGCGTATAAAATTTTCAAAAAGCCTTGACATTTACACGCAGTGCGTGTATAATAAGGACAGTGAAAGACAAAAACACACAACAACATGGAGGTACAAAATTATGAGAAACGCTATTGAAATCGCCGCTGACATCCGCAAGTCCGATGTCTGGGATTACGAGCTGTGCACCGAGCTGTGCAAGGCAGCTGGCATGGAAGAAGAGTGGGAAGCTGCATCCGCTGGCGACTACGACTGGAACGACCCGAATCACGGCCCCTCGTTTGAAGAAGTCGTTGAAGCCGCCGCCGAAAAGCTGGGCGTTGAGATCTACTAAATAAAAAAATCCCCCGCCCGATGCTTGCCACACCGAACGGGGGATTTTGTGAAAGATACCTCACACGGAGGTGTGCAACTATCCTATCACACGAAAGAAAGGAAGTCAATCATGTATACCAAAGCAGAGCTTTTTTCAATGGCCGCAGAGCAGCCGAAGGAAATCTTTGTCAATAACATTACTCTGAGCGTACCGGATGACACTTCTGACTGCGTTGATCTGGACGCTGAGAAGGACAGGCTGTCTTCCATCTGGGATCTGGCGCACTTGTCCATGCGGGAGCTGGTCTCACGCGCCGGAATGTCGCAGACAGCTTTTGCGAAGGGCGCAGGCATCCCACTGCGAACCGTGCAAGACTGGTGCTGTGAAAAGCGTGCGTGTCCGGCATACGTCCGCTTCCTGCTGGCCGAGCACTATGGACTGATCTGAGGGGGATTCCAGTATGGCAACAAAAGATTTGACGGGTCATACTTTTGGGAGCTGGATCGTGATAGGTGCATCCGAAAAGAGCGGCTATGTAAAGTGCCGCTGCGAGTGCGGCACCGTGAAAGATGTCTACATACAGTCTCTTAAAAACGGAAAAAGTACAAGCTGTCAGGCTTGTGCAAATCGCCGCATGGCAGGACAGCGCAGTCAAGAATTTTTGAAAAAAAGAAAGGAGCAGTACATCGGCCAGGTCATCAATGGATGGAAAATTATTGATGTTTATAAAAATCCGTCTGTCAAAGGGAATGACCTCTTTTGTACCGCATTGTGCCCTGTTTGCGGCAGAAAGTCCGATATGCGTCTGTTTCAAGTGAAAAAAATTTCAAAGTGTAAGAAGTGTACCAATAACGTTAGGCCCTTCTCTGACGCGATTCATCGTGAAGCGGATGTGGACGGATCGAGCCTTGTATCTGTAAAGTTGCGTCTTAGTGGGAAAGTCAATCAAAACTCAACCACAGGGCACAGTGGCGTTTTCAAAGACAGAAATCGTTACCGCGCTGTAATTTGCTTTAAAAGACACAAGACGTACCTTGGAACCTATGAGACAATCGAGGAGGCTATCGCGGCCCGCAAAGCAGCTGAAGAGCTGATATACGCCCCATTTCTAAAAGAACATGAGGGATGGGAAGAAGAGCTTGCAAGCCGTCTCGAAGAACTCAAAAAAGAGAAAAAATAGAAAAACCCCCGATGCTCCAAACGGAACACCGGGGGTTTTCTGCGTCTCCCGCATGGTACGCACTGCAAGTAGGCGGGTGGGAGACTATTCAGCGCCGAATCTGGCGACTGCTTTTTTAATTCTCCGTTGAGCACGGAGTTAGCTTTTGGACGACCCGACCTAATGCGCATCGTTGAGAGGCCGGTCGGGTTTCCTTGGGTATATTATACCACAAATCGTGCAAAAAGAAAAGCGGCAAGCTCTGGAATAGCCTGCCGCTTTGTTGTGTTTTTAGAATCAGCTTCAAATATGCGTCCTACATACACTCAGCTCGTAAAAATATTATATCACATATTTAGCATTTTATCAATGCCTTTCAGCCGGTAGCCTATCGCCGTCCGGCTGTAATGTGTCTGCGCTGCAATGTCAACTTGGCATAGCTGGTCAACGTACCGCAACCGGGCGATTTTCCGGTCAACCCTCCCAAGCGGTGCACGTTTTATCACGGATTTTATCTGTTCCGCGTCAAGTCCTTGCAGCGCAGGGGGCAGCACTACACGAGCAGCCGCCATGAGCATCCCCGAGCCAGAAAGGCTGCGGCAGCTCTCCCGCGTTGCGCACCATTTTGCCAACGTCGGCAAAATGGTATGTTTTCGTGAGGCCACGAAAACGTGCGCAGACCATTTTCGTGACGTGCCGAAATTGCTCTTGTGCGGCGTACATTTTGTTTGTGTCAACAAAATGCTCGTATGTAGTGCTTGCCATGATATCCTCCTTACTCCTTTTTTAGCGCCGCTTTCATGCGGTCAAAGAAAAACTGGATGACCGTGCCGATGGTCTCATCGGTGATGGCCCAACTGATAAACTTGCCCCACTTGCTGGCGCTGAGGGCCATGCGGAGCATCTGCGCCACCCATGCCTTGCGTTCTGCACCGCGCTTTGTGCCCTGAATTTCATGCTCTGCCTGCTCGATCAGGTCAAGCACAGTGCCCTTGACAGCCGCGCCATAGCCCAGCCGGATGCAGCCCAGGGCGTAGAACGCAAAGCCGCCCAGCATAAGCGCGAGGGCCACAGGGGCGGGGAGTGCGGTCAACAGATTACTGATTGCTTCCATGATTGGTGACTCCTTTCAAGAGATAATTGTCGATGTCGGTGCGGCTCTTCTGCATCCCCTCGCTGTTGTTGCCGGACAGCTGCGCGTCCAAAAGGTTGCGTACCCCGTCGAGGGTGAGGCGGCTTACCTCGTCGATTTCTTCAAAGCGGCGCAGGTCTCGGGCAAGGGCCTGTGTGTGTTGGAGCTGGCCCTGCTCTAAGGTGCCGATGCGCTTGTCCAGCTCATCCAGCCGCTTGTTCTGCGCGTTGTCCGGCTCCTGCGCCTTTTTGATGTACTTGTGGATAATTTCCAGCACCTTGTCGATGGTGATAGCAGCAGCGCATAGGCTGCCCAGGATGCCCAGCACCCACAGCAAAGCTTCTTTTTCGGTCATTTGCCCTCCCGAAGACGGGTCAGGCCCTTCTTACGGATGATTTTCGGATAGTTGAGGGTGGTCACGTTGAGGTCTACGTTGCCGGAGATGCCCGGAACGCTGCCCTTGCTGGTGTGCTGGTGAGCGGTGTACTTAAAACTAACTTTCGGGGTCTTGCCGGTGTAGTCCGCCAGCCATACGTCCCAGCGGTTTGCCAGACGGCCCATGTCCAACTCATAGCTGTAACCAGTGTAGGTGTACAGCTGGGCATAAAAGCCCATAGCTTCCACCTTTTCCAGCGCATACGCCACCACGTTTGTGAGGTCAAGCGTGGAGAGGGGCTTGAGCTTGTTTTCTTCCACGTCCACGCACACGGGCATGGTGAGCTCTTTGCCCCTCACCGCTTCCCGCACAAGGGCAAGCTCTGCATCGGCCATCGCTTCGCTGGTGGCGTAGGTGTAGTAGTATACGCCCACGTCCAGACCCGCTGCTTTGGCGTTGCGGTAGTTGGTCTCAAAGGTGGGGTCGATGTACAGGCCATCTTCCCGCTTGGAGAGCTTGCGGTTGGTGCTAACGGTCTTGAGCATGGCCCCCTTGTAGCCCGCCGCTGCCACCTGCGCCCAGTCAATGGTACACTGATACCGGCTCACGTCAATGTACCGGTAAGGCGGCTCACCTGCCCACCCGGTCACGGTGTCCACAGTGGACACGTCCGGTGCAGGGGCAGGCTCTTCCTTGTCGGCACTGTCACCGGCAGCGCGGGAGAGCGCAGAGAAGATATCCCGCAGGAAGTCAAGCATCACTTTCCACCTCATAAAAACCCTCCTCCGTCAGCTTTGCCAGCACGGCATCCTTGTACCGGTCAGGTACGTTGTCGATGGTAAAAGCGCCGTCAAAGCGGTGCAGCTTAATTTGGGTCACATAGAACAAAACCATAGTATCCTCCTCTTACTGTTGTGCGGCCAGCAGGTCAAGCATAGCCGCTTCCAGAGCGGCAAGGCGCTCTTCTGCGGTGGGCAGCTGTGCCTTTTCCTCTGCTTCCTTGCGGGCCTTTTCCTGTGAGGCCAGCTCTTCGGCGGTGTACAGCACATACCGCTGTACGTCCACCTCTTCGTCATAGGCCCCCTTTGCGGCCACGCCGGGCACGTCCACCACCTTCCAGCGGTCTTTTCCTCCGTTGGGGTAGGTCTTGTACTCGTAGTGCCAGGCCTCTTCCACGCCCTCTACAGCATCGTGGTGGATGGTCTGGGTCTCCTGCTTGAGGTAGCCTTTCGTCAGATCAGGGTTGGCGATTTCTACGCCGTTGCTGTCAATAATTTTCATGTGTGCTCCTTTCGATTATGCCACTCTGCGCCAGATGTACATGGAGTAGTAGGGAGGAATATTGTTATGAGGATTTCCACCGCCTGCGTATTCCACACCTGCTTCGCTGCTGTACGACGATACGAGACCTACAGTGCTAACGTCCGGGGCGAAATTCTTATAATCAATCGTTCCTTCGCGCTTATTCATCACGCCGAGCCAATCGTGTTTGTGCCGTGGCATTTGCTCAACCGTGATCGCAACTTCGGCTTCGCCGCCTGTGCTCCCTGCCGGGTAGGTATCGTTTGCACCCACGATAAATTTGCCCTCAATGCGCTCCCACGTGCCGCCGTAAAGCTCGGCCGGGCTGGTGGGGTTTTCGCTAATGTACAGACTGCCCACGGAGTGGTCTCGCTCGACTACTGCCGCAAGAACTTGCTGATAGATAGCATAGGCATCAGGGCCAATGCCGTTTTTGAGTTCTCCTAGTGCCATTGTGTCTCCTTTCAGGCAGTGCGAAGCCAAGTGTAAGTAAAGTATGCCGGGGGCTGGACAGTGGTGGAATTGCCGTAGATGGGGTTGGAACGAGAAGCACTAAAGCGAAGGTCGTGTATTAACGAGCCGCCTAGTCCCGTTGCTGGATAATTGAAATTGGCCCCATCCGCAAAGTAAAACGCTCCTTCTGAGTCGGTATTAAAGATGCCATACTGACTGGTCACTTTAGCCGTAATGTTCGGCAGTCCTGCCTCTACCGTCGTTCCGGCCGGATGCGCATCGCTTGCACCCATTAATACCTTATCTTGCGCAATCTTTTCCCATGTGCCGCCGCCAAAAGTAATAGATGGGTTTTCCGAGCTAATAGTCTGGTAGATACTACCAACAGGATGTGCCGCAAGCAGGAAGTTGGAATAGATAGAGCCATCTCCATAAAACTGGCCACCATACTTGATGGGATACCACCGGGCGGAAATCTCCGCTGTAGGAACGCTGTGTGCACGGATACGGATAGCTCCGGTGCGAGTTTCCGGGTTTACAAGCATAGCTTTACCGGCTACGTCTGCGCTTGCAGGGTCGATGCTGACCGATACCACAGTCGTGGGCGTAACATCCGCTGTAATATCAATGTAATGCGGGTACTCTGCAACCTCCGTGTCTGTTTGCCACCCCGTAATCGGAATAGAGAGATCATGTGGATCAACGGAGTCTGCTTTGCCCGCCAGCACATTACCGGTGGTCTTTGCGTCGGCAGGGGCGTTTTCGATGCTGAGGGTTTTGTCTGTACCGGCCCGTGTGCCTGCCAGCGCTGCACTTGCAGCGGCTTCCTCAGCGCTCTTCTGGGCAGCGGATTCGCTGGCAGAGGAATTGGTTTCGGAGGTGGATGCAGCAGAAGCGCTGTCGGCAGCGGCAGCGGCAGAGGTGGCAGCTGCTTCTTTGCTTGCGTTGGCATCCGATGCAGAACCGGCTGCTGCGGATGCGGCAGCTGTAGCTGTAGTAGTAGAATTTGCCACCTCCTGCAAAGCGCCGGTCTTAGCATTGCCGATGTCAGTCAGTGCAGCGTCTTTCGTCTGGGTTATGGCCGCGGTGGCCGTGGTCTGGGCGTTCTGCACCGCCTGCACCGCGTCGGTTTTGGTCTGCTCAATGCCTGCCACAGCGTCCGTGGCTTTCTTCTCGCTGGCCTTGGCGTTTGTGGCATAGCCTTGAGCCTCGTCGGCAAACTGCTTGCAGTACTCAAAGCCTTGGCCGAGGCCGTAGCGGACTTCAACGCCTTTTTTGGCGTTATAGATGCGCTTCAAAACCTCATCAAAGTTGAGTGTAATCATAAGCTTATCACTCCCGTAGGTACATCATAGATGGTATCGGTTTCAAAATCAAAGGTATCCCAGAGCCAGTCCGCACCCGCATCTGCGGTGATATTTCTTTTGTACGGATTGCAAGTGCCCTCTATGGTAAAGGCCATATCATGTCTGTTTTTCTCACTGGGGTCTACCCGCCAAAGGCCCTGCCAGTACCAGGCACTGTCCTCATCAAAAACGCACCGCAGCCAGCGGCCCTGCAGGGCATTTTCAAGAGCGCTCTGGATGGTCGTCCATTGCTTTTTCGGAGACTTACAGATAAGCTCCAGCTTGATGGTGCGCTGCTTGTAGTGCACTTCCCCATCCAAAGCCCTGGACAGGTCTAGGATAAAGTCAGAGCCCGGGACATTGACAAGCATCGTCTCTGGCTCTGCACCGGATATCATAGGGCTGCCCACCTTCAGATAAAGGCCAAGGTCTTTGAGGGTATGGATATTTCCGATCTGTGCGCCCATCAGCATTTGAGCTCACCTCCGCTCTGGATCACGGCCAGCTGCTCCGGGGTCAGAGGGCTGTATACCAACTTTTCTCCGTCCCACACATAGTGCGAGCCGCCATCCTCCCAGTCCTCCGGGAACTCATCGAAGACCATGCAGTTGTCTGGGAGAGGATTCGGGATTACTTCTTCAGCGCCCCATCCGCCACTGTAAATGCGGCCATCGGAGCACACCTTGCACATAAATTTACAGCCAGGTACTTTCATTTTTTCTCCTCACATAAAACCATACAGTTCCCGGGGCATACAGAGCGAGTCGTTTTGCACCCAGCCGTCAGAACCTGGACTTTCCAAATCAATTTTGAAAGTCACTGGCGTGACTACCGGAGTGAAATTGTTGCCCGTGACGTAGTTCGAGGTGCGCTCACGACCGGGCCCGAAGGTGATACCTGCGGCATTGACCCGTACCGTCCGCATGTGAGTGGTGTTCCACGGGTAAGTCATGGCGTATTCCACGCCATTGACCGGGATGACCATGGTCACACATCCGGCAGTGCCGCCGCTGGCCCACCATGTAGCTCCTTTTTTGCTGGTATAGGTCAGGTACACGGCAGAATAGTTGGACAGATCCAGCTGGATGGTCTGCGCTCCAAAAGAGCTGTTGTCACCAAAGTCCCAGATGCGAGCGTTCCGGATGCCGTAAAATGTGATCTTGCCGGAGTTGATAGTACAGCTTCCGTTGCCGTCGGTGATGGAGATGCTATCCGACTTGATGTTGACCATGCTGGAACCGGAAAGCACTTTTATGCCGTCGTTGGTGATCTGCACCCTTTTGTTGGGCAGCTGGTCATGCCGGACGATAAGGCCGTTTTCCGGGGTGAATTCCAGAAAGTTAGTGGCTGTTTTGGCTGCTTCACCAGCTTTTTTGTCCACCTCGTCCACTCTCCTGTCATTGGACTTCTGGTACTTGAAAAGCTGGTTAAGGGTGCTCTGCTGATATTTTTCAGCGGATGCCGTGTCCTCATCCAGCAGGTTGGTGCGGCCAAGGTTGGCCACCTGCCGGTCGGTCAGCGTCTGCCGGGTCATGCCAAAGGTGTATTCCTTCTTATCTGGCTGATCCAGCGGCTCCACCAGCTTTGTGCAGAGCATGATGACATCGATACTGTGGGGTCTGCTGATAATGTGGGCATAGCTGGCAAAAGTCAGCCTGTCCTTGTCATAGCCCGCATCTCGCAGATCCACAGCCTTGACGGTGTAGCTCGTCACCATCAAGCTGTTTTTCTGAAGATCCTGCACGCCTGCAGCAAAGGTGTTGTTGTCGCTGTCGGTGTCATACTCGCCCAAGGCGGATACAATGCCAAACTTCTGGGCCGCTTCGTCGTTCTGGATCCATCCACAGTCTCCGTCACTGCTGTCCAGCCGGTACGAATACCCTTTGGGCAGATATTTGTTGACGGTCGCCGCGTCCGTTCCAGAGATGCCATAGCGCTCTTCATGGCTTTCTGTGTACTTTTCACCCCACCACAAAAATTTCCATTTCCACTTTGTCTCCTCGACCGTGTGCTTGCTTCCCATGGGATACACACGGGTAAAAAGACTGTTGGTATCGGTTTTTTCTGTGAAATCCAGCAGGTTCACGCCGTACTCAATGGTCTGGTTGACGAGGCGGTCGGCCTCGTAGGCCTGGTCGCAGTAGTTGAGCACGTTGTTTCCGGTAGCCGCATCAAAAGTGCAGTAAGCATAGCCGCCGTATGTTTTGAGCACCATTTTGTCGATGATATCCCAGGTGCTGCCATAGTCCTCACCTACGCCGTAGCTGTCCCGGTCTCCATAGTGCACAACAAGATCCCCCAGTGCCGCGGTGACAGTGCCCAGCTCGAAGCGTTTCATTTTCATGCTGCCGCACTGCTGGTTGTGGGCATCGATGAGGTGCTGCAAAAACTGCGCCAGCTTCCCCTCGTAGTTAAAAGGGGTGATTGCGCTGTCATTGAAGTAAGACAAAGCGCCCTCGCAGTATATGACGCGCCGGTTGTACCAGTCTGCCTCATGGCTCAGGACACGCCCGCGCCAGATCTCTTTATCGTCCTGTTCAACGGAGATGCAGGTGGACATCTTTTGCAGGCTCTCATACTGCTCATGGTCGCGCGTCATGGTAAAAGAAAGGCTGCCGCCCTTGCTGACCTCTCGGGTCAGCTTGGGAGACAGCACAAGGGCATTGCGGTTATTGGGAGCATAGATCAGGCGCTTGTCGTTGGGGTTGCCAAAGGGATATGCAAAAATTTTGTACAAATTTTAATTTCCCCTTTCTGCCAGCGTGGCCAGATGGCCCAGCTGTGCATCAATAGAAGGTGCCAGTGCGCCCACCAGCGTGCCGTCGTCCAACTTAATGACAGTGTTTGCCGTCTGGGGAAGGTACTGCTGCACAACGTTGTACAGTGCGTCCACGGACTGCTGCATTTTCTGCTGGTAAGACGAAAGCCGCCCGTTTGCCGGGCTTTCGCCGAACGCATAGCCATCGGTGCGGAAATCGTACCCGGCAAAGCTGCGCTGGCTGCCGTACCAGTAGGCGTCCTGGATGTCCTTGTAGGAAAGCGTCGTGCTCTTGCTGTCAGTGCTTTCCTTTTCGCCGTTTTTACTGCCCAGCCATGCGGCCAGACCGATACCGCCCGCCACAGCAGCCACGCCCAGGATGGCAGCCAGCACAGGGTTGGATGCCACAAGCGAGACGATATTGCCCAGACTGCCCATGATAGAGGTGGCCATGCTGGACACCCCGCTGGCGATGTTGGCCAGCTGGGCACCTGCCCCACCGGATGCGCTCAAACTGGACAGGATGGAGCCAAAGCTTTGCACCGCTGTCCCCGCTTCTGTCGCGCTGGCAGCAATGCCGTCCGTAAAGAGTGATTTGATGGTAGCAAAGGCCGCTTTTACGCCGCCCCCACTGTACGCGTCATTGATGACACTCAGCGCATCCGCCGCCCACTTGGAGATAAGCTCCCGCTGATCCTGCGATACCTCGCCCCAGATGAGATTTGCCACGTCTGTAGCCAACCCGGCCCAGTTGCGGTTTTTCCGGTCGGTGAACGCGTTTTGCAGGCGGCCAAAGATGCCGTTCGACCACTGCTTCTGCGCATTGCTGAGGTTCTGGTCAATGCGGCTTTGCAGCTCCG
>ERZ1034680.1114-NODE-1114-length-10830-cov-38.888074_pt1 | contig 10830 bp, 6 predicted proteins | sample MGYA00520639_ERZ1034680 | MGnify/ENA primary metagenome ERZ1034680 (study PRJEB33766, sample SAMN09781760) | gut metagenome | biome: gut microbiome | host: Homo sapiens | place: Madagascar | study: EMG produced TPA metagenomics assembly of the PRJNA485056 data...
TTATCCCCTTTTTAAGGGACTATTTGATTAATTAATTAACGTGTCCAATTTTTATCGGACACTAATGTTAATATATGTAAATAATTTAGATCACTTACTTATATTTTACTTATTTCAAGAAATCCTTTTAATTTATATTTTTTAAATCATTATACCAAGGGAAAACTTTTAACAAATAGCAACATATAAACAACTGAAATGCAAAAATCACCATAAGACTACATTTTACATCAAACAACATGAAATTCTTTGCCTTATACTTATTTTTCAAATATAATGCAACAAAGCAAGAAGTTACAAGGCAACTTATTTTAGGTATTTCACCAACAAGCAAGAAACCGTTTTTGATATTTCCTGTAAAGTACAATATCAACAATCCTTGTATTTGGGCTATCATTATATAAACAATAGATTCACGTACAATTTCAACATTTGTAAATTTATTATAATAAAAGAACAAAAACAAAGGGAAATTAAAAATAGCCCCTTTTATGCCTAAAATAAATCCACATAACAGTGGATTATACTCATGAGCACAAAGATTGAAATAAGCATAATTAATGTAGGCTATGACAAATATCACACTTTGCATAGTCAATAAACTTAAGAAATAAGTTTTAAGCAAATAAAAAAGAAAATACGCTATTTTTTTCATATCAAATCTATCTTAGTGAATTATCCAAACTTTCTTCAAGTTTTATTTTTTGTCTTAAAGCTTCCTTGCGTGCTTCATCACTCCATGGCTTAACATCTCCAAAACCAGTTTTAATTTCTGGAATTTGATTTTTTATACGATTTATCTCACCATCAGAAACACCAGCTTTTTTCAACAAACTTGTTGTTGAAGTATTACAATTGCCTTCGGTCGAGCTCGTTGGGATTATTCGGTATTTTATCTCTGTATTATCACTAAATTCAGAGGCTGCATTTATTACAGCCTTATCAAATTCATCAGAACTCATGCCTGCTGGAACATTCACTTCCATAACCTCTTTCAGACCATCAGTTTTCTGTTTCTTTCCAAAATAAGAAGAAACCGCACTTTCATCATCATAATAATCACAACGCACCAAAGGACTACGACCACTAACCATCGACAAAAAGCCTCTATCTTGTGGACCATAAGCAAATCTATATATTTTTCCGGAGGATGTTTTTACTACAGTAAATGTATGAATTATATTTATCTTCACTCCATAACCGTCTATTAAATTTCTTGCAAATACATAAACTTTTTTACCATCAGTATCTAAAGCATTTATAGGATTATTCATACTATAAATGTATGGACTATATGGATAGTACTCATTATATTGCGAATCCACTCTATCCCAAGCCACCTTGGCAGCATCATACATTCTTGCCCCATGATCATACCAATCCAATCCATGTATGTGGTCGAACTCTTTACCTATGTACTTATTTCTTTGGGTTTCAGAATTGTATGACAAGTCGCCATATACTCCACCGAAAGGATAGTAATGGTTCACTTGCTCTATCGTTCCATTCTCATTCACCACCATCCTTACACTACCGAGATGGTCTTTCTCATAATAATGGAACGTAGGATTCTGACCATTGTTGAAGGAGCAATAGCCACCATCGAAGAGATACTTGTCAAGCTTACCGTCTTCAAATATGAAGTTACCGATGTAGTCTGTCATGTTTGTCACGACTGACTCATGGGTGGTTCGTAGCTTATTACCAGCTGCATCATAGACGTACTTCGTCTTGAAGACATTAGAGAAAGTAATACACTTCAAGTTGCCAAGGACATCGTACTCTACATTGCTGATTCCCTTGTTCAAGTCCTTGACCAATGCGCCATTGGCATCATAGAAATACTCCACGTCCGCATTTGCACCATCCTTGAAATCAAAGGAGCCTTCATAGGCAAAGTCGTAGCCACGGAGCACATGGTCCATACTTGACAGCCATTGCATACGGCTGATGTTAGCTATGGCTTGGATTCCACAGGCATCAAGCATCTGCCTCTCAAGAATATAATTCTTGGTAGGACTCAGAGCCAATGACATCAAGCTAAAAACAGACAATAACATCAAAACTAAAACTTCTTTTTCCATAACGTACGATATTATTATCCAACTATTGCAAACAATTTCATATTGCCATTTAAGACTTAATTTTTATTCTTCCAAAACTCGCATGCACTCCCATTCTACTACTAAAGAATCATACATGCAAGTAACCTTATTCTCTTCGACACTAGTTATAAAACTTGAAATATATTTATTAATATCTGATTCTTTACAAACTATCATATGCCGTGAAACATAACTTTTTATCTTTTCAAAAGGGATATTCGAAGAGATTATAGTAAACTTAAACCTTTTCATAGGATATACAATTTTTATAAATGTCTGAGGAAAGATAAAAGAATATGGCTCTCCACAATTTATCACATTATCATATGCCCAACAAGATAACGAAAAATCGCCATAACGACGATAGCACTTTCTATATAACACTTCTTCAAAATTCATTTTTTCCAAATCATCCTCTGTAAAAAGAATTACAATTGGTTCCATGTTACTATTCACGACATCAAAAGACACACATCTTATCGTATCACGATCTAACGTTCCATGAGCAACATAATAAACTTGCTCATGGTATTCTAAACTATATGTGAGCAAAAAATACCCAAAAAACACAAACAACACCAAAATTCTTTTCATTTAGTAAAATTTTTAACAGTTTCTATTCTAGCCTTAATTGAACACTCATTAAGATATTCATTTGTTTCGATATTTCCATCATAATGATGTACTGCTTTGTACCTGTCCCCATTTGTTGTAACATAAATATAAGCATGTCCATACCCTTCATGAGAAAAAGCCTCCGCAGCACCCAACTGGGATAAAGTTGGATTTATGTTTATATCAATACTTGTACCATCAATAGGACCCTTACCTACCGTATTATCTAACGGCATATACGTAACACCCAAATTACCTGTCTCACCCGTAATATTACCATTACATGAATTAAATTGATTATCTTTAAATTCTTCTAAAATTTCAACTTGTCCAAAATTTTCTTGCCCTATTATACCGTTAGATATATAATCCATCTTAGGAAGCATTGTTACATTTATTATATATTTGCTTTCAACCAAAGTCTTTAGACAATTAAAATTATTGCTTATACTATTACATTTTTCCAACTCCGTCTTATCAATAAATCCTTTATCATTTAAACGCACGTAATTTTGTTCTTCATTTGATAAAGTATTCAATATCACAACAAAAGAATTATCTGTAGGTTTAACTTCCATTCCGTCATCATCCCAAAAAGCAACAGGATTATTTCCACAATATAAATATGGGCAAAAACGATAATACTTTTCACTAAGTCTATCTACTCTATTCCAAACGACCATAGCTGCATCATACATTCTTGCACCATGGTCATACCAGTCCAAACCATACATATGGTAGAATTCCTTACCAATGTATTTGCTTTTCTGGATTTCTGCATTGTATGACAAATCACCATATACACCTCCGAATGGATAGTAATGGTTTACCTGCTCTATTGTACCTTTCTCGTTTACAACCATTCTTACGCTGCCAAGATGGTCCTTCTCGTAATAAAGGAAGGTTGGATTCTGATTATTATCAAAAGAGCAATAGCCGCCATCGAAGAGATACTTGTCTAACTTTCCATCCTCAAAAACGAAGTTACCTATGTAGTCGGTCGTATTCGTTACGGCTGATTCATGGGTGGTTCTCAGCTTGTTTCCTGCTGCATCATAGATATATCTTGTCTTGAAGCCATTAGAGAAAGTGATGCACTTCAAGTTGCCAAGGACATCATACTCTATATTGCTGATGCCCTTGTTCAAGTCCTTTATCAAAGCACCGTTAGTATCATAGAAATACTCGTCGTCAGCATTAGCTCCATCCTTGAAATCAAAAGAGCCATCATAGAGCAAACTACCAGCCTTATCGCTGATTGCCATTATCTGGTTGCCATTATAGGAGTACGTCAAGTCGTCAATGAGACCAAAGGTTCCATTGTTCTTCTTGCCATATCGCTGCAATCGCTCAATACTGCCGTTGGCGGAATAAGACAGAACATTCTCTGAATAACGATTCTTGTTCTGGTTCATATCCTCACCCTCCGCATAGGTAGATTCCTCCAAGCGGTTCAAGCCATCATAGATGAAGTCATAGCCACGGAGCACATTGTCCTTGCTTGATTGCCATTGCATACGGCTGATGTTGCCATTGAAGCATGGATTTTCCTTTGTGGACTCATAATACAGATTCTGCTTGAACCTGTCCGACTTCGTCTCCTTCAGCCAGTTGCGGATATTGTAGTCGTAACGCACACTACCTGCATTGCCGCTTCGATTGACGGAGACGAGCCTGCCAATATCATCATAGCTATACGATGCCACTGTCCTTGTTACATTTCCAACTTGTATTGTCATTGTCTCGATTTTGTCATTGTTTGGATTATAAACATACAGCTGAGTAACATTCTTTGTCATGTCGCCTTTCGTCAATTCCGCCTTGACTTCAATTGGTTTTCTTGTAAAACTATACTTGATGGATTGCCTCAAAAATACTTCATCAGGCTTGATCTGCATTGACTCAACGACCAACCCACGCAAGTCATGGTAGGACACGGAAGCCAAGAGGTCACCATCCGTGTTTCGTGTCACAATACCTGTCTGTGAGCCAATGTTGTAGGATTCCTGCAAACCGGAAGTCTTCGCTGACAAACTTTTCGAGGTCAGCTTCTTGACCATCTGACGATTCAAAAAACTATGGCTGTCATAATACTTGGCGCTTAGAAGCTGTTCATTCCTAAGACCTAAGTTTCCTAATGGGGTGTAGCCACTGTTGCACAAGCCCGAGGACAGCTCTCCATAAGTAGCCAAAGCAGAAGTGCATGAGGCATTCATGCTGGTTGTCGTACCCATGAGAACCTCGCGTTTCATTTTGTCATAGAGGTAGAACACGAACAACCCCTTCTTGCGTTGTTCGCCATCTTGAGAGAACATCAAGTTGTCGGCCGCATCATACCACATTTGTTGATATTCACAGCCTGGCAGACGTTTCCACACGCACCTGCCATATTTGTCATAACGATACTCATAGCCAAACTTTTGTAAATCTGAATATTCCTGATAAGACGGAGAAAGCACATAGCGAAGCCGACCGATATTGTCATATATATAATAGGTGTCGTTGTGTCCATCCCTACGTTCCAACACCTTATGACCAAATAAATCGCTAAAGGTTTGCTTAGTTTTTCCATCTTCATCTGTCTCTTCCAACATAGAAAGGGATTTGGCTGCATAATAGCCATTTTCCTCTAAAGTACCCGACCCACTCACTTGATAACGTTTCACGCTATTCGATTCATTCGAACTGTAGCGTTGGTTTACAGACTTCTTCGCCTTGTGCCATGACTCACCTGCCCCTAATGTGGAGATTTGTCTATCCAAGACATCATAACGATTCAATAAGTACGGATTTTGGTCGTTATGAAAAGCTATGAGAGAGGAAGACAGTTCAGAGGGGGACACGAAGGAGCAACCTGACTGCGCTGTTCCAGGAAGCCAGCTCTGCTTTTCCCTGCCAAGCGCATCATGTTCCTGTAATGTATAGGCATACTTTCCTGTACCACCAAGCCCATTGGTTGCAGTCTCCACAGGATTCCCCAAACCATCATAATACGTAACAGTCGTTATGGCGTGAGTTCCGCCCACGTCAAGCACCTCCTTACTCATCACATAGTTTTGAGTAGGACTTTGTGCCTTGGAAGAAATGGTCAAGGCACAAAGAAGAAGCAACATACTTATAGTTCTTACTATTCTCATCTTTGTTTGAAATTATATGAATATCCATGCAAAACACCAATATGATCTCTAACGCTTTCCAACCTGCCTTCCGAGTCGTAGGAATAACTCGTTTCGTATCCATTTGGATTGATGACAGACGATATATTCAAACGTTCATCATACACATAAGCAGTCGTTTGGCATCCCTTATTTCGCGCAGCCTCATAAATAGACAGCAGCATACTTTTTGATAAGTAATTCCGACCACCCAATGATGCGACATAACTTGAGAGACCTTTCATTTCTGCATAGGTCACCCCTACGATTTTCATAACAGGACATTGATAATTATAAGACCATAGCAATGTTACAGGCACACCATCCTTTCCCTCATATTGCAATATATTACCATGCTCATCATAAGCATCAACAGTAGCTTCTGTCACCAAAGTTCTGTTAGGTATTATCGAATAGCACTTATTTATTACCGGCAATCCATTTGATTGTGTAAAATCATATCGTCCTCCTCCTGTAAAAGTACCATTACGATAGAACTCTTGCCCTGTGATTTTGCTCATGCAATGTTTGTCAACAAGTAAAGCCGAGCCTACAGATTTATCATCACCCGGATACCAATAATACGTAGCAGCCGTTTGTTTCCCATACTCATCTGTAATTTTTTCTAACGATATTTGCATATTTTGTTGATTATACGAATAATTTATGTCTTTTGCGAACTTGACATTTCCCTGTTCATAATTGGTTTCTTTCATCTCTGTCAAATAACACCATTCTATAGGTTTCCTCAATATAGCTAAATCAAATTTTCCAACTCTTAAGTATTGACTTGGCAGATGAGTAGGCACACATTTTGGAAACAAGGCATATCCCAACTCTTTCTTATCATACGAATACTCCAACTTACGCAAAGGCATGCCATCTGTAGAAAACACCGTTTCACTTTTTATTTTTCCATTCAAATAACCCTTCGGATTATAAAAGAAAGCATTATTAACCCTCGCATTGATACTATTGTCCAGACTATACCCTTGGTTATAATACTCTGTCAAAGTCTTTTTCAGCAACTTCCCAGAAGTATCTAAGTCATATTTAGTAACTTTCGAATAACCAACTGTTGCAGGATTACCCAATGAACATATGTAAGAATAACTTGGTTCCGAATTCACATAATCAAAAGCAACATTCACAGATTTTTCCACATAGTCATCAACACCTATATATGAATAATCCACAAAATGTTTTTCCAATCTTAGTGTAGGTACCAGCAACTTGCCATTTTGATATTCATATCTGGTTTCACCAAGCAATTCATTAGTTAAATCATAATTTTTGATATTCTTAATTCTTAAACCAGCACCAAGTGACATTCCTCCTCTTTCTCTTCCAGAAGTATCACTTACTTTTACTATCTGATAACTTAAGGAACATTCTGCCACTGGTATCGAAGAACCTTTACACTCCGGCACCTCAACCTCCAAAGAGTATTTTCCAGGAGCCAATGTCAATCGCTTAGTGATTCCAAACGGACTTCCAATCGAAGTATCAGAAGTTGAATAGCTTTCAATTACCTTACCTGTATCCTCATTTTTCAAACAAGCTTTTGCTGTATATCTTGTCAAGTCTGGGGTATACAAAGAAACACAAAAGCTATATTCTGTTGTTTCCGTCACTGTGATTTCCTTCTTTTGATGACTAATTCCTCCAGTACCATAAGCATTGGCACTACACCCAACAACAGAAACAGCAAACCTATCGGCTGCATCTGGATAGTAATATTCGTCATCAAAACGGTTTGGCTCATATTCGAAGCAAGAATAGCCGCCTGTTGGATATGTAAGTTTTGTCAACATTCCGACTTTGGAATACTTTTCCGATGCATAACGATTGGCTTTTCCCATAGAAAATACAGACTTCACCAATTCACCGTGCAAGCAATACTTTGGCGAGCCACATAATTCACGTTCATTGTCTACCCCATTATAATATCCCCAATAATCCTGGGAAAAACTCTTTGAGGATGGCAATTCTGAATTATCATAAAACATCTCATATTTCCGTGAGTTAACATTCAACCCGGTAAGCTTCAGACGCTTACCCGAAGTTCCGTACAGTGGAGAAGACTCGTTAAAATAATCATAACTAAAAGATATTCTATCAAGGACTCTCCCCCCAACGGCTGATTTTCTTACAATGCTGCCAATTGATTTTGCACCAACTAAATCCTTTCTATCTGCAGTGTTGAAACAGATGGAATCACTGCAAGTGATTATCTTGGAAGGATACACCTTGTAAAATAAGCCTGTAGGGTCACCAATAGTATTAACATACGTTTCATGCTCTCCCATAAGCGACATCATCTGTTCCCCTATATCACTGGGATAATTGCTTTTTACTTCAAGCTTTGCTTCCGAATAAAAGGTTTTTACGCTTTTCGAGCTTTCACCATAATCTAATAGATGCTGGGTATACTGAAGTTCTATATGGCTTTTGCCATTCTTTTCTTCCAATCCATATATATGAGTCAAGAAATACGAGTCTTTATTTGGACCTTCCTTGAAAGCATCAAACTCATAGGTGATACCATGATCATCTGTTAATGTAATATTTGTAGGATGACTATAACTTATATCAGAAAATGAAATCTTATATTTACTCGTATTTTCATCCAAAGGCAATGCCTTATTATGCTCCTTGTCTATATAAAACGAAACAGTTTTACCACAGAAATTACCTTGGAAAACATCTGGAGTATAATAGCCCTTGACCAAATCTGTAAACATCAAATATCGTTTTTCATCACCTGGTGGCTCACATATAGTAATTTTATCACCGGAAACAACCATCCCCATATTTGCAATATATCGTGTAAAAAAAGGGCAATAAGTTACCGGAACCGAGAAACTGTCCTCAAAGTAACTTTGAGGGCTATTAGGTGCTTGCAGAAAATCATCGTGTCCACAAACCACATGACTAATACTGCCACCACAACTTAAGTTCCATCCTAAGCCTACGAAAGTCGCATTTTGCTCCACTTTTATTCCAGAGGCATCATAATAAAGCTCTATTGGATATGACACCTCACCCGACTTTACCGTAAGCAATGGAATTCGGATATTCGGCGTTCCTGAATATTCCGACATTGCAATCGTTCCGTATTTCCCTAACGAAGCCGCCTCAGGAGTTAGATGATTAAAATCTGGCAACAGTTTGTCTATGCTCAAAGAATTTTCTTGGCAGAATGAAAATTGAACATTGCACCAAACAACCAACAACAAACAGAGTATATTTTTACAACTTCTTTGCTGCATTGAATAGAAATCATAGAAAATAAAACTTTTCATAAGAAACGCATTATCATATTTAAATTACTCAACGGAGACTTTCTCCGAAAACTTCTGATCGTTTACATTAATATATAAGACATACTCACCACGAGACAAGTCACCGAGTTCTATTACTTGCCTGTATCCTTTTCCTGCAGGTTGATGCTGATTGAAAGACTTCAGTATCATGCCAGAAGTGTTACTGAGAACGAATCGCAGCTGGCTGTCTAAGGTCAAAGAATAGGCTATGTGCAATTGTCTACCCGACATCGTCACTTGATAGTTGATGAGAGTTGAAGACTTCTTATCTTTTATATTCTCACCTTGCTGCTGAACTCGCAACTTTTCATTTTCTGCATCGTCCAACATTTCGAAGCTATCCATATTAGCCACACAAGCATATTCTCTATGCATTATTTCTCGTCTACCATTTTTTAATGATGCCTGTAACACCTTGAACACGGGATAACGATAGCCTTTGGAAAACCATTCATAATCTTCAACCATTAAGTGCAATTTACCAACATTATGCACCAACTCAGAATTATTTTTTGCAGGAAGGATGTCGCCAATGACACTCCACTTTACCAATAACGTATTCGACAAAGATTCATCGTCAGGTAGAATGATTTTTCCTAGTCCCATCGCTTTAACTTTACATTTTCCCTTCAATCGGAACTTATTCTTTGAACTATAAATTCCTTGTCCATCCATGGCACATACCAAAGAATCATTATCCCTAAAGGGATAGCAGAGATAGCGGAAAGTATCTCCAAAATCAATTTTTACCAAAGCTGTCTGTATTTGAGACAAAAATTGGCTATCAGTTGTTTGCTTGAAATCTAACATTTCATCTTGCCCTATCATTCTGACATTACCAGTTTCCCCACCAATGAAACAAACCGCTTTCTCTTGCCCTAAATATTTAAGATTAGAAAAGTCCCAAACTGGTTCATACAGACTTATCCTACCGAAATTGTCTATATCAACTAAGTCATAGCGGATACTATCTCCGACACGGAAGCTATTGGAGACATCAGAAAGCAGCATTTTTTGCTGTGCAAACGCTGTAGCACTACAATATGCTACTATAATCAAATTTAGTATAAATTTCTTCATAAAACATCATTTCGTTTTAATCCATTTTTAAATCCTCATAATATAAAGTCTATGCAAATTACCTTTCACACAATGTAGTCTTTAATTTTATTCCATTTAAGATCCTATCAAATTTTCTTTCCTCTGTTGGAATTACATTAAAATAACAAACTCTGAAACTAGAATATGTATCACGCCTCCATTTAAGACCTTTCTTGTCCATACCTTTTTCTATAAGATGCTTATCCTTCAACGATGTCGAAGGCTTAAAATCATCTATAGGAGTTTTCATTAAAGGACCTTGCAATATCAATAAGACACCGCCACTTCTAAACGAAAAAGCATAAACAACTCCTTCCTCATAATATTCTATCTGGCGTTTTACTCCCTGTTCCATAGACAAATCGACTTGAACAGCATGCAAATTCAACGTTTCTTTTGTGTATTTATGACTAGCACAAGAATAAAACACCCCCATACTAATCATTAGCCAACCATTAACGATTATTCTTTTCATAAACCTGTTGGCGGAATTAAAAAACCGCCTGAAAATTAGTATATTTTTATGGA
>ERZ1034680.1121-NODE-1121-length-10771-cov-7.638391_pt1 | contig 10771 bp, 20 predicted proteins | sample MGYA00520639_ERZ1034680 | MGnify/ENA primary metagenome ERZ1034680 (study PRJEB33766, sample SAMN09781760) | gut metagenome | biome: gut microbiome | host: Homo sapiens | place: Madagascar | study: EMG produced TPA metagenomics assembly of the PRJNA485056 data...
CTATGGTTCGGCTTCCGCAGGTTACAGGGGTTCGGCTTCCGCAGGTGACCATGGTTCGGCTTCCGCAGGTTACTATGGTTCGGCTTCCGCAGGTTACAGGGGTTCGGCTTCCGCAGGTTACTATGGTTCGGCTGTTTCCAGAGGCATATCAAGCGCAGGAAATAACGGTGTGGCTGTTGCTCGAGGTAACAACGTAAAGGTAAAAGGTGGACTTGGAGCAGTCCTAGTGCTGTGCGAAGAGGACAAATGGAGTTGCAACATTAAAAATTATAAAGTTGAAGTTGTCGACGGTGAAAAAATCAAAGAGGACACGTTTTACAAACTTGAAAACGGCGAGTTCGTAGAATGCGAGGGGTGATGATATGACTACTCAACGAGATAGAGTGCTTGAATATTTGCTTGACGGAGGGATTTTAACCGACTACAACGGCGTTAAAATCGGCGTAGGAGCGGTTCGGTCAAGAGTAAGCGAGTTAATCCGCTTAGGTTATCCGATTAAGAAAGGGTGGAAAGAAACTCATAATCAATATGGCACATCAAGGGTAAGGACTTATTACATGGAGGCAGAAAATGAATAAATATAATGCAGTCAAAGTTAATGTTGACGGAATCACATTCGATAGCAAGAAAGAAGCCCAACGATATAGCGAATTAAAACTTCTTGAACGCTGTGGGGCTATCAGCGACCTTGAATTACAAGTTGAGTATAAACTCATACCCTCGCAAAAAATCAACGGAAAAGTCGTTGAGAGGGCAGTCAAGTATATAGCAGATTTTCGCTATAAGGAAAACGGAGAGGTCGTCGTTGAAGATGTCAAGGGATGTAAAAAAGGCAACGCTTACGAGATATTCAAAATTAAGCGTAAGTTAATGCTTGAACGCTACGGCATAAGGGTGAGGGAAGTATGAGAGATTTAAGACCCGAACCTATCTCCTGTCCATTCTACAAAGGCATAGAAAAATGCACCGTATTCAACTGCATGTTTAATATTTTTGGTGTATGCACGAAGCCCGGCAGTAAGTTCAAGGGGGATAAGGCAGATGACACAGATTAGTTTTGACAGCCTTAAGCCCACCTACCAAATCACAAAACCGATTAGATTAATTGAGTTATTCGCAGGAATAGGAGCGCAGGCTAAGGCATTGGAAAACCTCGGTGTAGACTTTGAACATTATCGAATATGCGAGTTTGACAAATACGCAGTGAAAAGTTACAACGCTATTCACGGAACGGATTTCGCACCGAGTGACATTATGAAAATCGGTGGTGCAGATTTAGGAATTGTAAACACAGACAAATACTGCTACATAATGACATATTCATTTCCTTGTCAAGACTTGTCTATTTGCGGCAAGCAAAAGGGAATGAGCAAGGGTGGGAATACCCGAAGCGGTCTGTTATGGGAAGTAGAGAGGTTGCTCAATGAAGTAGACAATCTTCCCGATATTCTCTTAATGGAGAATGTTGTTCAAGTCCATAGCAAAAAAAACAAAGCCGATTTTAACAAATGGATTTCATTCTTGGAAAATAAAGGTTACAGCAATTATTTTGCCGACCTTAATTCTAAGAATTATGAAGTGGCTCAAAATCGTAACCGTTGCTTTATGGTCTCAATCTTGGGCGATTACAATTACGAATTTCCGCAGCCGGTGCAACTTGACAAGACTATGGGTGATTATTTAGAGAAAACGGTTGATGAAAAATATTTTCTTTCGCTTAAAGGTGTCAAATATGTCACTAATCCTAAGAAAGATAGATTTATAAAAATAAATCCGCAAATTGCTTGTGCAATAACGGCAAGGGGTAATTCTAATTGGAATGGTAACTTTGTTACGTGCAGTCTTGCAGGGACTCTGAACAGTGAAAAATTGCGAAAACTCACACCTCGAGAATTTTTCAGATTAATGTCATTCAGCGATGAGGACATAGACAAGTGTTATGCAATCGGTATGAGCGATTCACAGTTATATAAGCAAGCAGGCAATAGCATTGTTGTAAGAGTGCTGGAGAGAATATTTGAACAATTAATAAATTAAACAACAGCGATGTGCTACCTCGCTGTATGCCATAGAGGTTTTCAGGGTGCGTGGAAACACCCTTAACGAATGAGTGCAACATTCGGGTGGAAAAGGATTATATAAAAAACGCTAAGCGTTCCTATCACTGACATATGGCAGGTAGACATCGGTCAATAAAGGTAAATTATGGATAGAGAAAGATTAAAAGCAATCATAAGAGAAAAATGTAAAAACTTATATTCCGTTGCAGAAAAAATGGATATAAAACGAGCCACTTTCAGCAAAAAAATCAATCAAACAGACGGCTTTGATTTCACCAAATGCGAAAAAGTGACATTAACGGTGTTGCTAGGCATACCGTATAAGGAATTGTGGGGTGAGGAGTTTTGACTTGTAAAGATTGTTATCATTATGATATATGCCATAGAAGAATAAACAGCATTGATTTTCTGCCTATTATAAAAGGCAAAGTAAATATATCACCTATTATGTATAAGAACTGTGATGATGTTGGAAGACATTGTTTACATTTCAAAGACAAATCGCAAATAATCGAGTTGCCTATAAAAGCAGCGGATAGACTGAAAGATGAATTGACGAAATACTGTTACGAAAGGTGTATTGATGAATTATGACTCGTGAGGAAAGTATTAAATGGCTCGAAAACCTACATGCAGATTTAGGAGAATGCCAATATCAAGGTTTATGGCACTACGAACAAGCGTTAGATGAAACTATTGAACTGTTGCAAAGCGACAGGCTTGTTGAATTGCCTTGTAAGGTTGGGGATGAAATTTATATTTTAAATAGAGAAAACATACCGCAAAAAATGATTTTAGATGAACCCGACATAAGATGCCATTGTACTAAAGAAGATAATTTATGTATGGCTCTGTGTGACGATAAAAAGCACGGCATTTGTGCATATCGTCTTAAAAATGACGGCTCGGATATTGGTGAAAAAGTTTTTCTGACAAAAGAAGAAGCGAAAGCAAAGTTAAAGGAGCTAAACAATGGAACAACCTAAAAATCAGTATTGCCGATACTGTGTAAACGCTCTTGATTATAACGGTGAGTGTACCGATTTCATTTGTACGGCAAACGCTCCCTGCGGAGATAATGGTGCAGGTAGGTTTTACAAAGCGATTAAAGCAAAAAGACCTAACAAATGTAAACATTTTGAATTTTTGAACGCAGATATATTTAGACAAGACGAGAGCGGAAATTTTGCAGAGTATAAGCCAAGAACAGTGGTTAAAAGTGATTATGAACAAATAAAAATGGGAGATTAACAATGAAACAAAATAAGTTAAACCCGTCGAAATCGACTGGTTTAAAAATGAGCAAGAAAAAGCGTAGATTTAGGGCTGTTACAAATGGCGAAATTTGTCGCAAATGGAAAGAAATACACACCTTTTGCCGTATCGGTGAGGTTGAGTGTCCTTTTTTTGGTGTTGTTGATTGCAGACCGAGAGATTTTAAGGCAAAGCCGTTTCAAACTAAAGACGGCAAATACATATTGGTTGAGGTAAAAGAATGAAAAAACAAATAGAGATTTGCACTTGTGATATTTGTCACAAAGAGTGCGATGTGTTAGAGGTTACATATCCTGTTATGTTCACAACAGAGCAAACAGAAGGTCGTTCTGTTAAGCCTTATATTTCTTATGAAAAAATTGATATGTGTGCAGAATGTCTGAAAAAGGCAATCAATATTAAAGGTGCAGGAGCAATGGGTTACAATGAATATGAAATCATAGACGAAAAAGAGGTAATAGAATGAGAGAGATATTGTTCAGAGGAAAACTCAAATCAAATGATGAGTGGTCTTTTGGAAATCTTAATGTATCATTGAGAGCAGTAGTGATAATAACACCTGATGAAACACCAATAGGAAAATATGGACAAGTTATTCCTGAAACCGTAGGACAATACATAGGTTTGACCGATAAGAATGGCAAAAAGATATTTGAGGGTGATATTGTCAAATATAAAAATAGTTCACCCTGCGAAATAGCTTATATTGACAGTCAATTTGTAATGATGTGGAAAAATTTTTATCGCAACTTTGAGCGAGTGTACGATGATGAAATTGAAGTTATCGGCAACATACACGATAACCCCGAATTGTTGGAGGTATAGAAATGACTGTTAAAATCAGCGAACAGCGGACAAAAGAAGGTTACGAAATAACATTTTTCACTGACAATAAACCGCTCTTTAGAAAAGCAAGAATATTACTTGACGAATTATCAAGTAAAGAGAGAACAATAAGTAACTGCGGGTGGTGGTGATGAACAGCAAAACTTAATAACCTTATGCAAAAAGTGCCATAAAAAAAGGTACAAAGATATGAAAGAAAAGGAAAATAAGAAATGACAAACTATGAAAAATACAAAATGAGCGTTGAGGAAATGGCTGAATTATTAAATCACGCAACATCTCAACTTGCGAGGTAGAAGAATGAAAGTAAATATATTAGGAACTGAATACGAAATTGTAATCGGAAATGAAGAAGATTATCCGAGATTAAGGCAAGCAGACGGTTACACAGATACATCAATCAAGAAAATTGTAATATTTGATGTAGACACAATTAAAGATAGTGATGAGAGTATAAAAGACATTACATCTTATCAGCAGAAAGTCACAAGACACGAAATAATACACGCATTTTTTTATGAAAGCGGTTTGTGGATTAATTCAAATGATGTTGAGCAATGGGCAATGAATGAAGAAATGGTTGATTGGCTTGCTATACAAATACCGAAAATATACAAAGCGTTCAAAGAGGTAGGGTGTTGTTATGACTGAATTATTGGCTTGAAAGCGAGGTGGAAGAATGACATATCAAGAAGCAAATGCACTTGTAGACGATTTTTCTTTTGTTTATAAGGGAAAGTCAATACCGAAAGAAGCACTTATTGAGTGCAGAGAGGTAATCCATAAGGCATGCGAAAAGCAGATTCCGAGAAAAGTCGATAAAATCAAAGAATGCAGGCAAAAGGATTATTATTGCATTGTTTGTGGTTATCATTTGGGTGATGAAATGGAATTGAAATACGCAGGATTTCAACCTAAATTTTGCCCTAACTGCGGACAGGCTTTAGATTGGAGTGAGAATAGTGAACGCTAAGGATTTTCTTTTGCGACCGTCACAACTTGAGTGCAATATAAATATGACGAAAACCGACATTTTAATATTAGAATGTCAAGCCGAAAACATAACGGCTGTATTGTCGCCTGCTACAGGCGGAAAGGGGCAAAATAAGGACTTTTCTGCGGTGGTCGACCGAAAAGTTGAATTGGAGTTAAAACTAGCAAAAATGACCGTTGAGTGGTTAAGGGCTAAAGACGAGGTGCAGGCAGTAATTGAAATGTTACCCGACCCGATAAAACGGACGATATTACATAAACGATATCCCGAGGGCAAAACATTAGTGCAGATTGCAGGAGAGATAAAATATACCGAGCAATATGTGAGAAAGTTACATTCTGAGGCGATTAACGAGGTGCAGGAAATACTAAATAAAAAAGAGGAGCAGTAATGCCCCTCTTTTCTCTTTAACTATTCAAATAATTTTCAATAGCACTTTTTATTATGCTTGCTTGTGATATTCCCTCTGCTTTGCATTTAGCCTTGAAATCGGCTACAAGTTGCTTTGGTAAACTATACGATACAACCGAGTATACTTTACTGTTGTATCGGCGTTTAACCTCTGTAGTGGGCTTACTCATATAATCACCTCTTGTTAAATTAATTACTTGCATTTTTTCTCTAACAGTAGTATAATCGGTTTTGGAGGGACGGTGCAAGTATTCCGTCCGCTCCTAGGTGTGATGCGAGGTTTTAACTTTTACTTATTCAGTAAGGTTAAGACCTCTTTTCTAATTTCATCGACTGAATTACAAGAAAAGATTATGTTTATCAGTTTGCCGATGAAATCGAATTGATTATCAGTCAAGTCCATATGTTCTCCTTTCTAGCACTTGCCACCGATACTCGTTAAGGCTCTGTTCCTTAACTATGACTATATTATAGCATACTAAAAGGAGTATGTCAATAGTTTTTTGCAAGATTTTTTATAATTTTTCTTAAAAACTGTCAACACTTTTCAACACTAATCAATAGAATGTTCGGAATAAATAGTATATAATATAAAATGGAAGATGTGAAAAGAGAGGACAAAAGGTTTCATCTCTTATCATTGATTTTGTCTTTTCATTTTTTACCTCCTTATTTGAAAAAACATCAGGCGTTTATGTGCTTGGTGTTTTTATTATGCCTAGATTAACAGAAAGGGGCGGTATTATGGCGAATAACGAAAACTTACTTAAAGGGAAAGATACACAATTCAAAAGCGGCGAGAAAGCGGCGAGAAGTGGACGAAACGGCGGTATCGCTTCGGGAGTGGCAAAAAGAGAGAAAAAACTGATAAAAGAGACTCTTGAAAAGCGACTTAAAGTCGCTGACTTGAACGAGTTAGCCGATAATCTTATTGAGAGGGCAAAAATGGATAACAAGGCTTTTGAATTGCTTAGAGACACATTAGGTCAAAAGCCTAAGGAGACTATCAAGTTAGAGAACGACGATCAAAGCATAAGAGAAATGGAGGCTTATTTTGACTCGGCAAGATGTGATGAGTCTGATAAAGAATGAGCCTTATTTAATCGGGCAGTGGGTAGGATTTAAGGATTTAACGGAGTTACACAACAAGTGGCTTCGTTTATTTTTATTCAGTAAAGATGATGTCACCTTATTAGGTCACAGAGGCTCATATAAGACAACCGTATTAAGTCTCTTCCTCGCTCTCAATATCGTTATATATCCAAATAAGACTGTCTTGTTCTTCCGTAAGACTGATACCGATGTGCAAGTAGTCATAAAGCAGGTGGCGAAAATCCTCGAGAGCGGTTGTATGCAGATGATTATCAATAAGTTATACAACGGTAAGGTGTTAGCGTTCGTCAAGAGAACGGACAGCGAAATTCACACAAATCTATGCACAACGATTAAGGGCGACAGTCAATTGTTGGGTTTGGGTATCGGCACTTCGATAACCGGTAAGCACGCCGATATAATTATCACCGACGATATTGTAAATTTAACCGATAGAATATCTAAAGCCGAAAGAGACAAAACAAAACTCCGTTATCAAGAGTTACAGAATGTCAAGAATAGAAGTGGTCGCTTCATTAATACAGGCACTCCGTGGCATAAGGACGACGCTATCAGCGGAATGCCTAATAAGCATATATATGACTGTTACAGCACAGGCTTGATAAGTAAGGAACAATTGCTCGAACTCAAAAAATCAATGAGTGCGAGCCTTTTTTCGGCTAACTACGAGTTAAAACATATAGCAGACGAGGACGCTCTCTTCGGCAATCCGAATTATGTTAAGACTACCGATGAACTCATATACGAGAGCAGGGCGCAGGTGGATGCTTCATATGGCGGAGCGGACGGCACGGCATTTACGCTTATGAGAGAGCAGGGCGGTAAGATATATGCCCTCGGCAAATTATGGCATAAACATATTAACGATTGCTTGACTGATATAGATGTCCTCATGGAGCGGTTCAGGGTAGGCTCGATTATCTGTGAGCAGAACGCCGATAAAGGTTACCTAAAGGCGGAATTAAGCGAGAGGGGTCATATAGCCCACCTTTATCACGAAAAGCAAAATAAATATGTAAAAATAAGCACCTACTTAAAGAAGAATTGGGAGCGGATATATTGGCTTGATGAAACAGATCCTGAATATATCGCTCAAATATGCGACTACACCGAGAACGCACAACACGACGACGCTCCCGACAGTGCGGCAAGCCTGTTGAGAAGTTTTGAGCGCAAAACTAAATTCCATACAGTTAAAGGGGGATTTTAATGTTAATAACAATAGATGAAAACGGATTGTTCCGAGTGAAGTCCGATGAGGTTATGACTGCCGACTTGCTGTCGGAAATCATACAAACTAATAAAAGCATAACAACCGAGCGATATTCAGAACTCGGCGACGCATATAAGAATAAATATAAGATATTTACGCTTCCGGCAAAGCCTTACTATAAGCCTGATAATAGAATAGCCGTTAATTTCGCTAAATATATAGTTGATGTATTCAATGGTTTCTTTATCGGCAATCCAATTAAGGTTGAAACCCTCGACGATACGGTTAAGGCGTATGTAGAGACCTTGGAGGCGTATAACATTCAGGATGACCTTAACTCCGAATTGTCAAAAACGAGTTCGATATATGGTAAGGCTTATGAACTATACTATGTAGACAATGATGCTAATATCTGCGTTGCGGTATCGTCTCCGACTAACTCGGTTATGGTATACGACGACGGAATTGTTCCAAAGCCGAAATACTTTGTACGATATTACAAGGGTGCGGATAATATCGAGCGTGGCTCGTTCAGTGACAGTACTAGCGTTTACTACTTCGAGAACAACGGAGCATTAAAGATTGATTGGGAGGGCGGCAGAACTCACGGCTTCCAATATGTCCCTGCAAATGAGATGTGCGACAACGACGAGCGACAAGGCGTATTTGAGAGCGAAATGCCGATGATAGACGCATATAATAAGGCTATAAGCGAAAAGGCAAACGATGTGGACGCATTCGCCGACGCTTATCTTAAGGTTTTGGGTCCGAGGCTTGAAGAGGAGGAGACAAGGACAATCCGTCAAGACCGAATCATTAATATTGAGACGGACAACCTATCAGGCGTTGATGTTAACTTTATGCAGAAGCCGTCAGCGGACACTACGCAGGAGAACCTTATTAACAGGCTTGAACGGCTTATATTTAACATTGCAATGGTAGCGAATATAAGCGACGAGAACTTTGCTACATCAAGCGGTATCGCTCTTAGATATAAGTTAAAGGCTATGTCTGACTTGGCTAACACTAAGAAGCGTAAGTTTGAGAAATTACTCAATAATCGTTATAAGGTTATATTCAGTAATCCGATTAGTGGAATGTCTCCCGACAGTTGGGTAACACTCCGATATATATTCAACTTCAACTATCCTGCTAACCTTGCAGAAGAGGTAGACATTGCCTCTAAAATGCAGGGCATTACAAGCAAGCGGACGAGCCTTTCAGTTATCTCTGCTATTGATAATGTTGATGATGAACTTGCACAGATAGATGAGGAGAACGACGAGACGGAATATAACACCGATTATGCGGTTAATAGGACGGTAGACGATGAACTATTGGGAACAGCGGACGAAACAACTGAATAAATCCCTTGAAAATGACGAGGAGCGGCTCAAAAGGCGGCTTGTCAATTATTATAGGCGAGAGGCAAAACGGCTTGACAAAGAAATAGCCTCGTTTTATCAGCGTTACGGCGAAAATAACATAATCGAATACAGGAAACTGTTACAGCAAATGAGCAGTGACGATATACAGTTGTTATATGAAGATATGGACGAGTTCGCTCAGAAATATCCTCAATATTCGCATTTAATGCCGACGAGAGCAAATATCTATAAACTGACAAGGTTAGAGGGCTTACAGCAGAGCGTATATATGGCTCAGTTACGGCTCGGAGCGATAACAGATATAGAACTTACCGCTCACTTGCAGAAACAGGCAAAAAGGTACGGCAAAGCCGCCGACACGGCTAACGGTAAAGTGTTCAATATGGTTAATGAGCAGACCGTTAAGGGCTTCGTTAATAATAATTGGTCGAACGGTAAGAATTTCTCGCAGAGGATATGGGATAACGCACAAAAGTTATCCGATACTCTTAATACCGAACTTGCACAAGGCTTTGCAAGGGGCGAGACCTACGATAAACTGACAAAGCAGATAACCGATAAGTTTGAGACTGTCTCTCGCAATAACGCTTATAGGCTTATATATACCGAGGGTACATATGTAATGAACGAGAGTTCAATTCAAGGATTTAGCGAGGATTTCGAGCAATACGAGTATTCAGTAGTTGAGGACGGTCACGCCTGCCCGATATGCACCGCCTTAAACGGCAAGGTGTTTAATATAAAGGACAGAGTACCGGGCGTAAACTTTCCGCCTATGCACCCTTGGTGCCGATGTTCTTTTAAGATACATGTAGACGATTGGAACGAATGGTTAAAGGCTCAGTCAAATAAGACAAGAGCGGAAAAGGTTATTGAGAGGCTGTCAAGTGGTGACGGCAAAGGATTAACACTTATTACCGATGATGCTATTAATAAAGTGCCCTTGATTTCAACGCCTAAAATGACTAATGCAGATGTATTAAAATTACAAGCCCTGCATAAAGAATTGTTAGAGTATGCAAGAGATAATAACAATTCGGAAGAGGTCGCTTTTTTAGTTAATTCTAAATTTGAAAAGTTCGATGTCATAAAGGGCGATATAGAAAGTTTGGATTTAACAGGAAAATCCGCTAAATACATTTTACATAATCACCCGAATAACAGTTCTTTTTCATTGAATGATATATCGTATTTAGTCCAAAATAAGCCTGAATTTATTTCATTAGTGACAAATAGAGGAAAGGTCGAACTGTTAGAATTGAATGAAGACTTTAACAAGGCGACATTCAAAGTTAAATTTAAGAGATTAAAGAAAAAATATAAAAAAGATATTGCAAATAATAAGAAAAAAGGCTATACTAAAATTGCAGAGAATTTACTTAATGATAAATCTCTCGGATTTACTTTGAGGAGTTGAAAAGTATGTATTCCGATGAAAATTTAGAAAAAATCTTAAATCAATGGCTTAAAG
>ERZ1034680.1128-NODE-1128-length-10740-cov-51.249883_pt1 | contig 10740 bp, 6 predicted proteins | sample MGYA00520639_ERZ1034680 | MGnify/ENA primary metagenome ERZ1034680 (study PRJEB33766, sample SAMN09781760) | gut metagenome | biome: gut microbiome | host: Homo sapiens | place: Madagascar | study: EMG produced TPA metagenomics assembly of the PRJNA485056 data...
TTCATTACCTGGTGAATGCAGCTGGTAAGAATGCCAACCTGCTGATGAACATCGGTCCTCAGCCAGATGGTGAACTTCCTGCAGTTGCCTTGGAGCGTTTGGCAGAAATGGGAGAGTGGATGAAGACTTACGGCGAAACCATCTATGGTACCCGTGGCGGCATCGTGGCTCCTCATGATTGGGGTGTTACTACCCAGAAGGGCAACCGTCTCTTCGTTCATATCCTGAACCTGAAGGATAAGAGTCTCTTCCTGCCTCTCGGAAACAAAAAGGTGAAGAAGGCATTCGACTTTGCCAGCAAGAAGCCGGTGAAGGTTCAGAAGTGCGAAGGTGGTGTGCTCCTGAATCTCGGTGAGGTTCCTACAGAGATGGATAAGGTTGTGGAAATCGCACTCTAAGATTGTGTGAATATTATATTGGAAAAGTGTCGTAATCTCCTGGAATATTGGAAATTGCGACACTTTTTTGTTTTGTGGAAAAATGCTATTTGCGTTATCGGAAACGATCCTTTCTTATTATCGGAAAAATCTTTTTCGTTATAGAAAAATCCTATCCCAAAAGGTTGGCTATGGTTTGCTTTACTCTTTCTGCTGAGGTAACAGGAGAGTTGCTTTCATCAGCACCCTCGGCACCCATATACACGTTGGTATTGAGCTGCTTCATCTTGCTCGGCACATTGACTCTTGCCGAGAAGTGATATTCGTGGATACCGGTAGCATCGAAGATGGTGCGGATGTTATCCTCGTTTACGCCACATCCGGCAAGGAGGATGATTCGTCCGGCTGCTGCCTGCTTGAGCTCTGAAAGAAGCGCTACGCCTTCTACAGCCTTAGGTTGTTGACCCGATGTAAGGATGCGGTCGCAACCCAGGGAGATGATGTCTTCCAAGGCTTTCTGAGGATTGGCTGTTCGGTCGAAGGCACGGTGGAAAGTAACGCTCATCGGCTTCAGTTCTTTGCCGCCTTTCGCCAGTTCCACGAGTCGGCGGTTCGCCTCCATATCCACTTCTCCATCCTCTGTGAGGCATCCTATCACTACGCCATCCACGCCCAGTTTTCTGCAGAGGCGGATATCCTCCTCCATGCGTTCAATCTCCAGCGGAGTGTAGAGAAAATCGCCACCACGAGGGCGGATGATGACGTGGAGCAAGGTCTTATCCAACAACTTTCGGGCAACTTTTATCTCGCCATACGATGGGGTAGTGCCACCCTCAGGTATGCCTGCACACAGTTCCACACGGTTGGCTCCACCTTCCTGCGCAGCCAGACAGCTCTCTACGCTGTTGGCGCATATTTCAAACTTAAAATCGTCTCTGTTCATAGTTTCTATTTTTTCTTTCTATTTAGTTATTTAATTATTACTAATTTTTTCTCTTTTTACTTGATTTCTCAATATTTGCTGCAAAGATAACATTTTTTCTTTTGGGGATGGCTATTATTTCGAAAAAAAACATTATTTTTGCAGAAAGTTTGTAACGTAACATCAATATATTAACTGGAATATAATAAATATAATTAAAAAGCTAACTAACAATGAGAAAGTTTTTAGTAATGTTCGCCATTACATTCTTAGCCTCTTGGCAGACAATGTTGGCAGCAAACGGCCACTTCATTACCGATGCAGCTTATCGCACGAAAGTGGAAACGGCCTTCAAACAGAAGGTAAATCTTGTAGGTAAGCAGTTTTATGACCAGAAGATGCTCAAGCAGCAGAAAGCTACAGCCGATGAGCAGGGAGCCTTGCAGTTCCTCTACGCCTACATGCCTGTGGCTGATGTAACCGACTATCCTACCAGCTTCTTCCTGGAGAATGTGCGCACCAGCTTCGAGGCACGCCAGCAGATGGCTTGGGGAAACAAGGTGCCTGAGTTGCTCTTCCGCCACTTCGTGCTCCCTGTGCGCATCAACAATGAGAACCTGGATAATTCGCGTATGGTATTCTTCAAGGAATTGAAGGAGCGCGTAAAGGGTATGGGTATGAAGGATGCTATCCTCGAGGTAAACCACTGGTGCCACGAGCTGGTAACCTATCAACCATCCGATGGCCGTACTTCGGCTCCTCTTTCTACCATCCGTTCGGCTTACGGCCGCTGCGGTGAGCAGAGTACCTTTACGGTAGCTGCCCTGAGAGCTATTGGCATTCCTGCACGCCAGGTTTATACCCCACGCTGGGCACATACCGATGATAACCACGCCTGGGTAGAGGCTTGGGCAGATGGTACCTGGTATTTTCTGGGAGCCTGCGAGCCGGAAGCTGTACTGAACCTGGCTTGGTTTAATGCTCCTGCATCCCGTGCGATGCTGATGCATACCAAGGCGTTCGGTGACTACAATGGTCCTGAGGAGGTAATGCTCCGCACTTCCAACTATACCGAGATCAATCTCATCGACAACTACGGTTCTTCTGCCCGCATCGACTTCGAAATCGTAGATGCAGCAGGCAATCCTGTAGATGGTGCCAAGGTGGACTTCAAGATCTACAACTATGCAGAGTTCTGCACCGTAGTAACCAAATATACAGGTGCTGATGGTGCCACCTTCCTTTCTGCCGGCAAGGGCGATATGATGATCTGGGCATCCAAGAACGGCAAGTATGGTTTTGCCAAGGCATCTTTCGGCAAGGACAAGAAGGTAGTGGTTCGTATGGATCATCAGGTAACTGTACCTGGCGCAGAGCAGAAGACCATCCTCTTCCGTGACTCCTTCGATATCGTTCCTCCTCCAGAGCATGCCAATATCCCAGAGGTATCTGCCGAGGCAAGAGCCAAGAACCTGGAGCGCTTTGCCTATGAGGATTCTATCCGCCATGCCTATCTCGCAACCTTCTACAACAAGGAGAGTGCATTGCAGGCTCTGAAGGATAATGGTCTTGCTGCAGGTTCAGAAGAGAATACCCAGAAAATGGTGAAGTATCTGGTAGGTTCAAGCGGTAACCACCGTGTCATCCTCACCTTCCTGAAGAATCACAAGGACCGTATCGACCGTGCCATCAAGCTGCTCGGTACCTTGAGTGCCAAGGACTTGAGAGATATGCAGATGGATATCCTGGAAGATAACTTCAATGCCAAGAGCGATCAGCTTTCTCCTCGCGTGGAAAACGAGATGATCATCACTCCGTTCAAGCAGTTCTTCGAGAAGGAGTTTGCCAAGCAGCAGGTAGCCTTCAAGAACAATCCTAATCTGCTGGTAGAGTGGGTGAAGAAGAATATCCGAATCAATCCTGACCTGAAGGCGCTGCAGATTGCGCAGACACCTATCGGCGTATATCGTTCACGCCTTACAGACGCCCGCTCTCGCAAGGTTTTCTTCGTAGATGTAGCCAGAAGCTTGGGCATCGAGGCTCAGGTGGATGAGGTGACTAAGAAGACTCAGTATAAGAATGCCAATGGTGGTGAATGGATTGACGTCGATTTCGATAATGCCGTGCAGAAGGCTTCTGCCATAGGCAAGTTCGTGCTGAACTACAAGGATAATGGTGCTGTGGATGATCCTAAGTACTACAGCCATTTCACTATCCATCGCATCAACCCTGATGGTTCTACCTCGCTCCTGGAGTATCCTGAGGAGGGTTGTACCTGGAGCGGTACCTTCAAGAATGGCGTAGATATGGATGAGGGCGATAATGCCCTGGTATCTGGTACCCGTCTTGCCAACGGTGGTGTGCTCGCAGAGATGCAGCTGTTCCATGTAAAGCAGGGGGCTACTACCCAGGTGGATATGAATCTGCGCAGTTCTGAGACAGAGATTACCGTAAAGGGTAACTTCAATTCAGAATCCAAGTTCATCCTCTTGCCAAGCAATCAGGAGGTTAGCCTTTTGAGCCAGACAGGTCGCGGCTACTTCGTAACAGGTATGATCGGTGTAGGTCAGGAGCCAACCAACCACGCCTTGAAGGATATCGCCAAGGTGGCACCGGTATTCGAGAAGTGGGGTCGCCCTATCGTTATTCTCTTTGAGGATGAGGCATCTGCCAAGAAGTTCAGAATCTCAGAGTTCCCAGGTTTGCCAAAGAACATCATCTTCGGTATCGACAAGGATGGTTCCTGCCGCAAGGAGATGGTGGAGAACATGAAGCTTCAGAACAAGAACCTGCTTCCTATCTTCACGATTTCTGATACCTTCAACAGAGTGGTATTCCTCTCTCAGGGTTATACCATCGGATTGGGTGAGCAGCTGGAATCTGTGATCAAGAGATTATAAAATCTGAGCGTTTCAGCGTCTCACTTCATTTACGCTAGTACTTTTTGCGTGAGAGATAGTGCAAACACCATATAAAAATAAAAAGCCCAGAGCATTCCGCCCTGGGCTTTTATTTTGCTGTTATTTCTTCACGGAGATGGTTTTGATCTCCACCTGCATATCCTTGTCGGCTGTACGGTTCTTGGTAAGCCACTTCTGGAAATCCTCGTACTTCAATTCTCTAGGCAAACCGGCTACGGCATTATCTATCGCCTTGATGAATGGGTTAGGCGAACTGATTACATAGATATAATTCGTTTCTGCCGCCTTTTCGCAGGTCATGTTATATTCATCTACATCTGCCGGCTGAAAGAGCGGTGCAGCCGTCTTGGAATTGAAAAATACGTATCTCGTGTTGGCATCCACCCTCACCTTGCCATCCTGAGATGACTGATAAGGCAGGAGACAGTAGGCATTCTTGCTGTCATCTATCAGATAAACGGCTACGTATCCCTTGGTAGATGACTGGTAGGAGAGATAGAGATCGTCGCCACTCTTGAAGTTGTCGCTTTCGAATCTATCTTCTGTACCGTTTCTCAGAATCTTTGCCACGAAACTGTTCTGTGTGGCAACCAGCTCCCGTGCCTTTCCGCTTACTGAGCATTTCACCACCAGCATGCCCTGTTCGTAACTGATTTCGTACTTAGGTTCGCCGATGGTTTCCAGCCATTCACCCTTCACATCGCTGCTGCTCAGCGAGGTGAAATCCGTCTGGGTAGAGCCGTTGGTATTGTTCATCAGGGTTGCGTTATGCTGCGCCACCACGGTGCCGAACTCATCGCCCAAGGCTTGAATCTGCGCTCTGCTCAGAGCCGTCTTCTTGGCTTGCTCCAGCGAAACGTTTTCCGGTGCATGGTAGATGTATTCTCCGTGCACTTTCCTGGTGCGCTGGGCATAGCTGGTTGTAGCTACGCCCAGGAACATCAGAATCATCACAAAAATGTAGTGTCTCATCCTTGCTGATTTTTATGTTATTCTTATTTCAGTTTCAGCTCTTTCCAGCCTGCTGCAAGCGAGGTAGAAGGAGTGGCAGTAGGAGTCTGAACCTTGCGGTTGATAACCACAGACTGCTGCTTCACATTTTCAGAGATGTAGCTTTCAAGTTCGCCGAGGCTTACATCACCCTTGGTTTCCTGGAGTTTCTTCAGGAGATAGTAGGTGAAGAGGCCATGACCCTTGGCTGAGTATGGGAATGCAGTTTCATCGCCCGATGCTGCACTGAATACCACCATGTTGCCACGTGGATCTTCCTGCTTAGCCTTCAGCGCTACGCCACGGGCAGAAGCCAGCATGCCTTCCTCGCGCTTCGAGCCGCTGAAGCAGGCATCCAGGAACACCACAATCTCCTTTGCCTTGGTAGAACCCAACTCGGCATAGAGCTTGTTCAGAGAGTAGCAACCCTCTGTCTGCGTGCCGTCGGCATCGGTAGGAAGCAGGTAGGCATCCTTCGTAGATTCGTTAGGAATACCATGACCGGCATAGTAGAATACGATGTTGATGTCGCCGTTGAATGCGCTGGCGATATTCTTGATATCGCGTATGGCGCGGAGCATCGTACCGTATGAGGCATCAGCATAGTAACGCACGTTTTCTGCCGGCATGCCCAGTGTCTTCTCGCAGTATTTGGAGAAGGCAAGACCATCGTTCAGAGCCAGTGGTACGCCTGCCACATTACTGTAGTTCTGGTTGGCGATGACCACGGCAAAGGTCTTGGTGTTGCTGGTAGGATTCTCTGGGATATTCTCATCCACATCCGATGTTCCCAGCTTCACGTTCTGCTGCTGTACCGTCTGCTTGTTTGCATTCTCGTTGGATGCCAGCATATTGGCGGTGATAGGGTCGAAGTGTACCTCTACGTTGGTGGCGGTATAGTTGAGCGCTGCTGCGTTGTCGTACTGATACTGCTTGCCCGAAGGGGTGATGATGGTGAGCTTGGCGAGTGCCAGGTGATCCTTGTCGATGAAGTACTCTGGATCCTTAAACTGCATGCCGTTCCAGTTGGAAGCGAAGATGCGTGCCTCGTTGTTGGCTCTTGGCACCGGTACGATCATCTCGCCGAGATCAGGCGATGTTACCAGGAATACCTCGTGGTCGGCATCGTATGGTTTCAGTTCCAGATGACGCAGGTTTACTCTTGATTCGTACTTGCTGATGTATTCCTGCTGCGCAAGTCGCTGCATCTCGGCAATCTTGGCATCTCGGTTCTTCTCGGTCATGCGGGCACGGTATTCATCCAGTGTCTCATAGCTGTCCTTCTTCTGCCACTTGTCGATGCGGTTTTCGATGAATGGGATCGCGAAGGCAGAGTAAGCTGGGATTCCCTTCTCCTCTGCAGCACTCTGGTCGTTGCTTAGTGTCTGTGTCTGAGGTGCAGCGGCAGCGATGGTTGGCTTTACCTCGCCATTGAACTCGATGAGCTGAGGAATCACGTTCGACTCGATTTTACCGCCTCCGAGCGAAGCCAGCTTGTTGTTGATGATATTGAAGTTTTCCTTATCACCTACACACTTGTATGCGATAGCGAGTGCCTGGGTGTATTTCAGCGAAAGAGGGTCGCTGATGATGATGTTCTTGATGTGACCGATAGAATAGGTGAAGTAATCCTTATATACGGTCTCCAGATCCTTGATGTGAGGATCATTTTCCTTGAGCTCCAGCGCCTGGTTATAGTTTTGCACACCTATATTGTAGTTGTTGATAGCCAGGTGTTTCAATACATCAAGAGCCTTAGGATGAGCTACTTGCAGTTTCTTGTAGATATCGAGCGCCTGCTCGAAATGATGGCCTTCCTCATAGAGTTTACCCTGGATGTTGAGAAGGGTCTCATCGTCTGGGCGGAGGGCAAGACCCTTGCCTACGAACTTCTGGAGATTGGCATTATCCTTGTGGTCGATACACAGATTTACTGCCGACGAAATGATGTCATAGTCGGTAGGATAGTTATCAGATGCCTGTTCGAGAGTGATGACGGCAAGCTGATATTTATTGGATTGTGCGCAAGCCTTGATGAGGTTGACGAATACCGATTTACGGTACTTCTCGTCACCCGAACGGAGATAAGCTTGCAGGTATGGAATAGCTTCCTCATACTGGCGGCGGTTTACCAGATTGGCTGCCGCAAAGTAAGAGAGCTGTGAATAGGCATTTTGAGAGGTGTAACCACCATTGGCAAAGTCGGATAAGCCGACAACATCCACGTAGGCGCGTGCAAACTTGATGGCGTTTCCTGTGCTCTGGTTGTTACTGTTATAGGCAGCGGCATTAGGTAGGAAAGCAATGATATTCTTCATATTGGCCATCGCCTGTGAATATTCGGTACTCGTCTTCTCAGAGTGGGTAATGATGGCGTAAGTTGCCGTATAGCAACGATATAGCGCGTCGTACATCTGGGATTTGTCCTCGTCCTTATTGGCGAGCTGAACAAACTCTCTGTAGGCGTCGTTAGAGTCAGTTATCGTCTGGGCAGCCAGTTTGCTGCCCGACGATAAGAGTAAAATAGATATTGCAATAAATACTTTCTTCATTATAGAATCCATCAATATTAGAATACATCAATAAAGGTGAACTTCACGCCGATGCGGCGGTATTCTCCACCCTTGTTCTCAGATACTTCGATATAAGTATCATAAGAGGTCTTCATCTTCTGGAGTGCTGGGATATTCTTCTCGATATAATCCTTCACACCCATGGCACGCAAGTAAGCCAGCTGATCGTTCTCGCCGATACCGGTAGATTTGGTTACGGTGATATTGCTCAGTTCGCCGTTCTTGTGTACTGGTTCCTGCTCGAAGTCGCCATAGCAGCCATCGTATGCCACGGTGCGACTGAATGGTAAGGCATCTGCCATACCGGTAATCTGAATCTTCACCTGCTTGCCCTCTGCGGTATATTTGGCGAAATCTTCCTCCAAAGCCTTCTTCACGATGGCGAGCATTGCCTGAGCGGCATTGGATTCTTCTACCTTGAAGCGACCTGGTGCAAAGTCATCCTTGGCCGAGTACTCCTCATCTACAGCATAAGATACATCTACATCATAGTTGAAGATGTTCTTACCTGATGCATCGGTGGCGTTGGCTACCTTGGTATGTACATCTATCTTGGTATGATCAGAGATGATGTTCTGCTCCTGGGCATTCTTCATGATCTTGTTCTTGATTTCCTCAAGCTTCAACTCTTCCATCTTGGCACCCTGAAGCTGCTCGAATGGTACGAAGTTGTCATCTGACTCCAAGAATGCCAATGACTTACGCTCGGTGTTGTCGAACACGTATTTCTTGCCTGTCTTCTTGTTGATAACCTCGGTATATACAAGCTCGAATTCATCCTTGTCGTTCAAACCATACTGGGTATTGGTGAATTCCAGGCTTCCTGCATCCATGCCTTCCAACTCGCTAACAGGTACTGTCAAGTAGATGCTTGGCATGTTGTTGAATTCCAGGGTCAACATATTCATATCTGAGTTATAGTTACCGAGCTTTACGTCGGATGTGGTGAGGAGATTATCTGCCATGTTGGTAGCAATCTGTGACTCAAAGAGGCGCATCTGCTTCAATCTTGATTCCTCGTTCACACGGGCATTGTAGTCGTCAAGGCTCTCGCCTTCCATACGCTTCATCCACTCATCCATGCGGCTGTTCAACTCATTCTTCAGCTTCTCCTGACGGTTAGGACTCAGGAATCCTACCGGGGTAAAGACGATTCCGCTGGTATAGTTGTGTACCAGGTAGATATCGTTCTTCACGTTCTTGGAGAAGTTGATGTACTTGATTCCGCCTTCCTTGGCATCCACGTACTGGCGGTCGTCCTCATTGAGCAGGTTGATGAAAGCCACACGCTGGTCGCCTGTTACGATAGCCAGATACTTGTTTTCCGGGTGGAAGAAGCATCTTTCAGCGATACCCATGGCATCGAAGTGCTTGCTCACGGTGAAAGTCTTGGTATCATATACATCGCAGGTTCCGTCTGCTGCGAGAACAGCCATCTGCTTGCTGTTGCTTGAGAAGGCTACATCCTTGAAATCTGCCTTGAGCGGAAGGGTAGTGCGCACGGTTTCATTCTCCAGGTTGATGACCTGAAGCTTATCCTTGGTGCTGGCGATGAGGAAGAATCCGTTAGGGCTTGCATCGAGGCGAGTAGCTGGTTCGTTGATGGCGAAACTCTTCACCTCGCGGGTCTTGCGGGTTTCAAAGATGTGGATTTTGGAATCAGATCCCATCACGTAGAGGAACTTGGCGTTTGGTGAATAGCAGATAGCCAGTGGCTTAAACAGCTTGTTGGTCGTAATCTTGCCCAATTGCTGATCCTTGGTTATCAAACTAAATACATCTACGGTATTCTTGTCTTTCTTGCTGTCGATGAAGGCATACGAACTGCCGCTTGGGTTGATGGTAAGTGCATTGATGCGATTACCTGTGTACATCAGGTAGTTACGCATATTATAGATTTCCTTGCCATTGTAGTAGTAGTAGCCACTGTAGTAGTTGGCAAGTCCATCTGGTACCTTATCGAATTTTACCTTGATTTCGTGCAGCTGCTTTTTCTCAGCCTCCTGTGCAGAGAGGCTGAGTGCAGTGCATCCTAACAGGCAAACAATTGCCAATGTAGTCTTTTTCATGTGACTTTGCAAGTATTATTTTGTTCCCAATACGTTATCAAGTTTCTTGTGAAGCTCCGCACTCTCGTTTTCGAGGCTCTGGCGGATGGCATTCTTGGCAGCAGCCTTAGCCATGGCTCCATTGTATGCGATGCGGACGAGTACTTCCTTGTTCTTGTTCTTCAAGGTACGGTAGCACTCCATGACTGTGATGGTTCTGCCGATGCTCTGTACGATGAGGCTCTTGCTGGCCATGATACTCTTGGTAACGGTAACTGCTTCTTCCATGGCAAGCTGCTGAGTAGCTACAGAGTTGTCGATAAGACCTGAAACTTCTGTCTGAATCTGAGCTGCAAGGTTCTGCTTGGCCAGTTCCATGGCTTGCATCTTGGCGCCGTCATAGTTCTCACCGATACTCATGGCTTCACCCATGATGTACATTGGGTACATAGATTCGTCATACTGATACTGCATAGCGTATGACTTATCCAACTGCTTTTCCAGTGGGAGTGCACCAGGAGCTGTCTGCCAGCCTTCTTTCTGAAGCTTCTTGGCTTCTTTCTTAGCAGCCTTTGATGCTTTCTCGTTGAGTTCAGACTTAGATGCCTTGAGCATCTCCAAGCGTTCTTTTCTTAAGTCCTTAGCATTCTGTGCCTGGGCAAATGAACTGATAGGTGCTGCCATCAGGCAGAGCAAACCTACAAGGAAAAATAGATGTTTCATAAGCTTTGAATTTTATATTATCATTATTCTTTTTCTTTGCAAAGGTAGGGAAAAAAAGCCAATATCTGTTGGTTCATTTTGGTTCAATTCTCCTTGCCTTACCTATACTTGATAGATTTCTGCTACAAATATACAAAAAAATAATAAAAGAATCTCATAAACCTATAAAAAAAGCCGCAAATGGCT
>ERZ1034680.1139-NODE-1139-length-10654-cov-28.467403_pt1 | contig 10654 bp, 7 predicted proteins | sample MGYA00520639_ERZ1034680 | MGnify/ENA primary metagenome ERZ1034680 (study PRJEB33766, sample SAMN09781760) | gut metagenome | biome: gut microbiome | host: Homo sapiens | place: Madagascar | study: EMG produced TPA metagenomics assembly of the PRJNA485056 data...
GCCTGAAAGGCCAATGGAGCACTCAGCCCAGGGCAAGCGTAGCGACACCCTGGGTCCCCCCGTGTTGGAGCAGTCGCGCCCTGAAAGGGCAAAAGCATTACAATGTGCTTTAGACTTTTACCGGGCAGCAATAGTTAACTATAGTGCCCCCTCATTCTCTCTTTCAAAGGCATCGAGCACCTTGAGTGTCTCGGTATAGCCGGCACGGATAATGCGCTCGGCATTGTCGAAGTCGAATACGCCAAAGCGGTTCATGGGTATGTTTATCGCAATGTCGGGCGGTGTGAGTTTTTGCATGAGCACCGTGTTACGTTGAATTTGTAATGCCATGGCGGTGGACAGCAGTGTCATGTAATTGCTGGTGGTGCTGTCGGGCACAAAAGCCGATATGAAACGTTGGAGCGACAACAAACTGCTGCGCTCGCGCTCGCGTTTGCGGGCCAAGTCGCGCACCTCCTCAATGTCCTCGCTGGCGGGTGCGCTCACATTGACCGACACGAGCAGGTCGCCCTCGGTGCGCACGGCGCGGTTGAGCGGCAGCGGATTGACTATGCCGCCGTCGACAAGCACATGGTGAGCCACCTTGATGGGCTTGAACACCGACGGCATGGAGATGCTCGAACGTATGGCGCGGTGGAGGCTGCCCTTGCTGAACACGACTTCGCGCTGTGTGACGAGGTCGGAGGCTATGGCGCGGAAGGGTGTGGGGAGTTGCTCTATTTTGGTGTCGGGCACCATTTCTTTCAAGGCCCGCATCACTTTGTCGCCCTTTACAAGGTAGCTCTTGCTCAGTGAGAAGTCGAGCAATGACAGTACTTCGCGGCGTGTGAGCTGGCAAAACCATGTTGTGGCGGTGTCGAGTTGGCCGGCACAATACAGTCCGCCAATGAGTGCCCCCATCGAGGCTCCCGCCACGGAACTAATGGTGTAGCCACGCTCGTGCAGTGCCTTGATGGCACCAATGTGGGCATAGCCGCGTGCGCCGCCGCTCGACAGTACAAGGGCCACCTTGCGGGGTGAGGGGGCTGCAGCGGGGGGGTATGATGGTGTGAGTTCGTTCATTTTCGAGTTGTTGAAGTGTCAAAGTCGTAGTTGGTGGGTATGCACAGTTGCATACGTGTGCCATGATGGGGTGGTGGCACATTGACAATGCTGAAGGTGGCCGCGTGGCGGTTGCGTTGGTTCAGAATTTCGAGTGTGCGTGCTATGAGCCGCAGTCCTGTGCCGGTGTCGCGGCCGGTGCGTTTGACTTTGCCCGGATTGTAGCCCTGGCCGTTGTCGGTGACGCACAGATGCAGCATGTTGTCGTGCAGTTCGATGGCAATGTGAATGGCACACTCATCTGTCAGTGTGGGGAAAGCGTGCTTCAGCGCATTCTCAACAGGTATTTGCAGCGACATGGACGGCACCAGCCATTGGCTGTGCTCGAGTTGGGGCGTCACTTGCCAGGTGACGTGCGGCAGGGGCCCCTTGCTGTAATGGTGCAGCTCTACATAGTGGCGCACAAGGGCTATTTCGTCGCACAGGGGCACGGCCACCTTGCCCGATGTGAGCAGGTTGCCACGCAGCACGTCGATAAGCAGTTCGACGGGTTTGACCAGTTCGGGGTAGCGCTGCAGCTTGGGCAGTACCGTGCCCAGCACATTGAATATGTAGTGGGGCGACACGCGGTTGCGCACTATGTCCATGCGCAGTTCGGTGATGTGTTGCATTTGCCGTTTTATGCGCTCCTGTGTGCGGCGGCGGTAGGTTACAATAATCAGTGTGGCCACCAGAGCCAGCATAATCAGTGCACCAATAATGAGCAGTATGAAGTTTTGCTGCCGCGCGGTTTTGGCTGAATAGTCGGCCAGGGCCACTTGTTGGTGCAGCAGTGTGGTGTCGCGTTGGTAGCGTTCGCCCATTTCGGTCACATTGTTGCGCGTTTGTAGGCTGTTGAGTGTGTCGGCATAGCGGTTGGCCTGCTGCAAATAGTGGTAGGCGCGCTGCCACATGCCGTAGCGGGCAGCATAGCGTTGCAGACGGCGGTAGTGCAGCATGAGGTAGCGTGGTGAGCCTGTGGCAAGTGCCGAATCGTTGATGGCCTGCAGTTGGGTGGCCGCCTTCGATATGTTGCCTTCGGCCAGGCTGAGGTCGGCCAGCAGACTCTTGATGTAGAATATCTCTTTTGGCTGCATGCGTTGCATTGCGGCTACTTGGCAGCGGTTGAGGTGAAGCCTTGCTTGTGGCAGTTTGTCTTGCATCAGGTACACTTCGCCCATGTTGGCATCGCAGTTAATCAGCAACACTTTGTCGTTGAATTTTTCTGCCAGCTGTCTGGCCTTGGCAAAACTCTTGAGCGCCTGGTTGTACTGCTCTTCGTAATAGTAGCAATTACCTAACGAGAAGTGGTAGAAGAACTGCGTTTGCAATGACTCCCTGTCGATGTGCTGTGCTGCCTGTGCAAAGAATTTGTGCGCCTCGGTATAGTTTTCGAGTTCCATGTACACCTGGCCAAGTCCTGAACATATTGATGCACGGCTTCGGGTGTCGTGGAGCGAGTCGCACAGGAAGAGTGCGTAGCGGTAGTACTGTGCGGCACGGGGCATCTTGCCCGACTGCATGTAGATGTCGGCCAGATTGATGGTGACGGCAATGAGCTCGCGCCCCTTTGGCGGGTGGTTGAGCAGTGTGAAGGCCCTCTCGTAGCATATTCTGCCCTCGTGCTGCTTGCCGCCTATTATGGCATTCACCCCTCGGTGGTTCCAGAGCAGCCCCTCAATGTAGTGGCTGCCGGTGTGGGTATGGCACCAATGCTGGACGCGGGCATAGTGGTGTGCCGCACGCAGGGTGTCGCCGAGCAGCTGGTGGGAGGTGCCTCTGAACACCTCGGCCTTGTACCACGACGCACTGTCCGTCAGTGTGCCTTGCAGTGCGGCCAGCGTGCTGTCGGCTTTGGCGGGTGCTGAAAACATCAAGTCGGTGCAGGCGGCTATGATGCTGTCGGCCCTTTCGGCCTCGTCGTTGTGCTCTGTACCATGACAAGCTGCTATCAAACTGCATGACAATAGTGTGCAGACTGACAGCATGATGTGGTGGGTGATGTGCTGTATTAGTTGTAAGGTGTGTTTGTTCACTGTAAGGAAAAGTTCGTGTGTTCTTTTTTAGGAAAGGTGTTTGTAAAGTGTTGGCGGGATTTCCGGTTAACGGGTTGAGAGGTTAACGGGTTAACAGGTAAGTTAGCGAAGCTTTTTAAGTTTCTTACCATTTATACTTTAACATGATAAGTAGTGTAAAGCATACTTACTTGTTAACCTGTCAACCTCTTAACCCGTTAACCGGAAATCCCGCCAACGCGTAAAGTCAGGAACTTAATAACTTGGCAAACTTGCCCGTTAACTTGTCAACCTGTAAACTTGTCAACTTGTCAACCTGTAAACTTGTCAACTTGTTTACTGTCATATTACTCGTTGACCAAGGGCAATGTGGCGTAGTCGCGGCTGTAACGCAGCATTTGCTGGTCGTAAGGCTCGGTGTAGTCGAGTGTTACATTGGTAATGTTGCCCTGGGCATCGCGCTCGGCGTGATAAACGGGGTTGATAAAGCCCTTGTAGGGTGAGAGGTGTAGCTTGTTGTAGCGTGTCAGCACCTCTTTGTGCAACACGGGGTCTACCTTCACGCCATAGTCCTCAACCAGACGGCGTGCGCCTTCGTAGTCGCCCTCGCTCTTGATGCGCTGAATTTCGGCGAGCAACTTGCCAAACAGTTCACGCAGGGCGGGATAGTCGTTTATCTTGACGTACGTTTTGCCATGCTGCTTTACCAGTTCAACCACCTTGTGGGCTTTGCCTTGCTCGTAGGCCCAGTGGGCTATGAGGGCGCGGTTGCGCATGTGCGCCTCCTCAATGTTGTTGCCTGGCTTGATGCGCACGAGCTGCGTCATGAGGCCGTTCATCATGTAGGTGTAGTATTGGCTCTTGTATGCCTCGAGGTTGGGTGTCAAGCCGAGGTCCACCAACTTTTGGTCGGCCACATAGTACAGGCCGAACAGGTCGGCACGTGCCTCCTCGATGGTTGAGCCGTAGGCCTTGAGCGAGTCGGGGTCGGTGCCGGGCAACAGGCGTCCGCTGCCATGGCCCAGGCATTCGTGCAGGTCGGTGTGCAGGTCATCGCAAGCGTCACCATATTGGTTGATAAGCTGGCGGGTGGCCTCGTCGATGACAAACTCCTTGTCCATGCCGCTGCCGTGTGCAGCCTTGTTGTAGGCATCGGTCAGGTTGCCTATGGTTACGCTCTTTGAGCCAAATTCGCGTCGCACCCAGTCGGAGTTGGGCAGGTTGATGCCAATGGCTGTTGAGGGGTAGAGGTCGCCACCCAATATGGCAGCGGTTATGACCTTGGCCGAGATGCCCTTGACCTTGTCCTTCTTGAACTCGGGGGCTACGGGCGAGTGGTCTTCAAACCATTGGGCGTTGGCCGAGAGCTTTTCGGTGCGCTCGGTGGCGGCAAGGTCCTTGAAATTGACAATGGCCTCCCACGATGCTTTCATGCCGAGGGGGTCGCCGTACGACTCAGTAAAGTAGTTGGTAAAGTCGACAAGGCTTTCGGTGTCCTTGAGCCAATGTATAGAGTAGTCGTCGAAGGTGCGGAGGTCGCCCGTGCGGTAGGTTTCGACCAACAGGTCGATAACCTTTTGCTGTGCGGGGGTGTCGGCAAAGGGACGTGCCTTGAGCAGATTGTCGACTATGCGTTCAATGGCTGCTGTGTACATGCCGCCCACACGCCACACGCGCTCGGTGAGCATACCGTATTCGTTGCGCTCCAACCGGCTGTTCATACCCATCATCACGGGACGCGGGTCGGCAGTGGGCTTGCGCTGCGCATAGAACTCTTCGGCCTCGGCCTGTGTGATGCCCGGTGCATAGTAGTTGCAGGCCGATGTCTTGATGAGGTCGTCGCCGTCCTTTTGGTTGACGCGCATGGGCATGACGGTGGGGTCGAACATGACGGGGAAGAGTTCGGCGCACATTTGGTCAATGGTCTGTCCCATTAGCGGCAGCTTGTCGGCCGGCACCTGGTTGATGGCGGTGCGCAGGGCCTTGTCGGTAAATTCGGGCTGGAACTTCTCACAACCATAGTGGTGGTGTATGCCCGACGAGAACCACACCCTCTTGAGGTATACTGAGAGTGCCTGGTAGAATGCGTCCTTATGGTTGCCCTTGTAGTTGGTGTAGACGGCCTCGAGCAGGGCGCGTATGCGCAGGTTGTAACGCCCGTTTTGGTCGAACAGAATGTCGCGTCCATCGAGCGCGGCCTCTTGCAGGTAGTAGATGAATGTCTTCTCTTTGAGCGTGAGTTTGTCAAAGCCCTCTACCTTGTAGCGGAGCATTTGTATGTCGGCAAACTTTTCGTCGGTATACTTAAAACTATCGGCAGTTTGCGCTTGTGCGCCAAGGGCCGATGTGGCAGCTATCATCATGGTGGCTATTGTATGTTTCATAAAAATGACGTTCTAATCGAGTTAGTGCTCTAAATTAGTGGATATCCGTTTCTTGGCTGACGGGTTGACTGGTTGACAAGTAAGTTTGCCAAGCTTTTTTAAGCTTCTTACTATTCAGACTTTAACATAATAAGTAGTGTAAAGCATACTTACTTGTCAACCCGTTAACCTGTTAACCTGTCAACCCGTTAACTTGTCAACTTGTTACCCCGTCAACCAAGAACTCTTCAAGCTGGTATTGTTTACGTACGCTTACTTCAGCCAACCTTTGGCCTCGGCATAATTGATGACAATGTGAATGGTGCCAGCTGCATAGCAGTTTTTGACATAGGGGGGATAGGTGAACACAATGCCGCACTCGGTGAGGGCAGGACGTGGATACCATTTGCCTTTGTACTGCTGCATCTGTCCGCTGCGCACCGAATAGTCGTTGGCATTGGGGGCGGGCAGCACCTCGGCCACCGAAGGCCATGCCTCCTCGTCGTTGGCAGCCTGTGGCCCGGTTTTGAGCTTCTCGCCCACGAGTTTGAATACTTCGGGCAGGGCTTCTTCCTTAAAAATGTCGGTGAGTCCCATTACGCTGTCGGCCTTTTCGTTCATGCTCAAAAAGTAGTGGTAGAGCATGCCATGTGCGCCGCCGGTGTAGGCTTCGTCCTCAATGCTGTAGGTGGTTACGCCTTTGTCCTTCCACTGCCACACGGGCGTGATGGTGGTGCGGAAGGAGTAGTTTTTGGGGGTATATTCAAAGTCCTCCTGTGCGGCCATCTTTTTCATTTCATTCTGGTCGTCGGTGTATCCGCGCTTAACAGCGTTCCACTTGGCCTCGAGCATTTTGTCGAGCTTGGTCACCTCCCATTTGCTTGCAGCGGCAGAGTCAATCATGGCCGACAGCACACGACTTGCCATCAGGCTGTAACCACCGCCCTTTTTTACTTCAACCTTATCGTCGTTGCCCGGCACAAACAGTGTGGCGTCGAATGAAATGCCAGCATTGGCATCTTGTGAGTTTTGCAGGTTGTAATTGGCATTTTTGCTGCTGAAGTCGGCCAACAACTCGTCGTTGTAGTCGCAAAAGTTCTCGGTGTTGTCGCTGTCAACATCTGCGCTGTCTGCAACTATGCTGTCGGCATCGGCCGTACCGGCCCAATCGTCATCTTCAACATACATGTCGCTGTCTACCACAGCGGTGTCGGGCTCCTCGGCCACCTGGGTGCGGGTGGCAGATTGGTGTCCGTGAACTGGCACAAAGGCCGCCATGGTCAATGCGGCAGACACGAGTATAATGGTCTTTTTCATTTCCGTTGCTGTTTTAATGGCTTATTACTTAGAGCGACAAAGTTAGAAAACTAATTTGGATTGCGCAAACGAGCGGGTTGACAAAGTGGGACGTTCCCTTAATTGAATTCTCAGACGAAAAAGTTGCACTTGGTGCTTTTACCATACTACAATAACTTACATACCGAGTATCTTGCATCTTACACTAACATATTGCAACTCATTGATTATTAGTACTTTACGTAGTGTAAGATATTATCAAATTTACCTACACGCAACCTACAAAACCTGCACGCTGCCACACGGCACAAGCACGGGAGGAAGATATCACAGCATAGGGGAGCAGAAAAGTCTGTTGCTCCGACAGATTTCTCTACGTCCCTATGGTGTACAATCCACCGCATACGACAAAAATGACTGCAAGACGGCGGGGTGGGGTGTGTAAGATGTATGCAGGGGTGTGTAAGATACTTTGAAATCATCTTACACTCTTGAAACGTCTGTATATCAACTTGTTACGCACGAAAAGTGTAAGATGGCAGTAAAAACGCACGCACTCTTTTACAAGAGGAATGAGGGCAAGGGGGCAAATATTTGTGTACAAATTGTACACTTTTTTTGTGGGGTGCAATGCCTCAGTGTTACCTTTGCAGCACTTTACTTTTATATCAAATCAAATTGTATTGACTACCATGAAACGAATGCTTAACAGAATGTTGCGCTATGCCGATGCCATTGTGAAACGTGGCGTTGACAAATTGATAGACGCTATCGGACATAGCGCGGAACCACAAACTAAAAACACTGAGACACCCCAGCCGCAAAAGCGCATGGGCAACGACACTGACTGCGCTATTGCCCCTATGGACGAACAGTGCGACATTAGCTATAATGTGCTTGACCGCACGCCCGAAGTACAACGGCGCGACCAGGCGGACAAAGGGTTTGTGCCCGTGAGCAAACAGGTGCGTAATACCATGGTGGTCGCGTCATTCAACGGCGCAGAAAGTGATGATGTTTGGATATTGTGGCGCTCTATGAGATTAGCCGCTAACGCGGGAACATAAGGACAAAAGGACAGAAGAACAAAAGATATAACGCTTATGTTTTCCGCGCTAAGCAGCTAACACAAAGGTAATTTCTTTTGTCCTTCTGTCCTTTTGTCCTTATGTTCCCGCGTTAGCGGCAAATCTCATAGAGCACCACAATATCCTGACTTCATCACCTTTTTTATATAGCGCCTTCGTCAAGCGTAATGCCATAATCGTGCTTTATCTCGTCCATCACGAAGGTGCTCTCGAGCGAGCCAAGATGGGGAATGGTGCCAAGCACGTTGAGCACAAACTCTTGATAGTACTTCATGTTGGGGGCGTGGATCTTGAGCAGATAGTCGTACTGCCCCGAAATGTTGTAACACTCTGTCACCTCGGGAATGTGGGCGATGGTCTTGGCAAAGTCGGCAGCAATGTCGCGTCCCAAACGATTCATCTTAACTTGGCAGAATACCACAAAACCGCGGTTGAGCTTTTCGGCATTGAGCACGGCTATGTAGCCCTTGATTATGCCGTCGCGCTCCATGCGCTGTACACGCTTAAACACGGGGGTGGTGCTGAGATTGACACGCGCTGCCAACTCCTTGACGGTAAGGCGTGCATTGGTTTGTAAAGCGCGCAAAAGTTTGATGTCGGTGGCATCAATAGCATATTTTTCTACCGAACTATCGTCTGGGGTCATGTTACTATGTGTTTGTTCTAATACAACTGCAAAAATAGAATATTATTCTAACTTTACGCAAATGTTTGGTTGATAAATAGCTTTTGCCGTAACTTTGCAATCGAAAACAAGGAGGCATGCCACATGGCAACCGCTACCGCTAATAACGATAACAATAACACAAAAACACAATATAATTATGAGCGAACAGAAATACCACTTCGAGACACTCCAGGTACATGTAGGACAGGAACAGCCCGATCCCGCCACCGATGCACGTGCCGTACCTATTTACCAAACAACTTCGTACGTGTTCCGCAACTCACAACATGCTGCCGACCGTTTTAGCTTGCGCGATGCCGGCAATATCTATGGCCGTTTGACCAACTCTACGCAGGGGGTATTTGAGGACCGTGTGGCAGCCCTTGAGGGTGGTGTGGCAGGTTTGGCTGTGGCCAGCGGTGCTGCAGCTGTCACTTATGCACTGCAAAACATTGTGCAGGCTGGCGACCACATTGTGGCAGCCGACAATTTGTATGGTGGTTCGTTCAACCTTATCACCCACACGCTTTCAACACAGGGTGTTACCAACACCATTGTTAATGTAAACGACCTTGAGGCGCTCGAGGCTGCTATCCAGCCCAATACCAAGGTGGTGTATGCCGAAACTTTTGGCAATCCTAACTCCGACGTGACCAATCTTGAGGCAGTGGCCGAAGTGGCTCACCGTCACAACATACCCTTTATTGTAGATAACACCTTTGGCACGCCTTTCCTTATTCGTCCTATCGAGCATGGCGCTGATGTGGTGGTACACTCTGCCACAAAGTTTATTGGCGGACATGGTTCAAGCCTTGGCGGTGTGATAGTAGACGGTGGCACTTTTGACTGGAAGGCCAATGCCGACAAATTTCCAACCTTGGCCAAGCCCGATCCCTCATATCATGGTGCGGTATTTGCCGATGTGGCTGGCAAGGCAGCTTTTGTTACCCGCATTCGTGCCGTCATCTTGCGCGACACTGGTGCCACCATCTCGCCGTTCAATGCCTTTTTACTTTTGCAGGGCCTCGAAACGCTTTCGTTGCGTGTAGAGCGCCATGTCGAAAATGCGCTGAAGGTTGTCAAGTTCCTGGCCAACCACCCCAAGGTGGCTAAAGTGAACCACCCCTCGTTGCCCGACCATCCCGACCATGCTCTCTATCAGAAGTATTTCCCCAATGGCGGCGGCAGCATTTTCACCTTCGAGGTAAATGGCGATAAGGACGCAGCATGGCGTTTCTGCGACAATTTGAAGATATTCTCACTCTTGGCCAACGTGGCCGATGTTAAGAGCCTCGTTATTCACCCTTACACCACAACTCACTCGCAAATGACGCCTGAGGAGCTGGCACAGCAGCACATTACTCCCTCAACCGTGCGCCTGAGCATCGGCATAGAGCATATTGACGATATCATTGCCGACCTCGACCAGGCTTTGGCCAAGGTGTAAGGGGTAAAGCCCATTTGGGGTAATATTTCATCTCTTTAAGTTCATCTGTTTTGGCGGAATTGGATAGGTGTTACACTTATCCAGTTCCGCTAATTTTGTTTTGCCGTAAATGGGTCATGGTTTTCACGAACAATTCTCTGTAAACTTCGTCAGTGCGTCACCCAATCAATAACGTAACTCGTACAAAAAAGTGGTGAAGTTTGGAGAATGTGGTGTTTCGGCTCACGTAAGTTATGGGATTTGCCGCTAACGCGGAAAACAGAAGAACATAAGGACATAAGAACATAAGAACAGAAGAAACGTTTGTATTAGCCGCTTAGCGCGGAAAACATAAGCAACATAGGTTTGCATAAGATACATATAAGGCCGCTGCGCGGCTGACGGCCACGGACTAACGTCCGGGTGGCCTCAAGAGACATAAGGGCTGACGCCGTAGCGTGCCCTGGCAGCCGCTAACGTTATATCTTTTGTTCTTATGTTCTTATGTCCTTATGCTTCCCGCGTTAGCGGCTAATACACGTTACAATTTATGTTCTTATGTTCCCGCGTTAGCGGCTGATAAATAACGCTACGGCGTTAGCCCTTATGTCTCTTGAGGCCACCCGGACGTTAGTCCGTGGCCGTCAGCCGCGCAGCGGCCTTATATGTATCTTATGTAAATTAAGATGAGAATTTCCAATCACATGCCCACGAGATAA
>ERZ1034680.1144-NODE-1144-length-10626-cov-7.423233_pt1 | contig 10626 bp, 10 predicted proteins | sample MGYA00520639_ERZ1034680 | MGnify/ENA primary metagenome ERZ1034680 (study PRJEB33766, sample SAMN09781760) | gut metagenome | biome: gut microbiome | host: Homo sapiens | place: Madagascar | study: EMG produced TPA metagenomics assembly of the PRJNA485056 data...
AGATAGTCCAGTCCGACGTCCAGCAGAAACTTTATGCGTGTGCGAATCTCCTTGAGTATCTCCGTAGCAATGGCTTTCTGGCGTTCGTCCAGATGCTTCTCCGCCTCGTCCAGCCAAGTCATGAGCGCCTTGATGTCCATGTTGGCAAGTTCAGAGATGTTCTTGTCCCAGACACGATAAGAGAGCGACTCCTTGTTGAGCCTCATGCCCTTACATTCCGGACACTGACATACGGCGAGAAACTGGTCTGCCCATTTCTGTCCGCTTGCCGTGTCGTCGTTCTCCATCACGGAGCGCATATACTTTACCACGCCGTCGAACGTTGTGAAGTAGTCGGAAGAGGTGTGAACCAGTTCCTTGTCTATTTTGACAGGCTCAAGCGAACCATAGAGTATTTCGTCGAGCGTATCCTCCGGTATGTCCTTCACGGGAGTCTTCAGCGTGCATTCCGCCTTCTCCAGTATGGCACCTATCTGCCAGAAAATCATCTGGTTCTTGTATTTTCCCAACGGCACAATGGCTCCCTGATATATGGATAAGGTGTCGTCGGGAATGACCTTCTTCATGTCAATCTCGTTGACGTATCCTAAACCCTTACACTTCGGGCAGGCACCTTCAGGCGAGTTGAATGAGAACATGTTAGGGGCCGGGTCGCGATAACTGAGCCCCGTCGTCGGACACATAAGTCGCTTTGAGAAGTTCTTCGCCACACCCGAGTCCTTGTCCAGAATCATAATGAGTCCGTCGCCCTGTCTCATGGCAGTCTCAACGGTCTTTCTGAGTCGGTCTTCGAATCCCTTGCGCATCTGCATCTTGTCAATCACCACCTCAATGTTGTGGTTCTTGTATCGGTCAGTCTTCATGCCCTGCGTTATCTCCATAATCTCCCCGTCCACACGGGCATAGAGATAACCCTTCCTCCGCAAGCTCTCGAAGAGTTCGCGGTAGTGTCCCTTACGTTGTCTTACGAGAGGAGAGAGGATGTAAATGCGTCGGTCGGCATAGTCGGTCTCAATCATGTTGATGATTTTCTCCTCCGTATACCTCACCATCTTCTCGCCGGTGGCATAGCTGTAAGCCGTACCCGCACGTGCGAAAAGCAGTCTGAGATAGTCATAAATCTCCGTTGTGGTGCCCACCGTGGACCGTGGATTGCGGTTGGTGGTCTTCTGTTCTATGCTGATTACGGGGCTAAGTCCGGTTATCTTGTCAACGTCCGGACGCTCCATGTCGCCGAGAAAGTTGCGTGCATACGCCGAGAACGTCTCGATGTATCGGCGCTGTCCTTCAGCGTAGATGGTGTCGAACGCCAATGACGACTTGCCCGAACCGCTAAGACCCGTGATGACAGTAAGGCTGCCGCGCGGAATCTCCACGTCGATGTTCTTAAGGTTGTGCACACGTGCGCCCCATACGTTTATTTTGCCCTCTTCCATGTCGTTGTTGCTCATATAACTCATGTGTAAGCTTTGATGTAGTGTGTCAGGGGCTTATTCGCCGCCCGTCGTTCCTGAAGTTTCCGTATAACCTCTAAGCAGGTTTACGTCTTTCTTGATGTTATATTTTCTTCCGTCAGCGCCCTTTGCCTTTACGAGCACAAAGTAGACGCCCTGCTTTACGTCCTTTCCGTTATACTTACCGTCCCATCCTCCGTCAGGGTCGGTCCATTCGTAGAGCTTCTGTCCCCAACGGTTGAAGATGTAGGCATGAAACTCCACCAGACTCTGATGTCCGCTCTTAGCCTTATATATGTCGTTGATGCCGTCGCCGTTCGGCGAGAAAGCGTTGGGCATGTCCAGCTTGCTCTCTGAAATAGATACGGTAATGGGCGTGTTCTCCGACCAGTATTCCTCCGTGTAAGCCACCGTGTCGCCGGCGTTGGTGAACGTGGCGTACAGCACTATGCGGTGAGCGCCAGCCTCCGTGAACGTATATTCCGTGTCCTCCTCATATCTGACAAGGTAGGGCGAGTCGTTTCCCTCCTTCGTGAATCTCCATTCGTAGTGCGCGCTCCATGCCCCCACGTTCTCCGCGTTGGCAGCGAAGCGTACGGTGAGCGGAGCCGAACCTTGATAGCTCGTGCCCGTCTCTTCTCCTTCGGAGGTTATGAAAGTGGCTTGTGGGTCGATGGTGGGGATGTCGTCAGCCTTTACTTGCAGGAACGAGCAGGTAAGGGCGACAAGAAGTATTATGATGTGTTTCATATTCATGCCTGTTTGGTTATTATGCAAAGTTAATGAAAAATTTCTCAGAACAATATATTTTATGTACTTTTGCACAAAAATCAAGGTATACAAACTAAAATTCAGAACAATATGAGACGTCATCTCCGAATGCTATTATGCATGTGTGCCCTCGCGGTCGCCATGGTGTCAGGCGGTCAGAATGTGAAGTGGCAGGACCTTTACAAGGTGAAGAAGAAAGACACGATATACGGCATTGCCAAGAAATTCAACATCACCATAGAAGAACTTCAGAACGCCAATCCCGGCATGAAGAAGTCTGACTATGTGCTTAAGAAGGGCGACCAGCTCCTCATCCCGTTCCCCACGATGAGCAAGGTGAACACTCCGGCGCAGACTCCTGAGACCTCTCGTCCTGCTACGCCGTCTGCGCCCGCTGCCGGCAAGAAGAAGGAAATGGGCGTGGTGCGTGTGGGCGTGATACTTCCGCTTCACAATGTTGACGGCGACGGACAGCGCATGGTGGAGTATTATCGCGGCGTGCTGATGGCATGCGACAGCCTTAAGGCACAGGGTATCAAGACCAACGTGCAGGCATGGAACGTGCCCATTGACGCCAATGTGGCTACTACGCTTGCCGATCCTGCTGCTGCCAAGTGCGACATCATCTTCGGTCCGCTCTATACGCCGCAGGTGAAGCCCATAGCCGACTTCTGCCGCAAGAACGACATAAAGCTGGTCATCCCGTTCTCCATCAACGGTGGCGAGGTGGCTAAGAACGACCACATCTTCCAGGTCTATCAGTCGCCGGAGCAGCTTACGGCTGTAGCCGTGAACGCCTTCATGGAGCGTTTCTCTGACTCGCACGTGGTGGTCGTTGACTGTAACGACGCCACCAGCAACAAGGGCACCTTCACCACAAGCCTCCGCAAGCGTCTTCAGGAGAAAGGCATAACATGCAGCATCACCAATCTGAAGTCGTCAGATCCGATGTTCGCCAAGGCGTTCAACACTACTAAGCGTAACGTAGTGGTGCTCAATACGGCACGTTCGCCGGAGCTTAACTCGGTGTTTGCCAAGCTTGACATTCTGAAGAAGTCGAGCCCCGCTATGCGCGTGTCGCTCTTTGGTTATACGGAATGGCTGATGTACACGAAGCCTTACACCGAGTATTATCACAAGTACGACACATACATCCCCACATCCTTCTACTATAATTCCGTGGCACAGCGCACCAAGAACTTCGAGCGCACTTATCGCCAGTGGTTCAAGTCGGACATGCGTGAGGCTCTTCCTCGCTTTGCCATCACAGGTTATGACCAGGCACAGTTCTTCCTGCGTGGCATCAGCACGTACGGATCAGCCTTCAAGGGCACGAAGCAGCAGACCACGTACGCCCCCATGCAGACCCCGCTGAAGTTTATGCGCGTGTCTGACGGCGGCATGCAGAACGTATCGTTCATGCTCGTGCATTATCGCAACAACCGCAGCATAGAGTCGATAAGCTATTGATTCATAACAAACCATTAAGAATGAAGAGTCTTAAACACAGAATATGCGGTCTTGCCGCTGCCGTAGTCTTGCTCATGACGTCTCACGTCAGCGCAGATGCACAGATTGGCGACCACCGCAACGACCTCTCAGTCGGTGTGAATGCCGGCTATATAATAAGTAATGTGGGCTTTACGCCGAAGGTGACGCAGCAGGGACATGGCGGCATCACCATGGGACTGTCCATGCGCTATACGTGCGAGAAGTATTTCAGCACCATCTGCTCCATTGCGGCGGAGGTCAATTATGCCCGAATAGGATGGAAGGAGAACATCCTCACCTCCGACGACCAGCCTGTCATCAACGCCAAGACAGGACTGGCGGAGGCTTACCAGCGCGACCTCAACTACATACAGGTGCCCATCTTCGCGCACCTCGCCTGGGGTAAGGAGCACAAGGGCATGCAGTTCTTCTTCAAGGCAGGTCCGCAGTTCGGCTATCTGCTTGGAGAGAAGACCGTCTCAAACTTCAACTTTGCCGATCGCAACCTCGCTGACCGCTCCAATCTGACTTGCGCCCAGGATACGATGTCCGTAGAGAACAAGTTCGATTACGGCATTGCAGCCGGCTTAGGAATGGAGCTGGCGCTTCCGCGAGTAGGCCATTTCCTCCTCGAAGGCCGCTATTATTACGGTCTTGGCAACATCTACGGCGACTCAAAGCGCGACTATTTCGCCCGCTCCAATCACTCAAACATCGTAATAAAGCTTACTTATCTCTTCGACATCGTGAAGACAAAGTAAGCTCTTCGGTGGTTCTGCAGTATACAATATTTGCATTTCTAATGCTCAATACTATGAGCCCAGCGCACAACAAAATCTTTGGTGCGAAATTCTTGAGTTTTGAGCGTTTGGAGACAACGTGTTCACACACAGCGTGTTATACGGTTTTCTATAGAAATGTTATGAAATCAGACTCGCAAAAGAGCCGTTTTTTGCTGCAATAGCGCCACTTTTACACTCCAATAGTGGCACTTTTATCATGCAATAGTGCCACTTTTACTGTCTAATAGTGGCACTATTGGAGTGTAAAAGTGGCGCTATCGTTAAGCATGGGTGCTGTTTTCACAGCAAAACACCGTAAAAACAGCAAACAAAAACTCCAGAATCAATTTTTATTTTGTAACAGCTTTTTACTCTTTGTACGATATTTGCATGGCGGACATGAGGACATGTTTTTTAGACAAGAAGACATGAAGACATGTTAGAGAATGACAAGATTTTTTTCTAATGACCGATTTGGGTTGAACGAGCAAAGCGCACAATATCCACTCTAACCAGCAATTAACATAGCAGTCAATACAAACTTAGGAGGCTATGGCGTCCTCGCCGTAGCCATGCACCCACGAACAGCAGCTAATTATCCGTTTTCCCCTTTGTCATTTCGGATTATATCTGTATTTTTGCATGCAAAGCAACCAAACAATAAAACAATTATGTCAGTAACCAAATTTGTCCGAGCACAGGACATCCTAAAGGAAAAGGGCTTCAAAGCCTCACCCTTCGACACGTCTGCATTCCAGAACGCCGTCGTCGAGTTCTTCCGCGACAATGACGTGTCAGCAAAGCTCACAATCAGAACAATGCGTTTTCTTGATTACAAAAACGCCCCCAAAGCTCCCCTTTTTATTTCCACAGTCCCTATCATTACACACTACGTTGTCAATGAAAAAAAGTGGAAGAAAAAAAAGAACGTTTGGGGCGAAATGATAAAATACTATACCGTAAACATAGAACGCATAGAAAACGGCAAGAAAACCGTCAGCCGCAGCCACATAAAAGAGTACGATCTGGATTGCGAACAACCAAGAGAGTGGGACGAATACGAATATCCGTTCCCTCAATTCATGCGAGACATTATCAACCTCGATTCCACAGGCTCCCCATTCATCGTCATAGACGAGCCATACGCCACCAATGCCATCGGTCTTCTCAAGATGCTCGGCTTCATCGTTTCGCGCAAATATAAGACATGGTTTGGTCAATACAAACAGCTGAAACACCACGCCTACACCGTCACCCTCGTCTAACCCGTCCCGCCTAAAACCGCCAGGCTCGCCCTGGCACCATTAACCAAGCCCTCGACATCACGGACAAGTCAACAGATGTATAGACCACAAAACAAAACCAACGAAGACGTACCATTCGAGCGTCAGATGCTCCACATCCTGCGCAACTACCAACGGCTCCAGGAGGAAAATCGTTCCCTTACCGACGAGAACCGCACACTCCTCTTCCAAAACAGCATGCTCAAGGCAGCTCTCGCAGCAAAAAGAGAGAAAGAGTCTGAGCGTAACGAGCTACTCGCCAAAATCGACAACCTGAGAACTTGCATTTCCAATCTCGAGACTTGCATCGAGGGATACAAACGCAAACTTGACAACCTCAGACAACCATTCGAAGAGCAGACCAAAAGCCTACAATCCAGAATATCAAACCTCGAAAGGACCAATCATGCACTTGAGGAACGCATCAGGGCATACAAGCAAAAGCACAAGATCCTCAGCACAGCCGACAACATCGTATAAAAGTCAAACCATAACAATAATTAATTATGCCACAAGTAAACCTCTCCGACGAAGAGTACAAGCGCCGCGTACAGGCTATCCGTGACCTTTTCGCCAAACGCATCTACGACCTTTACGTCAAGTGTGCCAACGGCGAAATCACCGAATACCACAAGCTCGTAAACGAACTCCATTCGTTAGACTTCGAGTACACCGACGCTCTCGAACCCTACGGACTTGCAGAAGACCTCCACGACGACTACAAGCTCATCCAGAAAGCCGACGACAACGACGAACCCCTAAAGGACTTCGCCTACAACTGGCTCTCCCTGCGTAACGAAGCCGAGTTCCGCAACGTAGACATCACCTCCTTCATCCCCATAGCACACCGTGAAGAAGAAGACGATGAAGATGACGACTACAACATATAATCGTATCACAACACCTAAACATGGTAGGGAATTCTTTTTCCCTACCAACCGTTTTACCAACATTATTAGCATTAAAAATTTTACGAATTATGAAAAAGCTATTTCTTATTCCTGTGATTTTGCTTGTTCTCACGTTCTCTTTCTCTTGTTCGAGAAATTCAACAAAATCTGGCAAATCAAGTGTTGACAGCAGTCTGTATTTCAACGATAAGATAAAATTAGGCGATACAGCAATAAATCTTGTTAAGTCCGGCATTTTAACGCCAGACATAGAAACTTCAGTGCTATATCACCTTACAAGTAATTCATTTGCAGGCGTTAATTTCAAAAGAAATATTGTTGCTACAAGAAACGGCCTTGTAAATGGCTTGTTTTATTTCAGCGCCAATTACAGCGATGAGTCGGAGTATCAAAACGAACTAAAAACTTTATTTGAGAATATTGGCAGAACATACAACAAGCAAACAAAGGATACTACATATACAGTAGATAACAGTATGTTTGATGCTTATGTCCATGAATATGAATGGACATCACCAACAAAAAAGATCTCTCTTTTTCTAAACCGAAGAGATATGGGAATGTCAATTCACGCATACGACATACAATTATATATAACTATACAAGATAGCATCGTCAAGAAATACGGCTTCTCTCATCTTTTCAATCAATAAAAACATTTCCCTTGCCCTATTTGTTGTGAGCAGGAGATTTTCTCCTCTCAGCCTAAAAAGGCTCAGGTAGACACAGTAAGGCCCACCTGAGCCACTTACAACTATTATGCATACTTCCTCTCTTAAATATTTTGTAGTCTCGCGCAAAGAACAACCTATCTTGAAATTGCAGAGGTCACACTTATAACAATTATCATCTTAAAATAACTCTTAAAATTATGAAATCAAAAAAGCTTCCATTTATTCCGCTCGCCATTGTTGCCCTGTCGTTCTCTTGTGAAGGGAATCCATCAAAAGCCGAGGACCTTCCAAAAGCAGACAGTAGTCTTTACCTGAATGAAAAAATCCAGATGGGAGACACCGTCCTTAATCTTGTGAAGAAAGGATTGGCAGTACCAGAGATAGACTACGAAAACTTCTATCTGCTTACTGACAACACATTTGCAGGTATAGCCTTTAAATGTCAGGCTTTAATACGCCATAAGGATGGTCGTGTCAACAGCTTGTCGTACATCAGCGATCCTTATGCAAACAAAGACGCTTTTCAGTCCGATGTAACCAAATTCTTCAAGTACATGTCTGCCCGCCAGTACAAAATGACTGTAGGTTCACCGGAAGAAGACGACCAGAAGCTGTTTAAGAGGAAATCTCAAGAATACACATGGGAATCTCCTACAAAAACGGTTTCTCTCACCATAACCAAGTCTGAGGCTGCTCCAGGTTGGGGAAACGATACTTATTCCATGCTTGTCTTTGTTGCACTACAAGACAGCATCGTAGAAAAATATCATCTCAAAAATCTGTTTTACAACCAGTAAATCGTATCCCAATGAATCCGCAATAACCGACACAAAAAGTCCCTTATTGCGGATTTTCCGTTTAATGCCAAAAAGCGCATCCAGATGCGCACAATGTTAAAACCAAGTTAAACCATCCACTTCTCATCCATATTATATTATTATACCTTTGCAAAAGGGAAAGCGATAAGGAAGTCTTAATCCATCATATTATGACACAACTCAAGACAAGACGCTGGCAGGAGATGCTCACTCCCGAACAGCAGGAAAACTTAGTATAAAGGTTAGGACAAGAGAAATCGATAAGCAAATTTATGAGCAAGATACCGAATGGCTCAGAACTTGTGACATCCTTATAGCAGAATGCACATGTCCATCTCTCGGTGTCGGCTATGAACTGGGATACGCCGAAGCGCATAACATCCCAGTATACATCTTCTATAACAAGAACATAGCAAACATCTCAGCCATGCTGAATGGCAACTCCTATTTCACGGTTATTCCCTACGAAACCGAAGAATGCATCTATCAATGGTTGGACAGGATTTTGGGTGGAGAGTAATATTAAAACAAAAAAAGTGCGCCGAGACCGTTGTTTGGTCTTGGCGCACTTTTTTCAGTTTATTGTTTTATCAATAGAATGGTTTAGCTAACCTTGTTGAGCTTCTTGATGATAGAGAAGATGAAGAGGGCTGATACGAGGCAGATGCCTGCGAGAACACCCCAGATGGTCACGAGGTTGAAGTTCTGACCCCACATGATGCCTGGAACCATTACCAGCTGGTTGCCGATGGCTGTTGCACCGAACCAAAGACCCATCATCAAACCTGCATACTTCGGAGGAGCCACCTTAGATACGAACGAGATGCCGATCGGAGAGAGGAGAAGCTCGGCGAATGTAAGGATGAGGTATGTAGAGATAAGGAGGTTTGCACTTACGCGCGGACCCTCTGTAGCTGCGTCGCCCTGTGTCAACGGAAGCTCAAGACCCATAGATCCTACAGCCATCCACACAAAACCAAGAGCTGCAACGAGCATTCCAAGACCGATCTTCTCAGGAGATGTCGGCTCCTTGCCCTTCTTGTTAAGCCATGAGAACAATGCTACGCTGACCGGAGTAAGAGCTACTACATAGCAGGGGTTGAACTGCTGGAAGATAGGAGCCTGGATGTCAACGGCACCGTCGAGGTTGTTATACTTATAGAAAAGGAATGCGATGGCTGCAACGATGACGCCCAAAGCAATGCCCTTGCCTTTGCCGGTCTTGCTCTGTGCGAGGCTGAAGCTACCGTATACAACGAAGATGCAAGCAACGAGGTTGGTAACGTCGAATGCCATTGACTGCAGACCCTCAGATGTCTTCTGTGTGTAGTCGCGTGCAAACAATGTCAGAGTGTTACCGTTCTGATGGAATGCCATCCAGAAGAAGATAACCACTGCGAACACAAGGCACAGGCAGATTATGCGCTCCTTTGTCTCTGCGGGAGAGAGCTCGTTGGCTTCTGTCTTGCTGTCGTCAGCAGCTTTATTCTGTGACTCCTTTGCAAGGACATGCTTGTAAGTGAAACCGAAAGCGTAATATATGGCGATACTCAGGATAAGCGAAGCACAAGCTACTGCGAATGCGAAGTGGTAAGCATCCTCTGTTGATACGCCTAAGCTGGTATGTGCCCAGTCCATAATCTTAATGGCAGCTGTCGGAGCGAACATAGCACCGATGTTGATAGCCATGTAGAAGAGTGAGAAACCAGAGTCGCGGTTAGCGGCATACTGAGGCTCATCGTAGAGGCGGCCCACCATAACCTGAAGATTACCCTTGAACAAACCTGTTCCTAAGGCAATAAGAATGAGCGACAGACCCATAGCGGCAATGGCAACGGTGTCTTTGCCAAGAGGAAGCGAGAGGACAAGGTAGCCGATGAACATGATGAAGATACCGGTGGTAACCATCTTGCCGAAGCCAAACTTGTCAGCTGCGATACCGCCGATGATGGGGAGGAAATACACCATCATCAAGAAGGTAGAGTAAATTGTACTTGCAATTCCTGTCTCGAAGCCGAAGTTGGCTTGCAGGTAGAGAAGGAAAACAGCCAACATCGTGTAGTAACCGAAGCGTTCGCCGGTGTTGGCAAGGGCTAACGCCCATAGACCTTTAGGTTGATTTTCGAACATAATAAATTATAGTTTTGAAGTGATTATTGTTTATTCATACATGATTTTGTTGGTGGTATTATTAGGGTGTTATGTGTTTGTTATAGTATTTTCTAATTTAAGCAATACAAAATTAATAACAATAATTCTAAACACCAAAAAAGAGGATGAATAAAAGTATATAGATATATAAAAAACAATTATGGCACAGCTCTCAACGAGTTGTGCCATAACCGTATGTTTAACTTAAAAAACTTTTCATAAATAATGAAGATTCTCACGAGCCCTCATAGTTACCTGTTAAACAATCGTTCTAATTTACCTTAAACCTAA
>ERZ1034680.1154-NODE-1154-length-10586-cov-4.655398_pt1 | contig 10586 bp, 10 predicted proteins | sample MGYA00520639_ERZ1034680 | MGnify/ENA primary metagenome ERZ1034680 (study PRJEB33766, sample SAMN09781760) | gut metagenome | biome: gut microbiome | host: Homo sapiens | place: Madagascar | study: EMG produced TPA metagenomics assembly of the PRJNA485056 data...
CACTGCGCGCTCAATGGCAGAGTTGACAAGCTCCAGCGCCAGCACCGCCGCCACGCAGAGGGCGATGAGAGCCACCTCCACGGCGGGCATTTCGGCCCAGCAGGCCGCCACAAAGGCATAGAACGCCGCGCAGAGGTGGAAGCGGAAGTTCCGTTCCTCCTGTATAGCGGCGCGGATGCCGTTGTAGGCGTAGACGAAGCCCCGTGCAAAGCGCGTCAGCTGCTCAAATTTCATCGCTGGTATAGGAAACCGTGCGCGGCAAGCCCAGCTGAATCAGCACGGCCTCCTCCTTTTCGCGCATACGCACTGCCTCCAGGCCGCCGGCCTCATGGTCATAGCCCAAGAGATGCAGCATGGAATGTACCGTCAGGTAGGCAACCTCGCGCTGCAGGCTGTGGCCGTACAGCTCGGCCTGCTCCATGGCGCGCTCCATCGAAATCACGATGTCGCCCAGCAGCTTGCAGCCGTTGTCCTCGTCGATGTCATACTCGCCGTTTTCACCCAGAGGAAAGCTGAGGACATCGGTGGCGGAATCCTTGTCGCGGTATTCCTTGTTCAGCTCGTGGATACGGTTGTTATCCACAAAGGTCACACTGATTTCAGCCGGGCCGTCAAAATGCTCAAAATCCAGCACAGCGTTGCAGCTGCGGCGAATCAGGATGCGCAGGCCGGAAGGAACTTTGACTACGTTCTGATCATTGGTAATCAGTACCTTATTGGACACGATAATCTACCTCCGTTTATATAGTTATGATTTATTGTTGGTTCTGCCGGGGCATCTTTTCCTCGGCAGCTTTTTCATAGGCTTTTACAATCTGCTGCACCAAGCGGTGGCGCACAACGTCCTTCTCGGTCAGGCGCACCTGGGCTATGCCCTCCACATCCCGCAGAACGTGCAGCGCGTCAATCAGGCCGCTGCGGACCTTATCGGGCAGGTCAATCTGGGTCACATCGCCGGTGACCACTACCTTGCTGCCCACGCCCATACGCGTCAGGAACATCTTCATCTGCTCCGGCGTGGTGTTCTGCGCCTCGTCCAGAATGATGAAGGCATCGTCCAGCGTGCGGCCGCGCATATAGGCCAGCGGGGCCACCTCGATGACCTGCTTTTCAAACAGCTTCTGGAAGGTTTCCGCCCCCAGCAAATCAAACAGGCCGTCATACAGCGGGCGCAGATAGGGGTCCACCTTGTTCTGCAAATCGCCGGGCAGAAAGCCCAGCTTCTCGCCCGCCTCCACAGCGGGGCGGGTCAGGATGATACGGCTCACGTCCTTGGATTTGAACGCCTTGACCGCCATAGCCACCGCCAGATAGGTCTTGCCGGTGCCCGCAGGCCCGACGCCGAAGGTGATGGCATTCTTGCGGATGGCGGTCAGATACTCCTTCTGCCCCAGCGTCTTGGGGTGGATGGGACGCCCCTTGGCGGTGACGGCCACAAAATCCTCCGTCAGCTCCTGCAGGCGCTTTTGCTCTGCGCCGTGGGCCAGACTGATGCAGTAGCGCACCGTCTGCTCCTCCAGCGGAGTGTGGTTTTCCATCAGGGTAATCATACCGTCCACAGCGCGGGCGGCGGCGTCCACATCCTTCTGCTCTCCGGTAAAGCGCAGCACCGAACCGCGGCATACAGCCGTGACGCGGAACTCCTTTTCCAGCAGATGAATGTTCTGGTCACCGCTGCCAAAGATGGCCGCTGCCAGCTCAATGCTGTCCAGCTCAAGAGATTTTTCTGCCAAATTCAAATCCTCCCGATGATAGCTATACATTTAGATTATATCACAGTTTTTCCCAAAAGAAACTGTGAATATTACACAAAATTTTATCCGTCATTTCGTCACTGTACGCAAAAAATGTTGAATCACTGCGGTTCTGCAATGTCAGCGGTGAAAATATAGGCCACAGCAGCGTGCGCCACGCCATCAGAAGCGGAAATTTCGCGCTGCTCCGCTTCGATTTCGGCATCCGGAAATTCCTGCAGCAGCTGCTCACGGCAGCGGCGCAGTGCCAGCGCGGCGGCGGTTGGCTCGCTGTAGGTCAGCGTGCCGGTTGTCTTTTCCCACGTGGTCACACGGCGCAGGCAGCCGGGCAGCGCCAGCCGCCCCAGCCGAAGCGGCTCCCACGCGGTTTGCCGCTCCCCTTCCAGCGGCACAGCCGGGGCGGCGGTGCGGGTGCAGCCGGGCAGATAGAGGGTGACTTCCTCCGCACTGCGGCCGGTGTAAAGCGCCGCTTCCGCTGTCAGCGGCTGATCGGCCGTGTACTGCTTTTCCACCCGGGCCGTGATACGCCCCGCTGCCCCCTGCACCACGGCGCGCCCCTTGCGGTCAAGGCGCTCTGCGGATGCCAGCGGCTGGCCGCGTATGACTGTATCGCCGACCTTCACCAGCGCAAAACCGCTTTGCGTTTCCACCGCAAGAATTTTGCCGTCCGCTTTGGCGCACAGCCCCTGCGGTGGCGGGGTTTGCTGCACGGTCCGGCTCTGCGCCGGAGTGCTCTCTATCAGCAGGCACCCGCCGGTGAAGTTCAGGCTTATCCACCCAAAGACCTCGCTCTGGCGCAGCGCCTGCGCCTGTGCCGCCTGCAGAAGCGGCTGGGTCAGCCGGGTGCCCTCCTGAATGTGGCAGTCCGCCAGCAGAGCGCGCATGGCGGGCTGTAGGTCGGCGTCCATCGCGCCAAAATCAATGCACCAGACAAATCCGCCCAAAAGCTGCAGCAGCGCAAAAAAGAGCACCGCCCCCACGGCCAGCCCCAGCCGTGTGCGCAGCAGCGCCTCGGCGCGGCATCCCGGGCCGCGCCGGGCCGTGACGGTAAGCGTCCAGCCACCCTCGCGGGCCAGCTGCTCCAGCCGACGGCGGTCCGCACCACCGGCGGTGGCCGTGCAGCCGTCCTTCTGCCAGCGGACACGGCGCAGACGCACCCCCGCTGCAGCGGCGCGGTTCAGGAAGCGGTGTGGCTCCGTCCCGGTGACGGCAAAGCGGAAAACATCCGCTGCCCACAGCTGCAGCTTCACGGCGGAACCTCCTCCCATTTGCCGCGCAGCTCCACCCGCGTGAAGCGCCCGGTCAGTATCAGTCTTTTGCCCGCGAAGGATTCTATCTGCAGACCCTCGCCATACAATGTTACCAGAGTGTCGCCCATATCCAGGCAGATGCGCTGCGGGGTAAAGTCCAGCACCCGGCGGCAGCCATCGGTCAAAAGGCTACCGCCGCGCAGCTCCAGCTCCGGCAGGCGGTAGAAGTTCTCGGGCGGCGGGGCGGCCAGAGGGCGCAGCTCGGGGCGCTGCCACCGGCGGCGGGGATGCGGCTTTTTTGGTTTCATGGCTGTTCCCTCCCCACCCAAAAGCTGTCAGTCCAGTATACGCAGTGAGGTGCGCAATATGAACAACACAAAAAATCGACTCTGCACATTGGCGGCGCTCCTGCTGGGGGTGCTGGTTCTGGCCGCCCCCAAGGCCGCCGCGCAGGGTTTTGCCGCGGGCACGGCTCTCTGCCTGCAAAGCGTGCTGCCTGCGCTGTTTCCTTTCTTTGTGGTGTGCGAGCTGCTGACCGCCGCCGCCCCACCCGCCGCGCTGTTGCGACCCATGCAGCGCGTGCTGGGGCTTGCCTCGCCCGATACAGCGCAGGCCGTGCTGCTCTCATGGGTGGGCGGGTACGCCGTCTGCGCAAGGCTGGCCGGGCAGCTGTACAGCGGCGAGCGCATACCACGGCAGGACGCAGTGCGGCTGCAAATTCTGGGCTGTTGCTCCGGGCCGGGGTTTGTCATCGGCTGTGTGGGCGGGCTTCTTTTGGGCAATGTGCGGCTGGGCGTGGTGATGTACACGGCACAGCTTGCGGCCAATCTTGGCGCGGCGGCGCTGCTGCGCCTTGCCGGGGCGGATGCCTCCCCGCCGCCCACCGGGCCCGCGCAGCGTCCGGCACAGCGCGCCATAGCTGCCCCGGATGGGACCACCCTTCCCGGCGCGATTTCCGCTGCGGTGACCTCCTCACTGTCTGTTTGTGGGTGTGTGGTGTTTTTCCGGCTTGCCGGGGCTGTTCTATGCCGGGTGCTGCCCCTGCCTGCGGCGGTTGTCAGCGCTGTGCTGGAAATTTCCGCCGGGTGCGCTGACCTTGCTGCTCTGGGCGGGCAGGCAGCGCTGTATGGGTGTTGCGGGGCGCTCAGCCTGCTGGGGGTGTCTGTCTGGGCGCAGATTCAGCTGTTTGCGGGTGCGGTCTTCTGTCCGCGGGTGCTGTTCGTCAGCCGCTGTCTGCATTTTGTGCTGCTCCAGATAGCCGTGCGGCTCTGCGTGCGGGCTCTGCCCGGCGCGGCGGTCGTGTGTAGTACCCTGTCAGCGCGGGTGGTGCCGCTGTGGCGTATGCCGCCCGATGCCGCCGTGTGGGGGGTTATCTTTTTGGCGGCAGCACTTTACAAGCTGCGACAAAGCCTTTATAATGAATAGTGGTATAATTTTGTGTTTTGGGGTGACGCTAATGTTTAAAAAGACCTACTACGGCGCGCACATTGCCCCTGCCTGTGCCTATTGCCTGCATGGCGCCGCTGCGGCCGACCCCAAAATGGTTTTGTGCAAGCATAAGGGCGTTGTCTCGCCCTACTACTGCTGCCGCCGGTTCAGCTATGACCCCCTGATGCGTGTGCCGCGCCGTCAGGTTCTGCCCGAGCTGGATCCGAAGGACTTTACGCTGGATGATTAAAAAGGAGAAATCATGGCCCACCCGAGAATTGAAACGCTCAAAAAGAGCTGGCACGAAAAACGCTCCGTCACGCTGGTCTACATCCTGCTGCGCATTTCTGTTGTGCTGGTGATGCTGGCACAGATTTTCAACGGCAATTTTGAAAACGTATTCCTCTGCGTGCTGACACTACTGCTGTTTACGATGCCCGGCCTGTTGGAGCGCAAGCTGGATATCACCCTGCCGAACACTTTGCAGATTATCATTCTGCTGTTTATCTATGCGGCCGAAATATTGGGTGAGATTGGCGCGTACTACGTCACCTTCCCCTACTGGGACACCGTGCTGCACACGCTGAATGGTTTCCTTTGTGCGGCCATCGGCTTCTCCCTGCTGGACATTCTGAACCGACACAACGAAGCGCGGTTTCACCTGTCGCCGCTGTATCTGGCCATCGTGGCGTTCTGCTTCTCAATGACGGTCGGCGTCATTTGGGAATTTTTTGAATGTACGATGGATCAGCTTTTCTTCCTGGATATGCAGAAGGACACCGTGGTGAACACCATCGGCTCCATTATGCTGGATTCCACCGGTGGCAACACGCCGTATGTGCTGAAAAATATCACCGACGTCATTGTTGTGCAGGCGGACGGCACCCAGACCGCGCTGGGGCTGGGCGGCTATCTGGATATCGGCCTTCTGGACACGATGGAGGACTTGTTCGTCAACTTCATCGGCGCGCTGACCTTCTCCATCATCGGCTACTTTTATGTGCGCAGCCGCGGCAAGAACAAGTTTGCCAAGCGGTTCATCCCGGTAGCCAACAACAGCGCCACCCCCGCCGAGGACCCGGCAGACAAAACCGAATCATAAAAGTTAAAGGCAGCTGTCCCGGTGTGGGCAGTTGCCTTTTTTGCAGGGTTATTTTTCCAGTGTGTCAAGCACCACACCGATATCCGCATTGATGCAGATGGATTTTTTGCCGATTTCCCGGGGCGCACTGGCCTCCCCCAGATTGATGCAGGCATACGTAGCATCCGGCCACTGCGCCGTCATACGCCAGAAGGGGTATTTGATGATTACCGGGGTGTTGTACCCTGTGCCCAGCTCCAGAAAGAGTGTTTTGCTGCTTTCATGGCGGCGCAGGAAAGCGCTGTAGCGCTCGGCGGCGGTGTGCCAGCCCTCGTCCTCGACAAAGGTGTCGTCGCACCGCAGATTCATCGTCATCGGCTTGCCGCAGACCGGGCAACGCGGCACAAGCTCGCTCGGCACACGCATATCATGCTGCTGTTCAACCATCCGGCGGACGATTTCCTCATTGTCATAGGTTCTCTGGCAGCACGGCTCACTGCACTGGAACAGGCCGTAATCGCCTTGTGTGTAGAACAGGCGGCGCTTGTCAAAGCCCGCCTTCTGGAAGCAATGGTCTACGTTTGTGGTCAGGACGAAATAATCCTTATCCTTAACCAATTTCAGTAATTTGCTATATACTGGCCTCGGGGCGTCCTGATAGCGGTTGATAAAGATGTAGCGGCTCCAGTAGGCCCAGTGCTCCTCCAGCGTGTCGTAGGGGTAAAAGCCGCCGGAGTACATATCGGTAAAGCCGTAGCGGGCGGCAAAGTCCGCAAAATGTTCCTGAAAGCGCGGCCCGCTATAGGTAAAGCCGGCGGAGGTGGAAAGCCCCGCCCCCGCGCCGAGGATGACGGTGTCAGCCTCAGCCAGCGCTGTGCGCAGGCTTGCAATCGGGTCGGAGGAGCTGTTCGTAAATTTGTCGGTCGGTATCCTTAAAAACATTGAAAATCACCTTTTTTATCGGGGTATTCTGGCGCAGAAATCCGGTCACGGTCTGCACGGCGATAGCGGCGGCTTCGGCGTTCGGGAAATGGAACTCCCCGGTGGAAATGCAGCAGAACGCCACACTTTCCAGACCATGCTCCGCCGCCAGTGACAGGCAGGCTTGGTAGCAGGAGGCCAGCAGCTCCCGGTCATGCTGTGTCACCCGGCCCGTAATAATGGGGCCTACCGTGTGCAGCACATAGCGGCAGGGCAGATTGTAGGCGGGGGTAATCTTGGCAGTACCGGTCGGCTCGGGGCGGCCCTGGCGGCGCATAAGGCGGTCGCAGGCGTTGCGCAGCTCCACGCCCGCAAAGGTGTGGATGCAGTTGTCGATACAGCGGTGGTTCGGCACATAGCAGCCGGTCATACCGCTGTTGGCTGCGTTGACAATGGCGTCGCACCGCAGGGTTGTGATGTCCCCCTGCCACAGATAGAGCCCTTCCCGCACGGGGCACAGGCTGTTCACATCGGTAATGCCCTTGGCGGCGGTTTCTGCCTGCAGATATTCGTCCTGCACGCGTATAAATTCCGGGCTGCAGGGCGCCGCCTCCCGCACATTGAGCAGGGCGCGCAGCAGCTGCTTCTGCCCTGCTGTGTCCTGCGGCACGGCCAAATCACGGTATTCGGGGCGCTCCTGTAAAAGCGCCTGTAAAAGATAGCGGCGGCGTTCCGGCTGGGTCATACGACCTTCTCCTTCCTTCAGCTGAAATATTGCTTTCTTATTTGTATCATAGCACGCGGGCGGCACGGCGTAAAGTAAGCACATTTTTGTTATCTGGTTACCCGCAGGTGACTATCGCCCCGCCGGACGGAATAATTTTCGCAGTTTTCCGGGAAAAGGGCTTGACTTATTCTGTAGAATCTGTATAATATTATTGTTGTCTTGCATGCTGGTGTGGCTCAGTTGGTAGAGCAGCTGATTCGTAATCAGCAGGTCGCCGGTTCAAGTCCGGCCACCAGCTCCAAGGACAGGGCTGAGGATGAAAGTATTTATCCTCAGCCCATTTTTTATTGCTCCGCAAAATGAGGGGTATATCGAGGGCGGCGTTTGCGGTTTGCATAGGTGACAGACTCTGCACGGGGTGAAGCAGACCACGACCACAGCGCCAGCTAAGGGGCTATAAATGACAGAGATGCCTCCCCGGAGGAATCCGCCCAAGCGGCGGCACAGCCAGCAAAGTAGCCGGGTCAAGCACTAAGGACGTTGTCAATCCTCAAATCGATATGCACGAGTCCCCCACCAACATTTCGCGTCAGACTTTGCGGGCAATCGCAATAGTCGATTGCCCGCAGGAATGTGCCGCGAAATATTCGCAGCAACGTTTGAATCTCCTTGCCTGTATGCTATAATCGGGATATTATCCCACTGCAAGGAGGAAAAAATATGATGATGCAATGTATCTGCTGCGGCGCACTGGTTCCACAGGCGCAATTCTGCTGCCAGTGCGGTGCACCGCAAAAGCAAACCACGTTAGGCGAGTTGTACACCAGTTGGAGTGCTATGCACTACCGACGCCTAAGTAAAAAGGGCCAAGGTGACTACCGTTTCGCGTGGAATGATTTATGTGTATTGGCAGAGCGCCCGGCTGTATCTCTGACCCTGGAAGATTTTCAGGCTGTTATGGACAGCACCGCGGACTGCTCTTACTCGAAACAGCAGAAATTACGATTATTGATTGGAAGCTTATGTAGGTATGCGCAAATTTGCAGAATCAATCTACCGGATTATGCAGGTTTTCTTATCTTAGACGGTTACCGCTCCAAGGGCCACTTGATATTCTCGGACGAGGAAATCAGGCGGCTCTTTTTTTATTCCCAATCTGCCCAAGGTCCTTATTGGGAGGACGCGCAGATTGTCATGGTGCTTATGCTTACCGGCTTGCGGCCTGAGGAACTTTTCAACGTCAAAAAATCCGATGTGGATATGACTGCCCGCTGCATCCACACCGCAGGCAGCAAAACCGAGGCAGGCCGCAACCGTACCGTGCCCATTGCACAGCCGATTAAGCAGATGATTCTGTACATGATGCTGCACCACCCGCAAAGCCCCTACCTGATTACCTCCCCCACCGGTTGCCGGTGCAATTTATCCAACTGGCGCAAGCGCAAGTTTTTCCCGCTTATGTGGGAAATGGGCATCAATCCGCCCGATGACCCGCACCGCTTAGTTCCCTACTGCTGCCGCCACACCTACGCCAGCCTGGCAAAGCGGGCCGGTGTGGATGCCGGTGTCCTTTGCAAGATGATTGGCCATGCAGACCCGAAAATCACCGAGGATTATTACATCCATGAGACGCTGGAGGAAATGCAGCGCGAGGTGGACAAGGTCACCCGGCTGACCGCCAGCATAACCGGCGTACAGTCACGAACCGCATAAATACGAGACACAGTCCCCAAAAGGCTGTGTCTCTATTTTTATATCCGAAAAACAAACAGACAAAGAAAGCGAGGAACCCATTATGAAAATCATTGCTATTGCAAACCAAAAAGGCGGCGTAGGCAAAACCACCAGTGCCGTAAACCTGGCAGCTGCTATGCAGCAGGCCGGTAAACGTGTGCTGCTGGTAGATTTTGACCCCCAATGCAACCTGGGGAATTACCTGGACCACCGCCCGGACGGCAAGCCCACCGTGACCGACTTCCTGCTGGCAAAGGCCACCTTTGCCCCTCTTCCTCCGGTCGAGGGCGTTATCCGCACCGCCAAATGCGGGCTGGAATACATTCCGGCGTCCCTGCAGCTGGCCAAGGCTGATTCCGTCCTGGCGCAGGCCCTGTTCCGTGAACGGCTGCTGTCCGATGTGCTGACCCTGTTGGTGCCGCAGAACGCCTACGATGTGGTGCTGGTAGATTGCAACCCGTCTATGGGCATCCTGCTTTCCAATGTGCTGGTTGCCGCAACGGACGTTCTGATTCCCGTCCAAGCCGAAGAATTTGCCTTGGGTGGTCTGACGGATATGCTGGAACTGATCGACATTATCCGGCAGGGTGCCAACCCCCATCTGCGGGTGGTCGGTCTGCTGCCCACTATGGTGGGCGTGAACGGCGTAAGCGACAGCGTTGTTGCTGCTCTGCGGGCGCATTACCCCGCGCTGACCATGCAGACGCAGATCAGCCGAGGCGTAGCTGCCTCCCGCAGTACGCAGCAGAAGAAGCCAATCATCGGCACAAACACCAAGCTGGCGCTGCAATACACCGCTGCCGCGCAGGAGCTGCTGGCAAGATTGGAGGGGTAAACATGGTATCTCGTGCAGAAGAATGGGCTGCCGCTTACGGAGATTTGGGTCGGGAACCGCAAACCCGCCTAATGCAGCTGCCCTTGACGATTCTTGACCCATGGCAGAGCGCGGACGGAGAACGCCAGCCCTTTAAGGCATACACGGATGCCAAATTACAGGAACTGGCTGAATCCATTAAGCAGCATGGCGTAATTGAGGCCATATGCGTGCGGCCCAAAGCGGACGGGCGCATGGAGATCATTGCCGGACACAACCGTGTGGCAGCTGCCCGGCTGGCCGGGCTGGCTACTGTGCCCGCCGTGGTGCAGCAGCTTGACGATGCCCAAGCGGCCATTATGCTGGTAGACAGCAACCTGCAGCACCGCGAAACGCTGCTGCCCAGCGAGAAAGCATTTGCGTATAAGCTGAGGCTGGAGAGTATGAAGCGGCAGGGACAGCGGACGGATTTAACTTGTGGACAAATTGTCCACAAGTCGCGTGACGGAGTATCTGATGAAGAAAGCGGACGGCAAGTTCAGCGTTACATCCGCCTGACATACCTGGTTCCGGCACTTTTGGACATGGTAGACAGCGGCAAACCCGGCTTTGCAGCTGCCGTGGATTTATCTTTTTTGGGGCAGGACGAACAGACAGCCCTGCTTGAAGTCATGGAGCAGGAGCACATCAAGGCCCCCAACGGTGCCCAGGCCAAGGCCCTGCGCAGGGCGTCTGCCGACAGCACCACCGGCCTGACCGCCGAGGATATCCTGCAAGTACTGCGGCCTGTGCCGAGCCGGACGCCCCCAAAAAGCAAAACGATCTCCGTTTCCCGTGACGAGCTGACCGGATATATGCCCGCCACCATCACCACCGA
>ERZ1034680.1163-NODE-1163-length-10548-cov-53.589536_pt1 | contig 10548 bp, 12 predicted proteins | sample MGYA00520639_ERZ1034680 | MGnify/ENA primary metagenome ERZ1034680 (study PRJEB33766, sample SAMN09781760) | gut metagenome | biome: gut microbiome | host: Homo sapiens | place: Madagascar | study: EMG produced TPA metagenomics assembly of the PRJNA485056 data...
AGAACAGCAGACTGGTGAATGTTTGAGGATTAGTCAACCTACTGGCTGGGAATGTCTCTTCCAGGGTTGTCACAATCTGCCCCGTCTCAGCTATCGTACGGATGACACCCTTGCGGTCGCCATCCAACTTATCCAACTGAAGAAGTTTCTTCATTTTATTATAATCAGTCCTCGTGTTTGGATCTATCATCAGGTCAGGTGCCTGTCCATAGTCCATATAATTTCGGAGATAATAAATGACCATATCACAATTGAACACCTTGCTTTGAGTTTCCAGAGCTTTCTTGGAGAAACAATAGTTATCATACCAAGGCTTCATCTCGTCTATCATCACCTCGATATCACTTGTTGCAGGAATGCCCCCTACCTCTTTATAATAAGCAAACATCTTGCGTACTTCCTCCATGGAGAAGCCTAACATCTGATTGAATTCCGGCTTGGTAGAGATATGCCAGCCTATATTGAACCCACTCGTCACATCGTCTAAGGTAACAGGACTGACACCAGTGATGAAAATACGCTCAAACATGCCCTTGAACTTCTTGAAGACATCACGATAGAAGCCGTCGGCATGGGTGATTGCCCAATATACATTCTCCCCCTGCTCATTGAGCACGGTATTGGTGAAATTGTCGTATTCATCGATTATCAGATAGAGAGGAATGCTCTTGGCTGCTGTCTCATCTTGAAGCAAAGCCAGTTTCTCCGTAGCAGAATCCGACTTAAAGAACTTCTCCTTTATATCTGCTGGATAAAATTCTTGGTAAACACGCATGAAGCCATCCAATTTGACACGCATATATATATCGAAGTTTTCTTCCAACTTGTCAATACTACCGCCTACATACGAGAAATCAAGGTGAAGAACCTGATACCTTCCCTGTAAGGGAGTAGGATGCTTACCTACCCATAAATCACCGAAAAGAGTTTGGAATTTCTCTTTTTTGCTACAGTCATAGTAAGCATGGAGCATACTCAGGAATATGCTCTTACCGAACCGACGTGGACGGATGAAGATGATGTTGCTAGGCTGGTTTTCCAACAAAGGCAGATACATCGTCTTATCCACATAATATTGATTTTGTTCTATAACAGCCTCAAAGTCATTGATACCGTAAGGCAAACGTTTCACATTCTGCTTCATAATTGCTCCTTTTCTAGTTGAGTAAGTGGTTACGACAGAAATCTATCAGATATAGCCAATATCATGCTTCATTCAGTCTCAGGCACACTATTTTGTGCAAAGATAGACAAAAAGTACGAACCTCGCAAGAAATTTCGTACTTTTTATATGTTTTTGGGTACCATTTATGAGTAAGCAACGTTTTTGCATCAGCTAATCCTGCTGGCATCACTGCCAGCAGGATTCTGCGCTTTTTGATACAGAAGCATATACATGGATTTCTAAAGAGCAAGCCAAAAGATTAAATCTATTAAACATTCCCAGTTTTTGACATTTGTGTCATTTTTCGGGAATGAACACACGAAAAGCCATTGACATCTTACTTTCTGGGGCTTACGTTACGAGATTTTGAATGCAAAAGCCCACAAAGGAGCCGATTTATTCCCGATTTTTGCCATTAATGACACTTTTCGGGAACGACTATGATTATAAAAAGAGATTATTATTTACAGCAACTCATATCGAGCAAGTCTAACAATCTCATAAAGATTGTAACTGGAATTAGAAGAAGCGGCAAATCGTTTCTTCTCTTCAACTTGTTTCACAATCATTTGATTGAAACAGGAATAAGTGAAGACCATATAATAGAAATTGCATTAGATGATCGCCTTAACAAGAATTTGCGTGACCCTGATGTTATTCTTCAACATATTCATGAACGTATTGTAGATGATAAACTCTACTATATCATATTGGACGAAGTGCAAATGATAGATGAGTTTACGGATGTGCTGAATAGTCTTTTGCATATCCGCAATGCTGATGTATATGTCACAGGAAGTAACTCCAAATTTCTATCCAAGGATGTGGTTACAGAGTTTCGGGGACGTGGTGATGAAATTCACCTATTCCCATTGTCTTTTGCTGAATTATATAATTCTGTAGGAGGAGACAAGTTTGAGCTGTGGAAAAGTTATTATACTTATGGTGGACTACCAGGTATATTGGAATTGGATAGTGATAAGAAGAAAGCTGCATACCTCCGATCTTTACACGAAACAGTGTATCTCAAAGATATAATAGAGAGGAACAACTTGAAGAACAGCGAAGAATTCATGGAGTTGATGCGTGTGATGGCTTCATGTATAGGTTCTCCGTGCAATCCTAGTAAGTTGGAAAATACATTCAAAAGTGTAAAGAATGAAACGCTTGACAGAAAAACCATATCCAAATATCTTTCCTACATGGAAGATGCTTTTCTTATAGAGAAGTCAATGCGATATGACATAAAGGGCAGAAAATATATAGGTACACTTTCGAAATACTATTTCCAAGACATCGGACTACGCAATGCCTTACTGAATTTTAGACAAGTGGAAGAAAATCATATCATGGAAAACGTCATATACAATGAGCTTCGTTTACGAGGCTTTTGCGTTGATGTGGGTATGGTAGAGGCAAGGACTGCAAAAGAACGCAAACAACTGGAAGTGGATTTCGTTGCAAATATGGCAGACCGTAGATATTATATCCAATCAGCATTTGCAATGCCTGATGATGCAAAAAGAGAGCAAGAATGCGCTTCATTAAAAAGAATCGACGATTCCTTTAAGAAGATAATCATAATGCGCGATGACATAAAACCATATCATGACAACAATGGCTTTTATATTGTCGGGTTAATGGATTTCTTGCTAAAGCCAGATTTGATGGAACAATTATAGAAATCGGAGAAAGAATCCATTCGTCATGAGTGGACTCTTTCTTTTGAAAATCATAGCTTACCTATTATTACATGGTTGGGTACCTTACATTCCCCAACTTTTTGGGGAATGTTTCCACATACTTTCCTCATTTTCCCCACCATCTATTTTTGGTATACAAAGCATAATCATCTGATAATCAACTCATATCATTTTTACCCTTCTTTTTTGGCACGCAGATTGTGACTATGAATAGCGGGTTCGACAACGAATCCACAAAGAAAGAAAGTAAGTAATATTAAATAGTAACAATTTTAAAAATATACGATTATGAAGAAGTTTATGTTTGCAGCTATCGCAGCTATGGTAATGGTTTCAGTAAGCAACGTTTTTGCATCAAGCAGAATGGTAAGTAACGCAGAGGTAGCACCAGTTGATACCGTAGCTCCAGATGCTCCTTCAGATACAACAGAAGTTGGCACTCCTATCCAGCCACAGGCTACCACTGAGGATTCTATCCAGCAGGAGAATACTCAGGAGGAGACAACTCAGCAGCAGGAGGCTACTGAGACAGAGCAGCAGGCAAATGCTGAATAAGAACTCACAAGAGAGTTCTGTAGAGTTCTATAGAGTTCTATTTTGCAGACGACATATTAAGAATAATAGGGAAAGCGTAGAATCCTGCTAGCAGTAATGCCAGCAGGATTCTACGCTTTTTGATACAGAAGCATACACATGGATTTCAAAAGAGCAAGCCAAAAGTTTAAATCTATTAAACATTCCCGTTTTTTGTCATTAATGACACTTTTCGGGAATGACTATGATTATAAAAAGAGATTATCATTAAAATCATAACATGACAACAATGACTTTTAAGATGTCAATGGTGCAGTACAGAAACCGATACAGCGCCATCTTATCAGACCATTGAGTAGAGATCCTGCACCTTGTTATGGAGCATAGAAGCATAGAGAAGACCACTTTTCCATTCTTCAGGAATATGGCATATTCCAAATTTAGCACCCAGGATAGCCCCTGCTACTGCTGCATTGGTATCCGCATCACCTCCTGATAAAACAATCTTCAGGATACCCTCTTTATACGAGGTTGCATACCAATAAGCCCATAGGGCAGCCCCTAAAGTTCTGAGCGTATATCCCATACTCTTTTCATCATCCAGACACAAAGAATCCAGACCCTCATGGTATGCCGGCCAATTCCCATACCTCCGTTCATCATCCATTCCTTAAACCTTCAGGCAATATCAAGAGTATCTACCTTTTGACAAGCCACAAAGGATTCTAAGATGCATAGCATCATATCGGTATCATCTGTCCAATCGCCTCTTTGCCAACGACGACGATGATCATCCTGCACGATTTGTGAATAGTCCTCTATCCCATTAGGATAAAAACGATCCACCTCTTGCTTGGACATAAACTCCGTGCTCAGTCCCAAGGCATCTCCTACAGCTTGTCCAAAGATGGTACCAAGGAATCGTTCATTTATAATTTCCTTTTCCATTTTTTATTGTTTATACATCCAACCAATCCTAAAGTCATCCATATCTGGCAATAGTGCTGTACCGATTACACAGCTCCCCTTTTTTAACGACAACACTTATTCCTCCAACCATAAACGCCATAGTATCAGCATCACCACCAAGAGAGATGGCATTACGGATAACAGAAGTGTAACTATCTGCTTCGAGATATGAGATGATAGATTCAGGAACACTCGACTGACATTTTGCAACAGCCAAGGTCATAACCGTATCATCAGTAAAACGAGGCTCTTTGTATATATCGAAGTCCCCATGCTTCACTGGATGAAATTCATACGCAGCCCCGAAGCAATCGCCAGCAATTGCTCCAATGATACCAGTTGTAGGTACAGTTTTACAAGTTATATGTCCCATGAATATATTCTACTAGATGGAAATATCTGATTATTAATGTTACAATAAATGCATAGAAGCCAGCCAATGCATCATCAAGCATACAGCCCCATCCACCATGAATATTCCGGTCTATCCATCTGCAACCAAGCGGTTTAGTTATATCTATCACTCTAAACAACACAAAACCTATTGTTGCAAGGGATATTGAGACTCAACAAAGAACCAATAACCAATAAAATTGTAGCCACTATCAACCCTATCGGAGAAAGGACCTAATAAAGACCTATCCAAATGAGCAAAGCCAGGAAAGCACCTGCTGTACCAGGTGCTTTAGGTACAAAACCTGTGCCTAATCCTGTGGAAATAATTACATGAAGCCAAGGAGCTTCACCTAACTGTTTATTATTGTTATTACTCATATTATTTTCCAAACAATGCCTTCAGAACCATCTTTCCTATTTTTCTTTCCAATCCAGCCTTAGAGGTTGGAATCCCCGTTTCACGAGCAAACTTCTGTTTAGCCTGCGTGATACCCAAAGCTCGTTTCCAAGAAAACGAAAGTCCTGGAATTCCTGTATTTGTTTTTCGTTTTGCCATGTTTATTATTTTACTTTATTTCAAATAGCTAATAAATTCAGTAAGAACTATACGTAACATATTCTTCTTAGATACATTACCATATAATACCTCACTCTCTGTATCTTTTACAAGGATAACTGACTTGCCGTTTGAAACGAAAATAATCTTTTTCTTTTTTGTTATTTGTTAATGTGTTAAACTAAAAGTAAGCAGTTTATACTCTTGCTTAGGAGTTTGTCTTAAAAATGTGTAGATAACTTAATGTATCTCATTTTTTAATTGATTACTTAATTCTACCATATCCCAAACGAATGTGGCATACTCTTTATAATTTTTCAAACTTTCAAAATAATCCATTATCAGTTTTTTAAGATCTGGATAATGAATATCTTGCGCAAATATAGAAGCAAAAGCTAAATAGTTATCTAGATTCATTACTTCTAAAGCTTCCTCTAGTTGTTTTCTTTGTTGTTGTCTATTCATAATTTTTCTCCATTCTATCTTTTTACTAATGCCATATTAGGTATTAATACATCAGCCTTTCTCATGATTTTCAAATTCATGGAACTACACAAAAAATATTGTGCAGTTCCATTTATTACATTATTTCTTTGTCAACAAATGCCAGATTTCACGTATCCAAAGCACAAGTGACGATCCAAGGATAATTATTATCCAATCTTCCAACTTCAATCCGCAAACATTAAAGAAGTCTTGCAGCATTGGTATTTCAACCATAAATACTTGTCCTACAAAGATAACAACTACTATGACAAGTAATCCCTGACAGCCCTTAAAATGAAGTGCACTCTTACCAGTTTCAAATGCGCGAGCATTGAAGAGATAGAAGAAATGCGTCATCACAAACGTCGTAAAGAGAAGCGTTAACTCGTATGTACTCAATCCATCTCGTTCACCTAACTGGAAATTCAAGAAGAGTTCTCTCATCGACGTATAGTCACCATGCTCAAAGATGTAGAGCATTGCCACAAGTAAGAAGAAAAAGAATAATCCGACCCCAATTATATCCTTACGCATGGTAGGAGTGAGAATAGAAGCCCTTCGGTCACGTGGCTTATCTTCCATCACCCTACGTGAAGGCGGCAATGAGGCGAGAGCAATTGCAGCAAAGGTATCCATAATAAGGTTTATCCACAACATCTGCGTTACTGTAAGAGGAGACTCCGTACCCATAAAGGCGCCACAAAGAACCAACAAACAAGCCGTTACATTGACAGTAAGCTGGAAGAGCAGGAAGCGCTGGATATTCTTATAAAGGGAACGTCCCCACATAACAGCATTCGCAATAGTTGAAAAAGAGTTGTCTTGTATTGTCATATCACTGGCCTCTTTTGCAACAGCAGTACCATCTCCCATTGACAGACCGACATCAGCAGCATTAAGCGCCGGAGCATCGTTAGTACCATCACCCGTGGCAGCAACTACCATTCCTTTCTGCTTAAGCAACTTTACCAATCGTTCTTTATCGTTAGGACGCGCACGAGAGAGAATCTTCACATCTTCTACACGGTCAACCAATTGCTCATCAGACATAGCTGCGAATTCAACACCTGTAAGAATATTCTTCTCACCATCAGTATCATTCCAAAGACCAATCTGACGACCAATTTCCTTTGCTGTTCCAGAAGTATCGCCTGTAACTATCTTCACTTGAATACCAGCATCCAAACATTCCTTAATAGCAGCAGGAACTTCCTTACGTACTGGATCAGAAATTGCAAAAATACCAGCAAATGTAAACCCTTCCATATTGAGTTTACCATCCTTAAATACTTCTTGATTTTCATCCAAAACTATGTATGCCAAACCAAGTGTACGCATAGCCTTATTCTGGTAGTCCAAAAGTTGCTTGCTATATGCTTGGTTCTGTTCAGCTGATACGTTGGAAAGACCAAGAAGAATCTCAGGAGCACCTTTCACATAAGCGACCTTCTTATTCAGTTCTACAGACTTAGCAATAGTAACCATGTATTTATTTTCCGTAGAGAAAGGCAAGCGATCTATTACCTCTATTTTTTCGCGTAGAGCTATATAGTCAAAGCCCTTACTATTAAGCCACAAAAGTAACGCACACTCCGTAGGATTACCTACAGCCTTAATATTTTTAAGATCTGTAAAGTCCAAATTTGCCGTAGTGTTAATGGCTATCATTTCTGCCAAGAGATTATTAGAAATATCTTCCAAATGGGTATCGGCAACCTGCATTCTATTCTGCGTAAGTGTACCAGTTTTATCTGTACAAATTACAGACGTAGCACCCATCGTCTCACAAGAATGCATAGTACGAGGTAATGTATTCTCTTTCATCAGCTTACGCATAGAGAAAGCAAGACTCAATGTTACAGACATCGGTAAACCTTCTGGCACTGCAACAACAATGAGAGTCACAGCAATCATAATAGTATTCAATACATATGTCAAAAAGTTTATCCATCCTTCACCAGTAGAGAAGTCTGCATTACCCATATAGAAATATATACCAATACGACCAATAATTATTAATACAGCAAATACATAGCTTGTTTTTGTTATCAAATCAGCCAATTTGTCAAGTTCTTCACTCAATGGAGTTTTACCACCTTCTTCCACCTGGGCAGCCTCAAAGACTTTACCACTTTCCGTTGCATCTCCAACTTTAGTGACTTTAGCAACACAATATCCTTCGAGAATGATTGTACCCTTCATTATCTGATTAGAAGGATATGTGGCCTCCTTATCAAAACAAGCCTTATCTGTTGTCTTAGCACATTGCAATTCTCCTGTAAGAGAAGACTCATTCACATTGAGATTCAAACTTTGCAAAAGTTCACAATCTGCAGGAATTTCCTCACCTGTCTCCAACAAAACAATATCACCAACCACAATGTCCTTGCGTGGCACCTGACATACATTATTGTTACGAATGACCTTAACCAGCGTATCATCATTAGCAACATTAAGGCTTTGAAATGTTTTCTCGTTTCTTCGCTCCAAAACAAAGGCTATACTTGTAGCTAATATCAATGCTACTATAATACCTATTGGTTCAAAAAAAGTTTTAAAGCCTGTACCTACCCAACAATACTCATAGATAGATATGCCCATAGAAAGGACAAATGCCATTATGAGAATTTTAAAGAGAGGGTCACCAAAGCCTCCAAAGAATCCCACAATAAGGATTAAAACCGTAGCAAGAGCTATAATAGCTGGCATACTCCAAATGATTGGTCCCATGCCACCAACCAAAATACCTGCAACAACAACGGAAAGTGCCACTAAAGAAAACATGGATATGGATATCCAGTGTGTACATGCTTCTTTGAGTGTATCCCAAATCGTTTCCTTCTCTGGAGGTGTCAAAACATTGACACCGTACCTTTGTCGGCTTTCGAGCACTTGGGCATCGGTTAAGCCTGTGTAATAATGTTTCTTTTCCATTTTTTTATATTTTATCTGTTACTTTCAAACTCTTTTGCAGAAATGCTTGGTCCTAATCCACTACCATATGAAGACATCTGAAAGCTCATTCTTCCTTCAGAGCGTCTTGTACTTGTACATGTAACCGAAAACGTTCCTGCATTATGATATGATACACTTCTTCCATTTACAGCTTTAATCTTCAATTTATAATTAGCACTCTTAGCAAAAGTTTCGACCCTGCTAGAATGTGCTGGTAGATATACCACGGAGTATAATCCTCCATAAATTCCAAGAATCTTCAAAGTCATAGTATAACCAGATTGATTCGTGAAAGTCATAGTTGCATATGACGATTGCATAGCAGAACTATTTCTTCCAAAATTAAATTGGGCTTTCATTGGCAATAATACGAAAATACCAAGAAGTAACATTAATAATTTCTTCATTTTATTTCATTTTAAATTAAACACTTACCTTACTAAAGGCACTATTAAACTGAGCCATTTTTACTCTTTCAGCTCCTTTTATAGCCAATTCATAATCACATTCTTCATCTCCCATCTTACTCGTAACAACAAAGAGCTCCAAACTCATCAACAATAGAAAGAAGATCACATAAAAGATACCAGCAACAGTTCTTGTTGTCACTATAGATACCATAGCCTCTAATTCTTCCAAGAAACCAACATTGGCTTGGCATTCTTTTCTAGTATCTTCTTCAACTGTCAATTTCTTTTTGTTCAAATCATTCTCTTGTAAAACAATCTGCTTAATTTTTTCATTATTTGCAGCAATAGCCATCTGTTTTGGATTAGCTACTTGATTTGTCGTCACTGATGGATTATTCACAACCTTAATCTTTCCATTGACTACAAGACGATCCTGACTATTAGTGACAGACTTTTGAATAATCCAAGGATGAGCATTCACATCTGCCTGCAATTCTGAATTAACCTTATTCAAAGAATCTTTTTCTATCTGAAACGCCATCAGTTTACTATCTATGTTACTGACTCTCTTCTGAGTAAGATCAGCAGTCTGCAATTCTATCGTATCAGCCATTTGCTTGTCAATATCCTTTCCAAACATCGTTTGATCAAAGATAGAAGAACCTATAATTGCCATTATTATTGCTATAACCAATCTAAACGTAGCTAACTTTTTAGTAGGATGCAACGCCAAAAGAATTTGGCGTTCAATCATAACCACAATCGTTACAAATACCAAAGATACCAAAATACAGCCCCAAATAGGAAGACCAATATATCTCTGAGCGAAACAAAAGCCAGTAATGCTCCATACTATCATAAGAATAAGCAATGCTGATGTATATTTACTCAATTGAGTCTTACTTGCCTCAGAACACTGACTCAATACACTAGAGCTCCAACCAGTCAACTTGCATCCTAATTTAATCCACCAATTCATATGCTATCAATTTTATGAGTTCAACTTCCAATTATGCAATAGCTTGCTTTGCTGCTACATTATTATTAGGTACCTTCGGCACAACAGAACCTTTAGCACCACTTAAAGCGATAGTTGCAATACCTCTCAAGAATCCACAATCATACGATTGCAATGGAATTGATGCCTCATTTGCATTATTACGAAAATCTATCTCTAATTGCTTTAACTCTTCCTTATGAGAATTAATAAGAGACATCGTCTTCTCTATCTCGGCAACTGTTGTCAGTAAACCTGCAGCATTGCAATTATCTATACGGACTTGCAAATCTTGCTTCATCACATCATAGTTGAGGTTGACTTCTCTGAACACCATGAGTATCTTATTACGAATGAGACTCATATTTAAATCACGG
>ERZ1034680.1167-NODE-1167-length-10525-cov-4.022063_pt1 | contig 10525 bp, 7 predicted proteins | sample MGYA00520639_ERZ1034680 | MGnify/ENA primary metagenome ERZ1034680 (study PRJEB33766, sample SAMN09781760) | gut metagenome | biome: gut microbiome | host: Homo sapiens | place: Madagascar | study: EMG produced TPA metagenomics assembly of the PRJNA485056 data...
CTTGGTGATGCCTTGGAGGAAGCCGTCCACGTGCATGCCGCCGCCGGGCGTCTCCACCACGTTGACGAAGCTGCGCATGGTGGTGTCGTAGCCGTTGGTCCATCGCATGGCGATATCGACTGCGCAATCACGCGTCACCTTCTGCGCATGCAGTTCACCATCGTCTCCGACCGCCTGCGTTTCTTCAACATACGTGTCCTCACCGGCGATGCGCCAAATATCGGAGACTGCTTCGCCTTTGGACAGGAAGTCGACGAAATCCTTCACGCCTCCGGTATGGCAGAATTCTTCGACGCGCGCATGCGGATATTTCGGCTGCACGGGTTGGGAAACGGTTTCCTGCGATTGCGTGGCAGCATCGTTTTCTTGCGATTCGGCTGATTCATCAGCTTCGGCTGAATCCTCCTGCAGTATGTCGGCAGAGGTTCCGATATCATCCGTTTTAGCGGACGTGTTCTCTTCCGTCACCTGTTCGATGACATTGTCATCGACTTCCAGCATTTCGTCAATGGACTCGTCGCCGGTTTCGGGAATGTTCTCGTCGATGACGGTGATTTTCAGCCCTGGCACCAGGAAACTGGTCTGCCGTACACGGTCGATGAGCTGGTCATAGCTGAATTCAGCGGTGTCGTTGAAAATCTCCGGATCCGCCCAATAGCGGATGCGGGTACCAGTGGTCTTCGGACTGACTTTGCCGATGATCTCAAGTTCGGTGGGACGATTCTTGCGCGTCTTCTTGAATGGCGAATCGGGAGACGGGTGTTCCGGATCAACGTCGGAATACACTCCGGGGTGGCCCTGATGGAAAGCCATGTGGTGGGTTTTGCCGTTACGATCCACTTCCACGTCGAGACGGGAGCTCAATGCGTTCACCACGGATGAGCCGACACCATGCAGACCGCCGGAAGCGCCATACGAGGAATTGCCGAATTTGGCGCCGGCATGCAGCTTGGTCAGCACCACTTCCACGCCGGTGAGCTTGGTTTTCGGCTCCACGTCCACCGGAATGCCTCGGCCATTGTCCGCCACTTCAACGGAACCATCGTCATGCAAGGTCACGATGATGTGGTTGCAGGCTCCCGCAAGAGCCTCATCGACGGCATTGTCGATGATCTCCCACAGGCAGTGCATCAGGCCCTGGCTGTCGGTCGTGCCGATGTACATGCCCGGACGTTTGCGCACCGCATCCAAGCCTTCGAGCACGGTAAGACTCTCAGCACCGTAATTATCCTTAGCCATGTTCCCTTTCAATTGTCGCCTTACAAGACATGAAGTCGAGAAACCCTGCGTTCATGCCGGTTTCTCGACTTCATTTACTCGCGTCTGATTACTATCACTGGTCCAGGAAGTCGCGCAGCGTCTGCGAACGGGACGGATGGCGCAGCTTGGACATGGTCTTCGATTCGATTTGGCGGATACGTTCGCGCGTCACGCCATACACACGTCCGATATCATCCAGCGTCTTCGGCTGGCCGTCCTCCAAACCGTAGCGCATCTTGATGACGCCAGCCTCACGCGGAGACAGCGTTTCAAGCACCTGCTTGAACTGCTCCTGCAACAGCGAGAAGGCGACGGCATCGGACGGTGCGATGGCGTCGGTGTCTTCGATCAGATCACCGAACTCGGAATCGCCATCCTCGCCCAGCGGCGTGTGCAGGGAAATCGGCTCACGCCCGTACTTCTGCACTTCCTGCACCTTCTCGACCGGCATGTCGAGCTCACGGGCCAGTTCGTCCGGCGTAGGTTCGCGGCCGAGGTCCTGAAGCATCTGGCGCTGCACGCGGGACAGCTTGTTGATGACTTCCACCATATGCACAGGCACACGAATGGTGCGGGCCTGATCAGCCATGGCACGGGTGATGGCCTGGCGAATCCACCATGTGGCGTACGTGGAGAACTTGAAGCCCTTCTTCCAGTCGAACTTCTCTACGGCACGAATCAGACCAAGATTGCCTTCCTGAATCAAATCGAGGAACAGCATGCCACGGCCCGTATAGCGCTTGGCAAGAGAGACCACGAGTCGAAGGTTGGCTTCCAGCAGATGGTCCTTGGCGCGCTTGCCGTCGTTCGCGGCCCACTTCAGTTCACGCCGGCGCTTGAAATCCATCTTGTCGGATTCCGTGTCCAGCAGATGTTGGGCGTACAGACCGGCCTCGATGCGTTCGGACAGGTCGACTTCCTGTTCGGCGTTCAGCAGGTTCACTCGGCCGATCTGCTTCAGGTAATCCTTGACCGGATCTGCGGTGGCGCCGGCTGCGATCACACGACGCTTCGGATTGCCGGACGGCGTCAGATTGTCGTCGTCATCATCGTCACGCACCACGAAAGCGCCTTTTTCCTTGGGCTCTTCCGGCTTTTTGCGCTTGTCTTCGTCATCGTCTTCCAGTTCGGAATCGTCATCCTCGTCGATATTGTCCTCGTCGAGGTCGTCATCCTCCCCTTCGTCGTCCACGTCATCAAGGTCATCGTCGAAATCATCAAGATCGGCATCCTCGACGGGATCGTCTTCAGGGGCGTCCTGCTCGATCAGGTTCTCTTCTTCTTCCGCTTTCTTGCTTTTCTTGGCGGCGGAGGTCTTCTTCGCGGCCGTCTTGCGCGACGTCTTCGTAGCGGTCTTTGAGGACTCGCCCTTCTTGGCAGCAGGCTTGCGCGTGGAGGCCTTTTTCCCGGAGGTGGTCTTTTCGGTCAGATCAGTCTGTTCCGTATTTACCGTCGTTTCCTTGGTGGCCAAACTTATCCTCCTATTGATCCCGCCGGAAGCGTATACCATATGGACCCACTTCTGGCAAGGGCAAATCGTCAACTATGTGAGTTAACCATCTTGCAAGGACGATTATTCCCGCGTGTTGAGCTCACCATGCGCAAGTACCGCTTCCTTTCGGCGTGTTGCTCTATGTCTCTTCGACCCATACCGGTCCGATATGACGATGCGCCGCGGAGCAGATGATCGCCGCGAGCGAACAATTCTCATCCAACGCGAGCGCACGCATCGCGCACAGCATGGCGCGCTCATCGCCCATCCACCACAGCACATAACTGATGATGGCCAATGGCTGCACATGATACCGTTCGGGGACCATCCCGATGATGTCGAACATCATGTTGACGCCGTTGTCGCAACGTTTCGTGTCGGGTTTTCTTGATGCGTCACGGAACGATCCGTTGAGGGATTCCTCCAGATGACGCGTGTTGCCGGGAAGTGTCGGATTGGTCATAAATCCCATGAGAAAGTCACGTGACGAACGTCGTTCATCCACGATGATGGAGACCAGCAGCGCGTCACGCACCGCCATGGTCTGCTGCATGGCGATGGCAAGTGCTCCCGCACCGTTTCTGGACAGTCTGCATTCTGGCGATGAATCGTCATCTCCCGACGATTCATCGGCCAGCTCATCCATCCATTCCGAGAATGGCTCCTGCAGGAAATCGCGTATGCTCTCCGCCATGCCCAGCGATTTGCAATCCTCCACCAATTGGTCTTCAAGCCGTTCCATCTCGGCTTCGCATATCGGCATGGGCTCGTCGATCGTCTTCATGTCTCGTCCTCCTTGGCGTATCGGAGCGGTCGCTTGATGCAGGCCGCTTTGTTGGAACTATGCATCATCCGGCAATGCAATGAGGCGTTTCGGGACCCCTGTGGTCGGAGAACGTGAAGCTCGGCGTGTCACGAAACGTCCGGCACCGTCTCACCCGCTGCAATCATTATGTTTTCCTCTTGTCGAATGTGTGTGGATAACCTTGACCCATGACTAGCTCTTCCGATTTGGAACAGATTGAAACGCGCACGCTCTCGCTGGTAAGGGATTTTTCGTTCCTGCATGCGGACGATCCGGTGGCGAATTCCTGCAAAGCCGTCGCTGATGCGGTGGCGCAGCAGGCGGTCACGTCAAGTGAGGGCGGCAAACGTCTGCGGGCGTTGCTGACGTTGGATGCGTTCCGTGCGTTCGCGCCGCAGGATGTGGCGGAACGTGATATGGATGCGGTGTTGGATCTGGCATGCGCGATCGAAGTGTTTCAGACCGGCGCGTTGGTGCATGACGACATCATCGACGATTCCGATCTGCGCCGTGGCAAGCCGTCCGCTCATCGTGCGCTTGCCACGGATACCCATAGTGATGCCATCGGCCATGGTTTGGGCATCATGTTGGGTGATATGCTGGCCACCGCGAGCGTGGATATCGCCAATAAAGCGGCTTGCCGGCTTGGCTCCGGATCTTCCGTGGTGTCGGCCTTCCTGAATATGCACCGTGAAGTGGAAATCGGCCAAGTACTCGATTTGGCCGTGGAACTCAATACGTTAGACGATCCTGAAGAGCTGGCGTCGGCCTCTTTGAATGTCTTCCGTTGGAAGACCGCCAGTTATACCACTATCGCACCTTTGGAATTCGGTATGCTTGCCGCCGGCCTCGCCCCTGCGGACGCGCGCAGGCTCGCACTGGCGATTGGATTGCCGCTTGGTTTGGCGTTCCAGCTCGCGGATGATCTTCTGGACGTCATCGGGTCGAGCCGCAATACCGGCAAACCGGTGGGCGGTGATATCCGTGAAGGCAAACGCACGGTGTTGCTGGCCGATGCGATTGAGGCTGCCGGCGATGTCGAACGACGTGAACTCATCGACATGTGGGAAGCCGAATCACGTGACGAGGCACATGTTAGGCGTGCCATCGCATTGTTCGAGTCCACTGGTGCCATCGCACGTTCCAAGGAACGGATCGCCGGTCTGTGGCTCGAGTCGAAGGCCGCCATCGAGACGCTTGAACTATCGCAGGATCGCAAAGACATGCTTACCGAAGCATGCGCACGTTTCGTACCGATTGTGCGGGAACAGGGCTGATGCCGCCGCACTGTGAAAGACCCGTGTTCATCGCATCTTCCGCAAACCATTCCTTGTAGACTACAAGTGAACACATCTTTGTCGCGAAACGTTTTTTGAAGAAGGAATCGTACCGATTAGCCATGAGTGAAGCCCAGCATGCCCCCGAAGGCCAGGTCATCGAAGGCCGGTACCGAGTCGTCAGCAGAATCGCCGATGGCGGCATGGCCACGGTGTATCAAGCTGTTGACGAGCGTCTGGGACGCACCGTCGCCATTAAGATCATGCACACGCAGCTGGCACAGGGCCCACAACGCGACCAGTTCGTGGAACGTTTCCATCGCGAGGCCCGTTCCGCAGCAGCAATAGCCAATCCCCATATCGTGCAGGTGTATGACACCGGTGAGTTCGATGGACTGGATTTTCTTGTCATGGAGTACGTGCATGGCGTGAACCTGCGGTACGAAATGAACCAGCAAGTCACGTTCAGCGTTCGTGAGACGCTACGCATAGTCGGTGAGACGTTGGACGGCTTGGCTTCGGCGCATCGCGCAGGCGTGGTGCACCGCGATATCAAACCGGAGAATATTCTGCTCAATGACCGAGGACATGTGCAGATCACCGATTTCGGCCTGGCCAAGGCGGTGTCGCAGGCCACGCTGTCCTCCACCGGCATGCTGCTGGGCACGGCCGCCTATCTGGCGCCAGAAATGATTCAGCACAATCAGGCAACGCCGCAGGGAGACCTGTATTCCGTAGGCATCATGGCTTGGGAGATGCTGGCCGGCAAGGTGCCGTTCACCGCGGACAATCCGGTGACGCTGGTGTTCAAGCACGTGCATGAGGATGTGCCGGATATCACGACCGCTTGTCCGGGCATCAATGCAGGCGTGGCCGCATTCCTCGCCCGTCTTACGGCGCGCGCGGTCGAGGACCGTCCCCAGGATGCGTCCGTGGCATTCGACGAATTGCAGCAGTTGCAATCGAACCTCACCATCGACGACTGGCAATACCGTCTGTCAGCCGTTTCCCCGGCCGCAAACGATGCCGCCGACACCATGCCCGGCGATGGCACCCGGCAGATGCCGCTACCGCCCGCTCCCCCAGCACCGCCTGTGCGTCAGAACGACGATCGCACACGACAGTTCAATCCGGAAAACCCGAACAAAACCACCGTCATGCCGGCGCAGCAGGCAGATCCGGAGGCAACCACCCGCTTGGCTTTGGAAAAGAACGACGTCCCCGCCAACAACGTTCCAGCTTCCCCCTCGAACGGTCCGGTCAGTGGTGGACAGCCGAAACGCAGTGGCAAGCGTGCACCTGTCATCATCGCCGTCGTAGCAGCCATCGTGCTTGCCTGCGCAGGCGGTGGAGGCTATGCCTGGTGGTATTTCCGAGGACCGGGCAGCTACTGGACCATGCCTCAGCCGGCAGATCTCACATGTTCCGATTCGGAGCCCTGCCGTATTTCCAACATCAAATGGAACGCCTATGAGGAACTGCTGAAATTCTCCAACATCGAGTACGAAGAGACCGAGGCGTTCAGTGATTCCGTCAAGGCTGGCAATGTCATCTCCACCGACCCGGAGAATGTCGGTTCGCATGTGAGCAAACGGCATCATCAGAAGGTCAAGGTGGTAGTGTCCAAGGGTATTAAGCAGGGCACTGTTCCCACAGACATTCTCGATGCCACCAGTGCGAACGGCAAGGATCCGATCAACGCGTTGAAGCGTGCCGGCTTCGACAACATCGAACAGACTCCGGCCAATGATGACGCGTATTCCATGGACGTACCTCAGGGCGCGTTGCTTGATTTAAGCGTGGATCCCGGCGCGACTCTGCCCCATAACACGAAGATTACCGTCACGCTGTCCCAAGGACCGAAACCGGTTACCATGCCGGGCGTCGTGGGCAAATCGAAGGATGAGGCGCAGCAGACGCTTGATGCGCTCAAGCTCACCGTCAACTGGACCGAGCAATTCGATGACAAGATTCCGCAAGGACAGGTGATTTCCGCTTCCGCGAAGACCGGAGACGAGTTGCACTGGGGCGATAGCGTCAATGCGGTGGTGTCGAAGGGACCGGAAACCGTAACGCTGCCGAATTATGTCGGACAGAAAGCCGCCGCTGCCAAAGCCGCATTGGAGAAGCTGGGATTCAGTGTGAAGATCAGCTCGCAACTGACACTTGACTCCAGTCAAGACAAGAAGGTCGCTTCGCAGGATCCGGTAGGAGGCACCGAGGTGCGACTGCGTCAGGAGGATGGCACGCCGAATACCGTCACCTTGAAAATGTATTCGTCGCTGTTCGACTGATTATCCTGATTACAAAATAGAAATCAGGGGTGTCTGTTCCGAAAACATTCTTCGGAACAGACACCCCTGATTGGTTTGGAATGAACCTCGCTGAAAACTTATGCCTTCTTAGCAGCGGATTCGGCTTGTGCCTGCGCTTCGGCCTCCTGCTGGGCTTTGAGCTCGGCCTTGACCTTCTGCGCGTATTCGTCGACGTATTCCTGTCCGCTCATCTTCTGGATCTCACGGGTCACGCGGTCGGTAAGCGAACGCAAATCATCGTGGGTAATCTGGTCGGCGGATTTCTTCTCGACTTCAATCGGCTTGCCGTAAATCACCTTGGACTTGCCTTTGTTCGGAATGGCCTGTCCTGGCTTCTGCAGTTCACGCGAACCGATGATGGCGGCCGGAATAATGGGGCAACCGGTTTCGAATGCCAGACGCGCCGCGCCGGTGTGTCCTTTGTAAAGACGTCCATCGGGGCTGCGAGTACCTTCGATGTGAATGCCGAACAGATGTCCGTCCTCGATGATCTCACGGGCGTGGTTCAGTGCGCCAAGTGATTTGGAACCGCCGGAACGGTCCACGGGGAACACGCCGACTGACGTGAACCACCATTTCTTGAATTTGCCTTTGATGCCTTTGCCTTCGAAATATTCGGCCTTGCCCATGAAATGAATCATGCGCGGGCAGGTCAACGGCAGCAACGCATCGTCGATGACGGCAAGATGGTTGGCTGCGATGATGGCGCCACCTTCGTGCGGAATGTTCTCAAGTCCTTGCGCGGTCGGTCCCAAACGGTGGATGGCGATAGGTCCCAAGCCTTTGACGAAAAACCAATAGAGCATTCTTCACAATCCTCCCGGCGGATTGGCGTCCGCCCGATTAGAGTATAAGTATGACTGACCTCAACAATAGCAATGACGATGAAGAACGCCCAAATGACGCGTCGCATGGTGGCGGCTCTCCAATGGACGACTTGGATGCGGCTTGGGCCGAGTTTGCGGATTCGCATGCTGACGATTTGAAGGCCGTGGAACGTTCGCGTAGTGCGAAACGTTTCGAGAAGCATGCGCAACGTCGGGAAAAAGAGGCTTTGCTGTCCATCGATGACTTGGATCAGGGCACGTTCACCAATGATGCGCCGGCGAATGGTCGTGGGCCGCGCGATTTCACTGGTTCGAGCTGGCTTGACACGGATCGGGTCATGGACCGTCACGGTGACGACTTCGTGCCGCCGAATCCTGAAATCGGCCATGTGAAACTGTCAAAACTGGTGTTCTGGATATTGCTGGTGGCCGGCGTCATCGGCATTATCGCTTCCGTGTTCGTTCCGGCGTTGGCTTCGATTCTTGGTTCGATTTTCGGTTTGTGTGCGCTGGTCGGCGCCGCTGGCCTCATCGTGCAGCATAAAGGGCATCGTGAAACGCGTACCGACGAATTCGATGATGGAGCACGCGTCTGACGATTCTTTGGCGACAAACTGAATACATCCATCTATGTGAAGGCCCCGGCGGTTTGAACTGCGCCCCGTTTGTTGGACGTTGTTAATTAGGATACAGCCCTAGACCGCGAGGGACATGCTCCGGAACTCCTCCGGGGTGCGTCCCTCGAGTCGTATCTGGCCGTCGTCTGGTGTTCCAATGCACGATGTACGCGTCCAGCTCGGCCTTGAACCGCTCGAACGAGTCGAACTCTCGGCCGCGGTAGAACTCGTCCTTCAAGTGGCCGAAGACCTGCTCGGCCGCCGCGTTGTCCAGGCAGTTGCCCTTGCGGCTCATGGACTGGCGGATGCCGAGGCGTTCGAGCTCGTCCCGCCACCATTGGTGCTGGTACTGCCATCCCATGTCCGAGTGCAGGATCGGCTCCGCGCCGGCGGGCAGGCGCTTCTGCTGCCCGAGGTCCGGACTGCGGCTCACGTCCCAGGCCACGATCTCCTTGCTGGCCATGTCGTACACGGGAGCGAGGTACGCCTTGGAGCCGGCGACCTTGAACTCGGTGACGTCGGTCCCGAGCCTGGAAGAACGGACGGGCCGCGTCGAAGTCGCGTTCGGGCAGGTTATGCACGCGGTCGCCCGTCTCGCCCCTGTACGAGCTGTAGCGTCTCCACGGGTTCCTGGAGCGGATGGCGCATCTCAGCCCCATACGGCGCATGACCCTGAGCACGGTCTTGGCGGATATGCGCGTGCCGAACTCGTGGACCAGGCGCATGCGCACCTGCCGGTGGCCGCACCCGTTCGGGGTGCGCTCCCATATCTCCCGTACCATCGGCTCCACGTCCGGCCTGGACACGTGCGCCGGGCGCGACAGGTGGTGGTAGTACGTGGATTTCGGCAGCCCGGCTATCCTCAGGAGGTGGTCGAGCCGGTGTCCCCGCCCTGCGAGCAGTCGGACGACGGCGCTTCGCTCGCGCCGCGTGACTTGGACGCCCGCAGGGCCCGGAGTTTTTCCAGGTACGCGACCTTCGCCTTCAGGTACGCGACCTGTTCGGCGAGCTCCTGCTCGCGCGTCGGTTCGGGCTTCGGCCTGAGCGCCTCCGGACCGGTAGTCGCGGCACCAGCGCTCCAGGGACGCGATGCTCGCGATCCCGTGCCTGGCCATGGCCTCCGTCTTGGTCAGACCGTTCTCGACGTGGTCGCGCGCCGCGGCGACCTTCGTCTCCCAGTCGTAGCGTCTGCTGCCGCCGCCTCCCATGACCGCCTCCTCGCCGTTGGACCTGTACAGCCTGATCCAGTTTCTCGCGGTATACACCGGTATGGCAAGCCTGCTGGCGAGCGTGTCCTTGCCGGCTCCGGACTTGATGAGCTCCAGCGCCTCGCGCCGGAACCCGTCGTCGTAACGTCTCCTTCGATCCTCACGCATACGAAAGAACCGCACCTCCGATCATCGAATCTGAATTTCTTCAGTCCAACAATCGGGGTGCGGTTCATATTTACGCCGGGGCCTTCACACACACATACGTTGTCAGCGTTTTCAGGCTTTCTTCGCAGCTTGGGCGGTGGCGATCCACTTGTCAAGCAGCGCCGTGGCCTTGCCGGAGTCGACGGTCTGCTCCGCGATGGCGTAGGCGGCTTTGAACCGGTCAGCCAAGCTTGCGTCGCCCGGCACCAAATGACCGTCGGCGACGATTGCGGAAGCGGCGTTCAGCAGCGCGGTGGTACGGAACGACACATCCTTGCCTGCGAAGAAGTCTCGTGCCAGCTGCGCGTTGAGCGTCGGTTCGCCACCCTTCAGATCTGCGATGGTGACTTTGGCGAGGCCGAGTTCGACGGTCGGATCGAATTTGTTTTCGGTAACCTTGCCGTCCTTGAATTCCCAAATGGAGACCGGACCGGTCGGTGCCATCTCGTCAAGGCCCTCATGGGAAGTGTAGACCATGCCGATCTGGCCGTTCGCCGCATATACGGCGGCCATGATC
>ERZ1034680.1176-NODE-1176-length-10470-cov-5.738454_pt1 | contig 10470 bp, 8 predicted proteins | sample MGYA00520639_ERZ1034680 | MGnify/ENA primary metagenome ERZ1034680 (study PRJEB33766, sample SAMN09781760) | gut metagenome | biome: gut microbiome | host: Homo sapiens | place: Madagascar | study: EMG produced TPA metagenomics assembly of the PRJNA485056 data...
CCGCCGCTGCTGCGCACCGTATGGACGCGGCTGCTGGCCCGCCTGTAAGGAGCCGTTATGCCCAGAAAAAAAACAGACCTCAGCCAGCGCCTGGAGAATGTCATCAAGACGCTGGTGCCCCAGCAGGAGCAGAACCCCGATAACCTTGGCCCCATGATGCGAGCCATCAAGGCCGTGCACAGCATCAGCGACCATACCTCCACCACGCCGGAGGATTTAGAGCACCAGCGCGCCGCACAGGAGCTGTTCGGGCGGCTGGTCACACCCAGCCTTGGCATCCGCACCGACAGCCTGACCGTGGGGGCCATCCCCGCCGAGTGGGTCAGCCTTGACCACGGCCATGACCGCCGCCACGCCGTTTTGTACTGCCACGGCGGCGGCTACACCTGCGGCCAGCTGGGCTATGCCCGCATCCTTGCCAGCAAACTGGCGCTGGCCACCGGGTTTGACGTGCTTTCGTTTGAATACCGCCTTGCACCCGAGCACCCATTTCCCGCCGCCATTGAGGACGCCGTGGCCATGTGGGACTACCTGATGTATATGGGCTACGGCGCGCGGGATGTCATTGTGGCGGGCGATTCCGCAGGCGGCAACCTCGCGCTCGAGCTGGCCCTCAAGCTCAAGGAGCAGGGCCGCGCCCAGCCCCGCGGGCTGGTGCTGTTCAGCCCATGGACCGATATGACCGCCAGCGGCAAGAGCTACCGCACCTGCAAGACGCTGGACCCGATGCTGACGATGGAGTATATCGCCGCCGTGCGCGAGGCCTACACCGGCCCCGATGCCGACTGGGCCCGCCCCTGCTACAGCCCGCTTTTTGCCGACCTGCGCGGTCTGCCGCCGACGCTGGTACAGGTGGGCACCAACGAGATTCTGAAGTCCGACAGTGAGCGTCTGGTTGAGAACCTGCAGAAGGCCGGCGTCTACGCCCAGCTGGAGGTTTACCCCGAGTGCTGGCACGTGTTCCAGCAGATGCCCATCCACCGCGCTGTGGCTGCTATGGAAAGCGCCGGCCGCTTTGTGCAGAAAATCATTTGAGTGAAGAGGAAGTGCCCATGTCTGATTCATGGTACAAGGTTGACAATGTTGCCAAGGTCTTTCTGGCCACGGCAACACCGCAGGACCCACGGGTTTTCCGCATCTCCTGCACATTGAACGAGGAGATTGACCCCGACACGCTGAACGAGGCCCTGCGCAGCACCGCGCAGGAGTGGCCGCAGTTTCAGGTCACGCTGCACCGCGGTCTGTTCTGGCATTATTTTGAGTCCACCGACCAGCTGCCCACCGCACAGCCGGAGAATAAAGCCCCCTGCGCGCCGCTGTACACGCCGGAGCGCCGCAACCGCCTGATTTACCGCGTGACCTACTTCGGCAGCCGTATCAATCTGGAAATGTTCCACGCCATTACCGACGGCAACGGCGGTTTGCTCTACTTAAAATCCATCGTGCGCAACTATCTGGCACTGCGCCACCCCGGCGAGCTGGACAGCGTGCCCTCGCCCAACAGCGCCTCCGCCGGGGATCTGGCGCAGGACAGCTTCCGCACCTTCTACGGTGGAACAAAGCGCGATACCGTGGCAAAAAAGGTCAAGGTCTACCGCCTCCACGGTCTGCGCCTGCCCTATAACCAGCAGCAGTTCTTTGAGGGCCACCTGAGCGCCAAGCAGGTGCTGGATCGCTGCCATGCGCTGGGTGTCTCAATGACGAGCTATCTGAGTGCCTCCTTCATGCTGGCCATCTATCAGGATATGCCCGCGCTGGAGCGCAGCAAGCCCATCTCCATCAGCCTGCCGGTCAATCTGCGCAACTACTACCCCAGCGAGACCGCCCGCAACTTCTTCAACTCGGTCTCTGTCACCCACACGCTGACCGACGCCGACACGCTGGAAACCGTGGCCCCCGTGTTTGACGCCAAGCTGAGGGAGATTCTCAAGCCGGAGAATATCCGCGCCCAGATGGACGAGTATGAGAAGCTCGAGCATATGCCCGGCATCCGCCCTGTGCCGCTTTTCATCAAGAATGTCACCGTCAAGCTCTTCACCAAGCTGGAGAACCGCTATGTCACGGCGGTTGTTTCCAATATGGGCCGGGTCAGCATCCCGGAGGAGCTGAAGCCCCACATCCACAGCTTTGCGGCCTTTTCCAGCTCCAAAACGCTGTTTACCGTGGTCTGCTCCTATGGGGATGACCTTGTGCTGGGCACGGCCTCGGCGCTGCGCAGCACCGCCATTCTGCAGCGGTTCTACCGCGGCCTGACCAAGGACGGCATGGACGTTACCCTTTACGCCACGGAGGTGGAAAAATGAATACCTGCCCGCATTGTCATATCAAGGTCGGCGGGGACAGCACCTACTGCCCGCTGTGCCAGAACCGCCTGCCCGGCCCGGCAGGGGAGGCGTACTTTCCCGCCACCGCGCCGCGGATTCACTGGGCGTCGATGCTGTATAAAATCGTTGCCTTTGTGCTCTGCGCCCTTGTTGTGGTTGCCGGGGCGTTCGACTTCCTTCTTCTGGAGGAAGCGCCGCACCGCCATTTCAGCGTGCTGATGGCCGTCTGGGCCGCGGCAATTCTGCTGGTGCTGCGCGCTGTGCTGCGCCGCCGCTTCAACGGCCCGCGGCAGATTTTCAATCTGCTGCTGCTTGTGTCGGCGCTGCTGGTCTTTACCGACTGGTTCAACGGCTACACCGGCTTCAGTCTGGATCTGGTTGTGCCGATTCTGTGCTGCGTTGCACTGGTCTGCAACTTCGTTTTTGCGTTCCTGCACAGTAAGTTCACGGCCAACGCGCTTGTGTATCTGCTTATGAACATCGGCATCGGGCTGCTGCCGTACATCCTGCTGTTCTTCCGCATCGGGGCCGGCCGCATTGACGGTCACAGCATCCCGTGGGTTGTCTGCCTGATTTTAAGCATCATCACTTTCTTGGGGCTGGTCATCTTCCAGGGCCGCGCCCTGAAGGCCGAGCTGGAAAAGCGGCTGCATATGTAAAAAAATAAAAGCAAGTGCACCAGAGAGAAAAATCTCCGATGCACTTGCTTTTTTGTGTGTAGGGTGGAGGCGGCAGTCTCACTTCTTATCAAACGCTTCCCGCCGCTTTGTGGACAGGCGGAACATCTCCTCCAGCCCTTCGCGGTCATTGTTGACGAGCTTTTCCCGCATCTCCTGCAGGGCGCTGTCAAACATATCAATCTCGGAAATCAGGTTGTCCTTGTTCCACAGGAACAGCTCTGCCCACATTTTATCGTTGATATGCGCAATTCTTGTCAAATCACGGAAGGAATCGCCGGTGTAGTTGGCCAGCTCGGAGTTGTCGGACGCACACATCAGGCTCACGGCAATGGCATGGCAGAGCTGGCTGACATAGCCAATCATATGGTCATGCTCGGCGGGGGTCAGCACGCTGATGCGCTTGAAGCCCAGCTCCTCGGCCAGCGCACGGCACCAGTCAATGCCCGCCTGCGTGTTGCGCTCGGTCGGGGTGATGATGAAGTTGGCCGGGGCAAAGTTCACCTCCGCGCTGTGGGTGATGCCGCTGGTCTCACGGCCCGCCATCGGGTGGCTGGCAATAAATTCCACACCCGCGGGCAGGGCGGTCTGCACCGGCTCAACCACACCGCGCTTGACGCCGGAGACATCCGTCACCATCGTGCCGGGGCGGATGAGACTTCCGTACTGCGCCACCCAGTCCAGCAGCACCGTGGGGTACAGGCCGAAGATAATGCAGTCGGCCTGCTGAATCAAATCCTCAAAATCCGCATTTTTGCCCGCGCAGATATACTCATGCTGCAGGGCATAGTCCAGCGTCCCCTGACTGTGGGTGATGCCGGTCACGCGGTAGCCCTTCTGGCTCAGCACCTGCGCATACTTGCCGCCCAGCAGTCCCAGACCGACAATGAGATAGTTTTTGCTTTTATCCAGCATACAAAATCACGCCTTTATGTCAAATTCATCCTGTTTGTCGGTGCTCAGCTCAATTTTGGCACCTAAGCCCCGCAGCACGTTCCAGAAGGCGGGCCAACTCTTTTCCACAGCCTCGGCCCCGCAGAGCAGCGCGGGCAGGCCGCTGGCAATCGCCGCCACGGCCAGCGCCATAACAATACGGTGGTCATTGTGGCCGGACAGCGGGGCATTGGGCGCGTGCAGCGCCACGCCCTGAATGTGCACGGTGTCGCCGTCCACGTCGATGCGGGCGCCCATCTTCTGCAGCTCGGTCTGCATGGCCTCGATGCGGTCGGATTCCTTCAGGCGCAGGCGGCCCGCATTGCGGATGACCGTCTCACCGCTGCAGAAGCAGCCCAGCGTAAAGAGAATCGGCCCCAGATCCGGGCAGTCGGCCAGATCAATATCGGTAGCCTTCAGCAGGCTGCGGTCAAAGTGGAAGCCGCCCTCGACAGCTTTGAATTTGCCGCCGCAGCGCTTTAAAATGTCCAGAATAACCTTATCGCCCTGCTGGCTGTCGGGGTTGAGCCCCGTGATGGTGATGCCGCCGATGACACAGCCCAACACCGCCAGGAACGCGGCCTGGCTGTAGTCACCCTCCACGGCAAAGTCGCAGGCGGTGTAGCGCTGCGGCGCGGCCACACGGTACATCATACTGCCGTTCTTGCGGGCGCGGCTGGCCACCTTGACGCCGAACTGCTGCATGGCGTCAACCGTCATATCCACGTAGGAGTGGCTCTCGTAGGGGGCCAGCACCTCAATGCTGCTCTCCGATTCCATCAGCGGCGTGGCAAACAGCAGGCCGCTGATGAACTGGCTGGACACATCCCCGGGCAGGGTAAACCCGCCGGGGCGCAGGCGGCCAAAAATCGTGATGCCGTCCGGGGACTGCTCAAACTGCAGGCCCTGACGCTCAAACAGCATCTGGTACACGGCCTGCGGGCGGTCAAACAGCCGCCCCGCGCCGGTAAAGCGTACCTTCTGAGCGGTCAGGCTGAACAGCGGAATCATAAACCGCAGGGTAGAGCCGCTTTCGTTGCAGAAAACCGGGCGTGTCACCGTGACAAAGCCGCCCGCCGTGCCGTGGCCGCGTATGGTCAGGGAATGGGGCTCCTCGGTGATTTTTGCGCCCAGCTGGGCCGCCGCGCCAAGGGTAGCGCGGATGTCCTTGCTGTACTCAATATTCGTGATGTGGCTGGTGCCGTCCGCCAGCGCCGCGCACAAAACTGCACGGTGTGCCGCACTTTTGCTGGGCGGCACGGTGGCACTGCCGCCTAAGCGGCTGACATGAATCTTGGCGTCCAATTTACATCTCCCGGCCGATGGCAGCAGCAACCTTGCGGCACTTCTCAATGACCTCGGCGAACTTGTCCGGCTTCAGGCACTGTGCGCCGTCGCTCCATGCGTGCTGCGGGTCATCGTGCACCTCAATTTCCAGACCGTCCGCACCGGCGGCCACAGCGGCCAGCGCCATGCTCTCGATGTACTTATAGTCACCGGTGGCGTGGCTGGGGTCGACGATGATGGGCAGATGGGTCTTTTCCTTGATGACCGGCACGGCGGACAGATCCAGCGTGTTGCGAGTGGCGCGCTCAAAGGTGCGGATGCCGCGCTCGCAGAGGATGACATTCTCGTTGCCGCCTGCCATAATGTACTCGGCGGACATAATCCATTCCTCGATGGTATTGGCCAGGCCGCGCTTGAGCAGCACCGGCTTGTGCATCTTGCCGACCGCCTTCAGCAGCTGGAAGTTCTGCATATTGCGGGCACCAATCTGCACAACGTCCACATACTGCTCAAATTCCTCGATGTGGGCCTCGTCCATCAGCTCGCTGACGATGGGCAGGCCGGTCTCCTCGCGGGCCTTGACCATATCCAGAATACCCTCGGTGCCGAGGCCCTGGAAGGAGTAGGGGCTGGTGCGGGGCTTGTAGGCACCGCCGCGCAGGAAGTTTGCGCCGCCCGCCTTGACAGCCTTGGCCATCTTGATGGTGTGCTCCTCGCCCTCAATGCTGCAGGGGCCAGCCATCACAGCGATGGGGGAGTTGCCGCCGACCTTGATGCCGTTGACATCCACCACGGTATCCTCCGGGTGGAACAGGCGGTTGGCGCGCTTGTAGGGGGCGGAAACGCGGGTCACATTCTCAACCCATGGGTTTGCCAGCACATCCTTCTCCGCAATTTTGGTCGTATCACCGACAAGGCCAAAGACGTTGTAGTCGGTGCCGCGAATCATCGTGACGGACAGGCCCTGCTTTTCAAAGTTATCGACAATGCGGTCCAGCTCAACCTGGGGGGTGCCTTTTTTGGCGGAAATAATCATGGGGTAACCTCTTTCTTATATACTTTTACTCTATAGGTTTACTTTTCTTTGCTTTTTCGTCAGCCATTACAACCGCTCATCCGCCTCAAACAAAGCGGCGGCGGTGGCCACGGCCTGCGCCAGTGTGCTGTTGTTATCCAGCACGGCGGTGGCCGCAGCCTGATACAGCGGCGTGCGTTCGGCCTCCATCTGCTTTAAGGCAGCGCCCCCCTTGGAGAGGGGACGCCCGCCGGTGGCCAGACGCTCCAGCGGGCGGCGCACCCACAGCACAGGGCCGTTCTGGCGCAGGGCGCGGGTGTTGGCAGGGTTCTTAATCACGCCGCCGCCGCAGGCTATGACCTGACTGTTGCCCTTGGCCACGTCGGCCAGCGTCTCGGCCTCATAGCGGCGGAAGGCTTCCTCGCCCTCCTGCGCAAAAATATCGGGGATTGTACGCCCGGTGCGGCGCTCAATCTCGGCGTCCAGATCGACAAATTTCTTGTTCAGCCGCTTGGCCAGCGCCGCGCCCACCGTGGACTTGCCGCAGCCCGGCATCCCGATGAGGGAGATATTCGCCAGCTCGTGCCGCAGGCGGCGGCTGACGGACGGGATAATCTCCGCCGTGTCCAGCGTTTTGCCGGTAAAGTGCTCGGCCGCAAACACGGCCTGCGCCACCAGCATCTCAAAGCCGCCCGCCGCGGTCACGCCGCAGTCCTCGGCCCGCAGCAGAAGCTCGGTGTGGAAGGGGTTGTACACCACGTCCAGCACGGCCTCAAGCCTTGGGAAGGCCTTCGGGTCAATCAGGCATCGGCCCACGTTGGGGTACATCCCGCAGGGCGTTGTGTTGACGATAATCTGCACATCGGGGCGGTGCATAGCCTCGGCGTAAAGCAGCGCGCCATCGCGGCCGGTGCGGCTGGCGGTCAGGATTTCGCTTGCACCGCCGTCGCGGCAGACCGCCGTGACTGTGGAGTGGGTGCCGCCCGTGCCCAAAATCAGCACGGTCTTACCGGCGAAATCCACGCCGTGGGTCTTGGCCAGATAGGCAAAGCCTGCGTAGTCTGTGTTGTAGCCGTAGAGCCTGCCGCCCCGGTTTACCACGGTGTTCACCGCGCCGATGGCCGCCGCTCGCGGGTCAACCTCGTCACAGTAGGGGATGACCAGCTGCTTATAGGGTATCGTCACATTGATGGCCGTAAAGGCGCGCTTTTCCAGAAAGGCGCAGACCTCGGCCTCGGTGGGCAGGGGCATCAGCTCATAGGTGTAATCCGCAATCTGTTCATGGATGATTTTGGAGTAGCTGTGGCCCAGCTTGCTGCCAATCAGTCCGTACAGCGGCTGCTGCATAGGTTTCACTTCCTTATTATACTTGGGGCAGGCCGTGCTTCTGGGCCAGCGTGCCGTAGCGCACACTCAGCAGATCCAGCAGGCCGAAGGCCGTCAGGGTGTTCTGCACCACGGCGGCGCGGGGCACAATGCAGGGGTCATGGCGGCCCTTAATCTGCAGCTGCGCATCGGTCTTGCTGATATAATCCACGGTGTGCTGTTCTTTATAGATGCTGGGTGTCGGCTTGAGCACCGTGCGGAACACCAGCGGCATACCGTTGGTAATGCCGCCGTTGACGCCGCCGTTCTTGTTGGTGGCGGTGGCAACGCGGCCGTTTTGCATCGTAAACGGGTCATTGGCCTGACTGCCGCGCAGCCCGGCAAAGGCGAAGCCCACGCCGAACTCAATGCACTTGCAGGCGGGGATGGCAAACATCAGGTGGGCCAGCTCGCTCTCAACGCTGTCAAACCACGGCTCGCCGATGCCCGCGGGCAGGCCGGTCACGATGGTTTCCAGCACGCCGCCCACGCTGTCGCCCTCACTGCCGGCGGCGCGGATGGCCTCCTGCATGGGGGCCTCCTTCTCCGGATCCAGCAGGGCAAAATGCCCGGGCTGCGGCTGCGGCATCACCAGCCCTGCCGCGCTCGAAAGCGGTGCATCCTTGACGCCTGCACATTCCGCAATGTGGGTGTAGACCCGCACGCCAAGGCTGTTCAGCACCGTCTCGCAGATGGTGCCCGCCGCCACGCTGGCCGCCGTGATGCGGCCGGAAAAGTGCCCGCCGCCGCGGGCGTCCTGATAGCCCTCATACTTGGCGTAGGCCGTATAGTCGGCGTGGCCGGGGCGCAGCAGGTCGGCCGTTTTGGCGTAGTCCCCGCTGCGGGTATTCAAGTTGCGAACCATCAGCGTGATGGCCGTGCCGGTGGTGTGGCCGTTGTACACGCCGGAGAGAAACTCCACGGCGTCCGCCTCGGTGCGGGCGGTGGAAAGCCCATCTCCGCGGGCGCGGCGGCGGTCCATCGCGGCGGCGATTGCCGCCTCATCCACCGGCAGGCCCGCGGCCAGACCATCGAGCACCGCACCGACCGCCGGGCCGTGGCTCTCGCCAAAAATCGTCATACTGACGGTATTTCCAAAGGTGTTTTTCATTGGGTTGTTCCTCTATCAAGACCCGCGGAGGTCTGGCTTTTTATTCCAGCCCCAGCAGCGCGGGCAGCTCGGTCATGGGCAGGCTGTCGGCACGCCAGCAGCCAAGGCCGGGGCACTTGATGACCGTGATATGGTCGCCGCGGGCCTTCTTGTCGTGCTGCATATAGGCCAGCACCTTCTGCTTGTTGGCCCCGGCGCGGGTGGGCAGGCCCAGCGTGCGGTAGATGGCGCGGGTGCGCTTGAGCAGGGCGCTGTCCTCAATCATCGGCAGCATACCCAGCGCCACACACTCGCCGTGGTAGAGGCCGGTTGTGCGGCGGCCGCGCACACCGCGCACCGCCTCAATGCCGTGGCCGATGGTGTGGCCAAAGTTCAGGCAGGCGCGCACACCGCCCTCGCGCTCATCCTGCTCGACGATTTTCTTTTTAAATTTCAGACTGCGGTAGACAATCTGTTCCATGTTTTCCTCGGGGTGGTCACACTCAAACAGTGCAAACAGCTGGGGGTCGCCGATGATGCCGGTTTTGAGCGCCTCGGCCAGACCGTTGACCACCTGGCGGCGGGGCAGGGTTTTCAGCGTGTCAAAATCGACCAGCACCACCTTGGGCTGCCAGAAGGCACCGACGATGTTCTTCGTCTCGCCCAGATCAATCGCCGTCTTGCCGCCGATGGAGGAGTCCACCTGCGCCAGCACCGTGGTGGGGCAGTTGACAAAGTCAATGCCGCGCATATAGCTGGCGGCGCAGAAGCCGCCCAAATCGCCCACAACGCCGCCGCCCACGGACACCAGCAAATCCTTGCGGTCCATGCCGAACTCCAGCATGGCCTGCAACACCTGACCGTAGACCTTCAGGCACTTGCTGCCCTCGCCCTGTGGGATGGTGCAGATGGTGGAGTCGGGGCACTGGGCGGCCACCGTCTGCGCATATTCGGCGGGCACGCCGGAATCAGTCAGCACAAAGACCTTGCGGTTCTGCACATTCGTGAACTGGTGCAGATTGGCAAGGCATCCGGCCTTCAGAATAATATCGTAGCTACGGCTTTTCAGCTGCATTGTCAGTTTCATGCTTCGCACATCCTTTTTTCTCATTGGCTTATTTCTCCGCACCGTCCAGCGTGAAAGCGCCCAGCAGCCGCAGGGTGCTGCAAACCGGGGTCAGGGTGTCCAGCAGGGTCTGGCACTCCGCGCCGGTGCTGCCCGCCGGGCAGACCAGCTGCACATAGAAATAATACTCAAACGGAACGTGGGGCAGGGGACGGCTCTTGATGCACTCCATATTGAAGCCGCGTGCACCAATCTGGTCCAGCGCCGCGGCCAGCTGGCCGGGCTTGTGCCGCGCCGTGAAAAGCAGCGCCAGCCGCTGGCCCTCGCCGGTCATGGCGGGGGCGGCATCGGCGCGCTCAATAACGATGAACCGCGTTGTATTGTCGCCGTCCGCGTTGATGCCCGCCGAGAGAATCTGCAGGTCGTACAGCCCGGCGGTCTCGGCGCTGGCAATGGCCGCCACCGTGGGGTCGTTCAGCTCCGCCACGTGGCGGGCGGCGTCGGCGGTGTTGCCCCAGCTTGCGGTTTTAAAGCCGTGCTGCTGCACAAAAACGCTGCTCTGCGCCAGCGCCTGCGGGTGGCTGACAACGGTTTTGATGGTCTCGAGCGTTGCACCCCGCACGCCGAGCAGATCCTGCCGGATGGGCAAATCGCACATCCTGGCAATGATGATATCGGGGTGGGTGTACAGCAGGTCCAGCACGGTCGAGACA
>ERZ1034680.1181-NODE-1181-length-10444-cov-3.934546_pt1 | contig 10444 bp, 11 predicted proteins | sample MGYA00520639_ERZ1034680 | MGnify/ENA primary metagenome ERZ1034680 (study PRJEB33766, sample SAMN09781760) | gut metagenome | biome: gut microbiome | host: Homo sapiens | place: Madagascar | study: EMG produced TPA metagenomics assembly of the PRJNA485056 data...
CTCATCAAGACCCCAATCGATAAGCCGCATTATCGCATCATCGCTTTGATCGCCGGGGGCTCGGAAGCATCTAAATCTACCCCCAGAGTTCCAAACCTCAGTTTGCAGAAAGATTTCATCGCCGCACATAGAATCCCAGAAAACTGAACGTATCGATGAGGCATTCTTGACAAGGTAACGAGCGAGGCCATCGGTAATTGAAAACCAGTTGTCACCTTTCATCAGTTCCAAGTCTCTAGCGGGCTTCCTAAAACACTGCAGAATACTCGATAGAAGGCCATCCATCTTTCGTAAGAAAACCTGAGATTTGCTTATCCCAAAAGTATTCCAGATAATATGCCCACCGATTCTTCTCCGATAGTCCCTGTTGTGGTTTTCGAAGCGAATAAACTCTTTATTACCACAAGAGTCAAAGAATGAGTGAATCTGGTCCTGACTTTTAATAGGAAGATCTTGACCGCTTAAAAGGTGATAATAGGAATATTGCCCTTTTGCAACTGCGGAGTTGAGAAGGCTGAGTTCACAGGCGATTTGCGAATACCCGCCCCAAGTGACTCTGATGCGAGGAACTAAATAGATTCCAGCCTTACCGACAGAAGCTAACAAGCGTTTTTCATCCCATCCACCTAATTTTGCATCCATATGGATAAAGATGTCGTTTCGCTCATCATCGAGGACCCTCATCAGGGTATGAAGAACCTCGTCGTCCTTATGAGCCATAACAAGGAAGGCGTGTTTGCCCACAGTCGCATCGGGGCGAGATGACATTGGCATACAACCCTCCATATGTCTACCACTCGCGAGGTTTGTATTCGCCTTCCTCGGCAATGATATAAGGTGAAGGCTGCACATGTTCAATAATTCGCGGTTTACCGAGAACAACCGTCGAGTTATCGGGTACGTCTTGGAATACGACGCAGTTTGCTCCAATCTTGACGTTATTCCCAACGCGAATTCCTCCGAAAATCTTGGCACCGGGGCCAATGAAGACGTTGTCACCTATAACTGGGGCTTTCCCTCTGCTTCGTCCTATAGTTACCTGGTGAAAGATGGTCACATTTCGCCCGATAGTCGCCCCCCCCCGCAATAACTATACCGTTGATGCCGTGCGCAGTGATATTGGGGGGCGCCAAAAAATTCTCACACACGCATGAAGTCTCGTCGTTCCAACCGGGCATGATATCCGCGCAACTCCTGCGCATCTCATGGTCAACATACAACGAATAATATATTTTATGGATGCCCCGGGCGCTTCCGGTAAGCAGGGCGTGTCGCCTTCTCCAAAATTTATCGTCATCGTACCTACCGAAAACCGCATTTTTGAAGCCATGCCAAATCGCCTTTGCGCCCATCAGCATCCTCCGGCATTGTTGAGTGAGCGGAGAACATATAGCGTTCTTGATATGCCTTCGGAGATGCCCATGCGTGCAGACCAACCAAGTTCGTCACGTGCCTTGTTTCCGTCCATCAGCGCAAACGTGGCCTTAGAGTACCCTGCCGCCTCCTGGGCGTCAGGTAATTCGAATACAACTTTAACACCGCTGGCTTTGGCTATAAGTCCAGCAAGATCCCTCAACATTACGTCGGATCCTTTATCTGCAAGGTTATAGGCTTCCCCGTCGTTACCAAGGAGCAATATATGCAGCAGGCCAGACACAGCGTCCGCGACGTGCAGGTAGGAGAACTTCTGCGTCCCCTCGCTCTTGAGGACAACGTCCTCGCCGACAAGCGAGCGGTGTATGAACTGGGAGAGCGCTTTTGAATCATCGGGCAATAGCGTAGGCCCGTAGACGCGCGCAATGCGAGCGACAACGGCCTCGACACCCTTCTGCGAACGGTAGGCTTGACACATAGCCTCGCCCAGTCGTTTCGATTCGTTGTAACAGGCACGAAGAGTGTTGCAGTCGATATTCCCACAGTACTTCTCATCAAAACGTTCAACGTCACCGCGGTTCTGGCCATAAATCTCGACTGACGAGGCAAAGAGCAGCCTAGCACCGCAATCGACGGAGTAGCTGAGGAGGTTCTGTAAGCCGTCCACGTTGGCTCGGATGGTGCCGATGGGATCGGAAGCGTACTGGCGCGGATGAGTGGAGCTCGCTAGGTGCAGAACATAGTCCGCGGGGGCACCGGGACTGTACCCTGTCGCAGAGACGGAGCCCTCCTCAAACGAGAAATGGTCTCGCCCGAAGTACGGCAGTCTCGAGCGCGCTTTCTCGGCGCTGCGCCCCAAAGCGATGACACTACAATTCGACCCGTCAATGTCGTTCCTATGCATTAGAACGTCGATGAGGAAGGTCCCGATCATACCGGTCGCACCGGAGATGGCGACCGTCTTATTCGCGAGCTTCTCCCATGGCAGGGGAAGCGAACAAACTTTGTCAAGGTCGGCGATATACTCCGGGCAATTGAGCCTATTCATCGCGAGCATCCCTCTCCGCCGCCCATGCGCGGAAGAACTCGAGGTTTTCCGGCGTGGTGAGCTTAATGTTACGGTCCGACCCAGCGGCGAAGTTTAGCTTCACGCCCAACTGGACCATCATTGTGTTCGTGTAGTTGGAGCCGTCGATTCCGACACCCTTTTCAAAAGCCTCGTGATACTTGGAGTCGAGCAGCCCGAAACGGTACGCCTGCGGCGTGGATACGCGACGAAGCGTTTCGCGGGGGATGTACTGCGTAGTGGTGGCGGAATCCTTCTCGTCCACAAGGAAGATCTGCTCGTTGTAAGGCATGCTCGTGACGGCGTTGCCACGCTCCTTGGCAACACGAACGACGTCGGTGATGACCTCGGGGTCGAGCATGGGGCGCACGCCGTCGTGGACAATGCAGATGTCGTCTTCGGCAAGCACGCCCTCAAAGTTGTACACACCGTTGCGGATAGACTCCTGACCAGAGGCGCCGCCTTTGACGACCCACTTTAGCTTGTCAATTTTGTATTGCCTAGCATAGGCGCGCAAGACCTGCTCCCAGCCGTCCAAGCACACGACCTCGATGGCGTCCACAAGTGGATGCTCCTGGAAAGCCTCGAGCGTGTAGACAATGACAGGCTTCTCGCCTACATTGATGAACTGTTTGGGAATCTCCTGCCCCATACGCGAGCCTATGCCGCCTGCTATGATGATTGCCACGTTCATGAATTACTTTCCTTCCCCGGAATTTGCCTTCCATACCTTCATCCCATGAGTGACCCGCTGGTCTTCGGGCGGAAGCCGCATGTAGTCGCCATAGAGCCCATTTAGGTACGCGTCCCAGTGCGGGCACACCTTGAAAGTGCGACCCTCGAACTCCATATCGATCAAGTTGTCGAAGTCCTCGACGGGAAAACCGGGCTTATCAGGCTTGTAGGGCCCCCAAACAACATCTCCTGCTTCATGCGTATCGCCGAACTGCAGGCCACGGGCCCTCTCCCCTAGCTCGGAAAACTCCTTTTCCGCAGGAAATACCGCCCTATGAATCGGAAATAGGAAACGCTTCGCGACCTTTTTCAACGGATTTGAAGTGGACGTTTTGATATTTACGTATGACCGCGATGCTCTGAAGAATGTCTTTTCCTGAGCCGCCATTAGGGTCGCTTTCTCAGAATTTTCGTCAGGCATGGCATCGGCGGGAAAAATGTCAATCCAGAGAAACTCTTCGATCACTTCTTCGAAGTGCGGTTCCTGAGCCCTCCATGAAGGGTTAGTCAGTTTCATGAAGGGATAGATGTACCCCTTGCGTCCAGGAATATTGGGCGTCAACCCAGCAGGCACCCACTCAGGATGAGATGCAAGTTCATCGAAATCTGGCCTGGGCATAATGACATCGATATCGTCATCCCAAGGAATGAATCCCCTGTGCCTCACGGCACCTAGAAGCGTGCCGCCATCAAGTGAATAGCGAAGCCCATGCTCGTTTGTCATCCTGTCGAAATCAACGAGCATAGCAAGCAGCAGTTTTTGGATTTCTATAGTGGCGAGGTACCGCATCATTACTCCTTAGTACTCTTATGGGAGTTTGTCTCCGACCGGGTCGCGCACCAAAGCATGAAAACTCTTGCTAGTAGCAACAAGGCATCGCAACCCCAGCGGACAATGCAGATAACATCAAGGGTTATCAGCCCGGCAAGATAAAGTGCCAAAAGAGAGACCACGTTAACGATCCCGGTGAACAACGTCGAAGCGGTCAACTCCTTTACGTGCCCCATGGCGCCAAGAACCGGCCAGCCAATCAGAATTCCGTAGAATGAGAAGATAAAGATCGGTGAGATCATCCACATGACATGGGCACCGCCAACGTACTCGGGTCCTCCGAGGACGAGCATAATCGGCTCGGAGAGGGCGCAATACGCAACGGTACCCAGGACAAGGGCGGGCAGCGCAGCGAGCGCCAACTTTCGTGCGAACCCGAAGTCTCTGTTCTTAATCATATGGGGGTAAAGGCTGTTGGCAATAGGCGTGTAGAGCGACTGCACTGCGTTCACGGTCGTGAGCGTAAGCGACCAGAAGGCGATGTCCGTCTTGCTTGTGATCGCCAACCCGATAATCACCGTGGTGAATCCAGAGAAAAGAGAGGAGCTGACGTTCGAAACGCAATAGATAGCGGAGACACGTAGCTCCTCGAAGCTCTCCTTAAAGGTGGGCCTTGCTATACCGATGCCGAACATGCGCATTTGGGCGCGATAGCTCCATGCGATGTCGACGATCTCCGACAGTACGTCAGCCACGGCAACAAGGATAAGGTCCTCCGGTCCGCGCACGAGAAGGATCGTGAGCACGACCTGCACCCCCTTGGATGCGAAATACCGGGTCGTCAAAGGCCCCATATGTTCGTTTCCCTGAAAGATGAAGTCGGGCAGCACTGTACGACCCGCTGTTGCAAAGAACGCCCAGATGACGTAGACAGTGTTCTCAGCCAAAATGGGAATAAAGCGTGTTGTGACCATAACACAGATGAAAAGACCGCAGAGCAACATGAGGCGTGCGACCGTAATCGCCCCCACGAGGCGGGAGAGAGCTGCGGTATCCCCCTTGAGATCAACCACCTTCTTGGTTCCAGAGAGCGTAAAGCCAAAATCGGCGATGGTTTGGACCACGCCCATGAAAGAGAGAACATAGGCGTAAACGGCATATCCCTCAGTCCCGAGAACGCGAGTGAGATAGGGAATAAGCAGCAGCGGAAAGAGATACTTGAGTATCTGAAGCCCATACTGCCAAAGCGTGTTCTTGTAGAATGTGCCGTGCTTCACCGGCTGCATCCCCCATTCAAGACGAAGAAGGCGTAAGCCAGTCTATGAAAAAAGAATCGACGGATAGAAAACCGCATATTTCGCAACTCCAATGTAGTTAAAGGAGGGAATAAAATTTCTCAACGCAATGAGGCAGACGAGAGCAGAGACGACAAATAAACAAAAGTCCAAAAGAAGGGGCCATCGTAGCTTGGATAGTGCCTTTCTTTCCTCATTGTTGAGGCATAAAGTAGATCCGATAAGCAAGGGAATATAGATGAGCCTGTTCCCGACATTGACCAAGGTCGCCTCCATGGCAAAGACGCAGAAACCCATTACGAGCATGACAGGAAACCGATAGTCATCCTGGCTCGTCAAGAACGTTCGCAAGAGAAGCATCCCCAGAAGAACCATAGACAGCGCATGACCTGCAACAGCGAGGCTGTCCTTGGCCTGCTGTTGATCCCATCCAGTCCCCTCTGTATAAATGCTCGCTTTCTTAATTGCGTCTCCGACCAAAGGTAAGCCGTCAAGTACATGCGACGTAATCAAGATTGTGGCGGCAGAGGCAACTGCTGCTAAGGCGAGCGCACAGATCAGAGCGCCGCTCTTTGGATTTTTCGCAATGAACGGCTGGAGTATTAACAGGGCGAACGCAACCACCATCGACGTATGGATCCCGCACGCCAGCAGAATCAGCAATAACGAGGGGATGGAATCTCTAATGCCATAGGAACGACGAATATAGAATGCGGTCGCGCACAGAATGCAGCCCAAAGTCGATCTCATGTAGGCAACGATGGCCTGCATATGAACAGCAAGAACGACGAAAATGAATAGCGCAAGAAAAGCTGCAGCATCAGTCCTCTCACGAGCGCAGGCGTCCATTACTACCCAAGAGGTCAGGCCAAATCCCACAAAAGCCCCGCTTACCTGCAGGAGGGCGAGACTCCCGCTGTTCCCAACAAGCCAACACCAAACGTTCCAAACAATAAGGCCGTCATGGTCGGAGTTTGAACTGGACAAAACAGACAAGACGCTCTTGCCGGTATAAAACTGGCACTCAGCCATCCACCGTGTCATGTCTACGGGGTGCCGATACTCAATTCCCGAAACTACCAGGGACATGGAAAGCGCGATACCAAAAGCGCATGACACCGCCATCTTTCTCGAAGGGCAACCGGCGAACAAGATAGTCGATAGACAAAGCGCCAGCAAAGGCGAAACGAAGGCGGTGGTAGCGAGGAAAAACGCGATGCCAAAGGCGTTACCGCCATCGTCAGAAAGCCCAAATTTGCTTATGCCCAGACCGGCCCCTGTCGTTTTCGTCATCGCGACATCCTCCTGGCAAACGGGGTGGCCACGCGGCAGCCGAGAAGGCACCAGTAAGCAAGCAGATTCATTTTCTTTTCCAATAGCACGAAGAATATACGCTGTTCAAACCTCAGGGAACTACATCGTCTGATGGCCTCCGCATACAAAGGCGTGTTCCTGAACTCCTGAAACTGACGTCGATACCACTTCGCGCTGACGTTCTTGCGCATGTCGTAGAACCCATTAGAGAGATAACCAGTAAGCGAGATTTCGGCAAAACGGTTTCCGGGCCATTTCGCATCCCACAAAACAGCCTGGCGGTAGACCTCCTCTTTAACTCTTGCATATTGCATGGTCTGGCCTTCGCGATAGCGAGAGGTGATGCTGTCCGCGTTCGTTCTATAGAAATATAGGGGCTCTCGTATGCAGGCCACACTGTTCGCACTGTCAAGGATGTAAAGGCTCTGAAGCTGGTCCTCACCAAGCTGGAGCCTCCCATACCCCGAATAATCACAGTCACGATCCACGCATGATCTCTTTGCAATCTTCAGGGTGATACTCGGTATAGCTCCAGACAGAAAGGAAGAGCGGATGAAATTCACATCTTCAGCCCGGAAAAAATTTTGGTTTCCGGGAACCCCTCCCGGAAGAATAGAGTCGAAGTCGATGGAACTGCTATTGCCGACAATTACAACGTCCGCATCCGTATCTTCGATAGCCTTGCTCACTGCCAGCAAGGCATGGGGCGCAAGCCCATCATCGCCGTCGACGTGCCAGAAATAGTCGCCATTGGCGGCCATGATTCCGGCACGGCGCGCCTGAAGCAGACCCTTATTCTTCTGTCTGATTATCTGAACGGGAACATCTACCTCCGAGGCAAAACGCTCATAGATAGCAGCGCTGCCGTCCGTCGAGCCGTCGTCGACAATAACGACCTCGTAATCAGAGTAGTCCTGGCGTGCGATGCTAGTCAGGCACTCGCCAAGGAAGTCCTCAACGTTGTATACGGGAACGATTACAGAAAATCTCACCTTATCAACCCTTATTTCTTTGGGTTTATCCAATTGCTTTGCCCGAAACTGCTGCGTAGAGGGCGTAGAAGGCATTGTGCGCCTTTGGGGAAATCGCGAATAGCATGCACCGCAACCTCCAGGTGCGGGATGCCAAACGGCTCCGCGAGGCTCGCCCCGCAAGCTTGCGAGCTCGTCTCAGATACGACCGCCCCTCAGCCCTGTCGCCAAAGGTATTGAGATCGACGCGCATAGCGACGCGCAGCGTACAGTACGCTCGAAAGCACTCAAACTCGTCCTTAAGGCCGCCCCCGGCAATTTGTCGCACGGTCTCAATAGTCTCATCCATGTCTTGCGCTTGCTTGGGCCCCTGCTTCTTAAACGTGGTGATGGAGCCGGGTCTCGTTACATACGCGTAGAAAGGGGCATCAGAAAAGGTGATCTCCCCGACACGCGAACAGATAGAGGCGATCACGCCCATGTCTTCGAAAAGCTGCCCCTCGGGAAAGGCGAGGTAAGGAATCAGGGACCGGTCGAAGAGCTTGCCGCACGCAGAACCACTCTCCCCGTTGAATAAAAGCAGCTTCCTAAAACGCTCAGCACCGGACTCCACCTTGAACTCAGCAGCATGCTTCATCTCGTAGTTCTCGAGAAGGGGAGTCTTGGCGAAAGACCCTGCAACAAGAGTCACCTGGTATTTCAGGGCAGCTTCAACCATAAGCTCAACGGTTCGCGGGTCGATGAGGTCGTCTCCGTCGACATACATGAGATAGTTGCCGCGGCATCGTTGCGTGCCATAATTGCGAGCGGAAGAGAGTCCCCCGTTCTCCTTATGGTAAATCTCGACGCGCGGGTCGCCTCCGACGGCGCCTTCAATCAAATCGATAGTGTTATCGGTACAGCCATCGTCCACGATAAGAATCTCGATGTTCGGATACGTCTGATTGAGCAGCGACCTCACACAAGGAAGCGCGAACGTCCCCACGTTGTACATGGGGACGATAATGCTTACCAGTGGGTTATCGACTTCGGAAGCCATTTTGCTACGCCCTCCGGAGAAGAATTCGATAGATTAGCGACCTCAGCGAATTGGGCATAAGGCAGACAAGCGCGTGCGGCACGTATGAGCAAACATAGTCGCGTTCAGTGAAATAGCCCCGCTCTACCTGTGCTTTCTTGAAGGCCTTGGCGTACTTGAGGTACTGGACCCCGCCCCTGCGGGCGTAAAAGTCCTCGCTCACGCGCATGCACACAAGGGGCTCCCCCAGATTGTCGGCGCGACAGCCGCATGCGAGCATTCTGTTGAATAGGTCCCAGTCCTCGAAGTAAAGGAAATCCGAGCTGTAGTTGCCCGCTTCCATGACTTTCGACTTTCTAAATGTCATGGAAGGATGACGAAAAGGGTTGCGTCTCTTGGAATAGGCGCGGATTGCGTCCGAACCTTTGGGAAGGTCAGTTATGGCAACGGGCTTGTCGGGCGATTCAATGAATTCCACGACGTCACTGCCAATCATGTCGAGACCGGTATTCAGTGCAGCAAGTTGCTTCTCCATACGATCAGGGCAGGCAACATCATCGGTGTCCATACGAGCGACGATCTCATTTGAGCAGGCGAGCATGCCTCGTTGCAAGGCGTATCCTAGACCGCGGTTCTCGGCGTAGACAACGAACCTGAACAGCTTAGGGTGAGCGGAGTCATAATCCAGGAGAACGGCTTCCAGTTCCTCCGTCAACGGACCGTCTTTGACCATAACAATCTCGGCGGGCGGCACGGTCTGGGCAAGCATACTGTCGAGCGACTCTTTAAGGTACTCTGGGCGCTCCTTAGCATACAGGCTCATTAGGACGGTGTAGGCAGGGTATTGCATTATTATTTTCCCTTCCTCATCGCCTTGAACGTTTTGACGAACACGCGGGCGTCAAGTCCAAGCGACTGGTGGCGGACGTAGAAGAGTTCACGTGCCTGTCGCTGGCCGCTCCCCCAAGTCGAGTCATTACGATCTGTTGCGGCCCACCAGCCAGTAATACCAGGTTTACATGCGAGCACCTCATCGCGGGCGTCACCGTACTCGTAGGTTTCTTCGAGTGTCACAGGCCTTGGACCAATAACGGATAAATCACCAGTAAGTACGTTGATGAACTGCGGAAGCTCATCGAGCGAAGTGTGACGTAGAAAACGACCAACGCGCGTAATGCGCGGGTCATCGTCAACTTTTTGTTCGCGCTGCCATTGCGCCAACTGCTCGGGGTTCATGTACTTCTCAGGGTGCTCGTGAGCGTCAGAGACCATGGTGCGGAGTTTGAAGATATAGATAGGCTTGCCGCCCTTACCGACTCGTTTTTGACGGAAAAACGGCTTGCCAGGAGAGTCAATCTCTATGGCGATGCATGCAGCTACGACGGGGATAGCCAATACCAAACAGACGCCAGCAGAGAACACGATGTCAAAGGCTCGCTTGAAGGCAAAGTAGCCTGGCCCACCTTTCTCGGGGGCAGCAGCATTGGGATCGGCAGCGGGTGCCCTATAGCTTCCTGTCGCTACGAAACCTTGCGCCGGAGCAGGGTTCTCGATGGGAGGTGGAAATTCCGTCGCCACAGTTGTCTGAAAGGCTGTTTGCCGATCAATAACTTGACCAATTAGCGCCGCTCCCGCGGGAGCATCCGTTGCATATTCAGTTTTATCCGACATGTTCTCTTCCAAGATTTCGTCCCCGGGTCGGGGATCCTCCCTGTTCTGTATTGCGATCGCTAGCAGCTAGGCGATCGCCTTTTTGAGGTTGCGCATCACACGCTGCTCGTTTGAAAGCACCGCAAGGCCAACGCGGGTGGTTACGCGTCGGCCGCACAGATCGAGCTCCAAAAAAGCAGTGCTCTTGCGTCTGTTAATGGTTTTGATAAGGCCCTCGTGGCCCAGCAG
>ERZ1034680.1183-NODE-1183-length-10438-cov-5.067322_pt1 | contig 10438 bp, 2 predicted proteins | sample MGYA00520639_ERZ1034680 | MGnify/ENA primary metagenome ERZ1034680 (study PRJEB33766, sample SAMN09781760) | gut metagenome | biome: gut microbiome | host: Homo sapiens | place: Madagascar | study: EMG produced TPA metagenomics assembly of the PRJNA485056 data...
ATTTTAGACCAGGACGGTAGGGGGTGGGCCTTTCGAAAGACAGGGCGCGCTTGGCAATCGCGTGCTCGTTGCCTTTTGCGCTGGCAGGTGCGTCACATGAGAATTTGTGCCCCGGGATCCGGCTATCTTCCCGTAACATGGTGTTACAGAAGCACCCCTTACGACAAGGAGGCTCACATGCGAAAGCAAATCCATGACAACCCAATCGACCACGGCCGCGCGTGCTCGCTCTCCCACGGAACATGGCGCCGCGTGGGCGCAAAACTCGCCTGCGCGGGGGCCTGCGCGCTCATGGTCGGCCAGCTGCTGCTGCCGAGCGTGGCGCTCGCCGCCGAGTGGGTCAGCGTCGGCGGCACGCAGTACAACAGGGGCACTGCCGCCGGCGACGATGCCGGAACCTGGTCCTGGGACGGCGCCGACGACATGAAACTCAACGGCTACGATGGTGCCGGCATCAATGCTCAGGGCAACCTCACCATCGGCGTGACGGGCATCAACACCGTCACGGCGGCCGCCGGGCAGAGCGCCATTGCTGTTAAGAACGGTAACCTTGCCATTACCGGCGACGGCATCCTGAATGCGACGGCCCAGAACGATGTGATTGCGGCGTCGGGAGACGGCAGGACCGGCGGCGATGTGACCATCAGCGGCGTCAGCGTCAACGCGACGGCTTCGGGTGCAGCGGAAAACGTGGCGGGCATTCGCGCGACGGCCGGCAGCGTGACAATCGATAAGGGCGCTGATGTCAAAATCGAGGCGAAATCGGCTGAAGGATCTTGGCGTCCAATGGAGATCATCTGCGGTATCCATGCTGATAACATTCCAAACAGACACGCTGCCCAGGAAGGCGAGCAGGAAGAGCCGGATTCCGCTTATGAGCACGGCGGCGATGTCACCGTCGATGGCGCCAGTCTGTCGATTAAGACTGGCGATGCCTCGTGGGCTTCCATGTGCATCAATACGTTTGGTATCAAGAAGAATACCCTCATGAAAATCGTCAACGGAGCCGATGTCACGCTTTCGGCTGGTAGCGCGGCTTCGCTCTCGGCGGGTATCAGCGCACGCTCGCAAGACGGTGCGGTGTGGATGCTTGTCGAGAAGTCGAACCTCACGTCTCGAAGCCTGTCTGCCGCAAGCGGCATCGACGCCGATCGCAATCAAAGTTTTGGAATCATGGCAGAGGCAAATACCAGGTTTGAAACGCCTCGTATCCAGATTTTCAAATCGAAGATTGAGGCTTCGGGCGCGACTGCGGGAATCTATGCGATCAACCGCAACGGCGCGAATGCGACCCTGTACCATGCCGCGATAATCGATTTACGAGGGAACGCGATGATTACGACTCCGACGGACGGTGCCGTGCGCGATGTGAAGAAGGTTGTCGATACGGGGCAATGGCCTAGTTCCCAGAGCGGGCAGGTCATCGGTGTTGCCGGTTCGTCTGCGATTTCGGATATCGTCGGTTCTGCCGAGGTCGCCCATGATGTGGCGATTGATTTTGGAGACGGGCAGGAGCCGGACCCAACGCCGGACCCCGAGCCGGCTCCGGAGCCCGATCCCATGCCCAATCCCGAGCAGAAGCCTGATCTCAAGCTCATAGACAAGGACGCAAAGACCACCAAGACCGTTACGACCAAGACTGCAGCTGGGGCCAAAAACGCTTCCGGCGCCCTGGCCGCCACGGGCGATAGCGCCGCGACGACGGCGGCAGCCCTCGGCATTGCCGGTGCGTCCGTCATCGGCGCCGGCTTCGTCGCATCCAAGCGCCGCAACCGCTAGTGCAAGCTTTCATAGCCATTTTCAGCCGCCGCGAGCACAAATGCCCTCGCGGCGGCTCTTTGTATTTCCGCAGGTAGAGGCCTAGGTTCGCATCTACGAACCTAGGCATACGGAGTCTTTTGGCACATCTTGGTTGTACAGGACCACCACAAAGGGGACAGGCACCTTTGTGGTGGTATGTCCCTACGACCAAGGAGGCCGTTATGAACGGAAGCCACTTTGACAAGCAAGCTCAACGTGAGTCCACCTGCTCGCTGGTTCACGGTACCTGGCGTTGTGTGGGTGCCAAAATCGCTTGCGCCGGCGCGTGTGCGCTTATGGTCGGTCAGCTGCTGCTGCCGAGCGTAGCGCTGGCGACGGAATGTGCCGATCCCGCCGCTGGGACGGATGAGGTTGCCGCAGCTCCGGTGACGCCGACGGTTGCGGGGGATACGGCGGCTCCGGCGCCGGTACCGGTGGCTCCGGCTGCGCCGATGACTGACGCGGCTCCGGCGGCACCGTCCACGGCAGAAGCTCAGCAAGATCAGCAGGAAGCGCCGGCGGCAACGGCAAACGATGCGGGCGTTGCCAACCAAGATGACTCTCTTGGTGGCACCGACAGCTCGTCGGCAAACAACGCCGTCATGCCCTGTGGCGTGACCGATGTGACAGGCGGCAGTGGCGTTAGGGTCAATATTACGGTGCGGAACAATTACACCGACATCAAGAAAGAAGAAACGATTGAGTATGTGGAGGGGATTGCCCTTGTAGATGGAGACCAGTCTGCTCTCGATGGTAGCGCTTTGACTTTTATCGGCCTGGGGGACTTGATCGTCCATGCGGCGCATGACAGTGCGAGCAATAAAACAACGCTTACCCTGGATATCAGCAAGATTCAGAGACAGAAGGAGGAGCAGAAGTACTTTACGGAGTACAAGGAGAATAAGTCCAAGATGACGACCACCTATGATGGATCCAAGCTTACGTATACGGGTACAGAGCCCGGGAATATCATCATCGGTGATCCGGACGACGCCTTTAAAGGAGACACCGAGGCGATCGGGAAACCCACTATTAACGAGATCCGGGATGACTACTACACCCGCACCCATGTCTACGAGAGGGCGTGCCTTGTTATCCCGGCAGCGGAATCAGAATCGGAATCCATCTCCTTTGCCAATGTTCAGAATACGAACTTCAATTGGCAGCTGGATACTGGTCCGCAGGCGACGGCAGGTGTCTCTAACTACGATGCAGATAAATACGAAATCGCTTATGAATGCTGGCAGGAATTTGAAAACAACGAACCCGTTGCTGCCTGGTATTCCGATAACGGCTCACATGGTTCCCTGCCGACTATTACAAAGTTTAAAAGCGGGAAAGAGTACGTGTATTCTCTTATGCTGAAGCCAAAAGACGGATATTCCTTCAGCGATGAAACCGTTGTTACCGTAAACGGGGAAACCGTAAAGTCGAGTCTAAGCGGAGAATTCCTGTATGTCCCTGCTATTAAAACAATTACGATGCCTGCTTCGTCGGAAAACGAAGCTCTTGAGAATCTAAACGTCAACGACGTGAAGACCGACTACGCGCCCGGCGAGGTGCCGCGCGCGACCGCGACGATCCCCGTTGCCGATGCCGACAAGTACGAGATCGCGTATGAGTGCTGGGAGGAGATGGATGGCAGCGACCCTGCGGAGCTCACGCCCGTTGCCTTCTGGTATTCCGACCCCGCAAAGTACACGCCGGGCATGAAGAAGATTGACCACTTCGAGGAGGGCAAGTTCTACATGTACTCCGTTGAGCTGAGGCTCAAGGGCGACAATACCGTGGCCGATGACTGCATGATGTACGTCAACGGTCATTGGGCGCACCACATCAAGACCGCCAACGGCGTCTTCGCGCCAAATGCCGACAATATGCTGTGCGAGCAGCCGATCGACGAATGGCGGGCCATCGACGTTATCGAGATCAACGGCGCCACGACCACCTTCAAGGCGGGCGATAGGCCGGTCTTTACGGCGAATGTTCCGACGGGTTCCAACTCCCTTCCTCAGTGTGAGTACTGGATGGGTAGCGACGGTAGCGAGGTGAATTCCGTTGAGTTTTGGGACCAGCACATCACCAATCACATCGACGCCTTTAAGCCAGGCGTGACCTATCGCTACGGTATCTACCTCAAGCCCGCGCGCGGCTTCTACTTCACGCCCGACACCAAGCTGGTGATCAACGGTCAGGAGTGCGGCTACCAGGTGGGCGAAGCGAGTGTAGTTGATCCCGAGAGCGGTTGGATCTACACCCTGTGGCTTAACACCGATCTGACGTTTACGCCCGAAGCCACGCCGACTCCGGTCGACCCCGAAAAGCCCGCACCGCAGCCTGAAGTCAAGCCTGAGACCAAGCCCGAGGTGAAGCCCGAGACCAAGCCCGCGGCCAAGCCGGCCACGACAACCGCCACGACCAAGACGGTTGAGAAAACCACGCAGGCCAAGAAGGGCGATGCTGTCCTGGCTACCACGGGGGATACCACCGCGATGACGGTCGCCGCCCTAGGCATCGCCGGCGCAACCGTAGCCGCCGCCGGCATCGCCGCGACCAAGCGTCGCAAGCATTAGAGCTGGGTGACGGCTCTCGTTCTCGGCCTCAGCAAAATCTCAATCTGTAACACCAAACTGCCCAAAACGGCTCTAGATGTTACAGATTGAGATGAACCGAATGGCCGCCAACCTAACGTCTCGATCTGTAACACCAAGCGGGATATTTGGTTTCTAACTGTTACAGATCGAGACAAACCGACCGGCCGAGTCCAGAACCACCACAAAGGTGCCTGTCCCCTTTGTGGTGGTTTGCGCAGGTAGAACGGTAGGTTCGTATATATGAACCTACCGTTCGCTTTGTTTTTGGACAACGATTACGCTGGATGACTTTTGGTTTGCAGGAAAGGAACGACCATGAGGTGGACTACTGTTCGAGCGCTTTGCCGCCGCCTGACCATTGCCGCGGTGACCCTCACCATGGTGACAGGCTCGTTGCCTGTGGGCGCGTTTGCTGAGGTGCTCACCACCGATAGCACCTTTGTGCAGACGGATGTCGACCAAGTAGACGCCGCCGACCCCGCCGACGCCGCGCCCGATGCCGATGCCGCCAACGCTGCCGACCCCGCGCCCGATGCCGGCGCTGCCGGCCCCACAGCGCTCGAGGCCGGTGACACCCCTACGCCCCCGGCCTCCGAGATTGCATCGGCGGCGGGCCTGACGGGCGCCGGACAGACCGAGAGCACCCCTGCGGGTACGCTTGCCACCGATCTTGTCGAGGGCAAGGAACTCGCCGAGCAGCAGAAGCAAGAGGAGGCTTCCGGCACCGAGGCGACCTGGAACGAGGAACTTGAACTCTGGGCAACCTCGAAGGGCGCCACGGGCGTAAAGGACGAATACGACGATGGCTACGTGGCTGGCGAGCAGACTCCCGCTCAGTACTACTTCTCAATCGATAGCCTCACCAACGAAATTTCTATCGAGTATGGCGACGCGGGCATCACCATGCTGGAGGTGCCCTCGACCATTGACGGCAAGAATGTCGTGAGCCTGGCGGGCATGGGAAGTGCCGCGCTCACATCGGTCACCTTCGCCCCCGATTCGCACGTCCGCACCGTTGGCGGCCTGGGAGGCAGCAGCATCAAGGAAATCGCACTGCCCGATTCGGTTGAGGAGTTGGGCTGGAATGCGTTTACCGGAAGCAAGACACTTCAGACGGTGACCTGGCCCAATAACGCGGCCTTTACCACGATTCCCGAGCAGGCCTTTGAGGGCTGCGAACAGCTTGACGACAATGTGGTGGCAACGCTGCCGCCTTCGGTTAAGACTATCGACTATCGTGCCTTCGCCAATTGCGGCGTGCCGCAGTTCTATGTCTCGGACACAACGGTACTCACCTTTACGCAGATCAATGTGCCGGGTACGGTGGAGCGGATTGAGCACTATGCCTTTGATGGGTGCTCCTTTGTGTCGTCGGTGACGATTGGCGATGGTGTCAAATCTATCGGGGCGCTCGCGTTCGCCTCTCTTGATCCTGCGATTGCCGGCAAAGAGATTGTGCTACCCAAAAGCGTGGAAATGATAGAGTGGGGAGCTTTTGAGAACACGAGATACGGAAACGAGACGAACCATAATGCCGTTGCCCTGCGCGTGATGAATCCCGATCTTCAGTTTGGTGAGGCGGGCTATCCGGGCGACTATAATGAGCGCGTGACAATCGATGGCGTAACGTATGCGATTCCCTTTAGTGAAGGCCAGACCATCTATGCCTATGCGACCAATTCGGCTGGCAACCCCTCGATGGTCAAAAAGCTTGCCGATGCCGTGGCCGATCGCAAGGACTCCGTCGATTCCTCGAAGCCTGCCTACACGTTTGAGTGGATGGGCGAGGCGGCCCAGGTGACGGGCAAACTTCCCCAGAGCGCGACGGCTACACTCGTGCAGGCGGGGCAGTCCACGCTGCTGGCGGTTGGCGATGACGGCAGCTTTACAGCGGACGCTCTCTCCAAGACAGCAGCCACCCTGCGCATTTCGCTCGGCGGTTATTATGACATGGTGCTGGCGCGTCCGGGCGACCAGATGACGGGCACATGGAATATCGGAGAGATTAAGGCGGAGGACTTTACCAAGATTCCGGCCTCGCGCGCGATTGAGCTCAACGTGGGCTATCTTGAACCGATTGTGGGCCAGGATAAGACCGAACGCATTGAGCTCGATGGTCTCGATAACATCGATCTGACGGTGAAGAGCGGCGGCAAGACGCTTAAGCCTGCCAAGGGCGACAAGGAAAACGACTACCGTATCCAGGGTACAGCGCTCGTGGTGTCGCAGGCCATTGCCGACGCGGACCAGGATCTGGAGATAACGCTCGTGCCCAAAGACGGCCTCAAGTTGGGTGGGGCGACGGCGACGGTGAAGCCCTCGGCTGGCAAGGTCGATATCGACTTGAAGCCTTGGGGTACGGCGACGGTCACGACTAAGGGAGACTACCAGGGAGCCAACCGCGTGCTGGTGTTCCGTACGTCCGACGGCAAGCTAGTTGCCGACGGTGTCACCTATCTGATGGGTTACGAAGACGATGGCACCACGCCTATCATGAAGGCCGAGACGCCGCGCCTTAAGGCCGGTTCGTACACCATCGTCGCCTTTAACAAGACGAGCTACGACATTCAAGCGACGAGCTATTCCACGTTTAGCCGCCTAGGGCTGACCGTGGGTAAGCATATCGCGCAAAAGCAGGTGAAGATTGAGGACGGCAAACAGCTCGACGTGACGCTCGACGTCCCCGCGTTTGACGTGGAGACGTATCGTGCCGAGCGCGGGCTGACGGCGGGCTCGGTTATCGCTGATTCGTCCGCGGTCGTTGGCGTGGAGACCGAGCTGCGCATTCATTACGAGCTCAAGGACAGCCAGGCTGCCAAGATTGAGATTCCGCTGGCCAAGGATGCCGTCGAGGATGTGTCCGCGGGCTCTCGCGATCCCGGTGATAGCTCCCGTACATGGTGGACTGACGCGACGTGGGAGGGCGACAACCTCGTTCTCGATATGAAGAAGGGCATGGGCGCCGATGTGTTTGTGCGCTTTAAGCCTAAGGCCGCGGGCATCTTTGCTATCTCGCCGCTTATTACGCTGGGCGAGGTGACATTGCCGCTGGGAAGCACCACGCTCGAGGTTAGCGGATCGCGCATCGAGGTCGACAACACCGACGTTCACAGCCTGCTGGGCAATGTGGCCTACGTTTATGCGGCGCCCGGCAAAAGCGTGCAGCTTACCGTGGGCGCGGGCGCCTCGGCCGCAAAGTATACTGGCAAGACCAATAAACTCGGCCGTGCCAAGATTGAATACGACCTGCCGCAGGATACGCTTGCCGCCGAGCGCGTGACGCTCGAGGCGCGCGTGGGCTCGACCGACGTCGCCGCCGCTGCCGCAGAGGTGACGGCTCGCAATTATGTGCGCTATGTTCCGGGCGCTTCGGTCTGGAACTTTGATGTGACGTATCGTGGCGGTACGCAAAACTTGGTCAAGGACGGCAAGGACACCGGCAAGAGTCTGTGGACCTTCCATCATCTGCCACAAAAGAAGAACGCCTACTGGACGTTTGATATCACGCTCGAGGTGGGAAACGAAGAGGCTGCCGACACGCTCGACCTGTACGTGGACTGCGTGGATGGCAAGACGGTGACGATTCCTCTGACTCAAAAGTCGCGCGAGGGCACCCATGTGCGCTATGTGGCGGAGTATGTGGACGAGGGTTACCTTAAGCTGCTCGACGAGTTCAACAAGGCGAATGACTCGACCTATGTGAACTGCGGCAACTTTGAGCAGATCTTTATGCCGCAGACCTACCGCATCTCCAATGCTCAGCTTATGACCATGCTGAGTTTTGACGCCAACGCGTCGGCCAAAAAGCATTCCGCCGCGGCCGAGGAGCGCCAGCAGGAGTTCTCGAATGCCGTGCAGCAGTGGCACGAGTATATGATGGATAACTCGTTTAATGATGTCGACGAGGCCTTTAACGACGCGATTGATCAGATGGTCGCCGATGCGTTTGCCGAGGAGGACAAGGACGGCAAAGAGGGCGAAGCCCAAGGTGGAGCTGCCCGTAAGGCTCGTCGCGCCCCTGCCGCCGGCGACGGCGAGGGCGATGATGCTGACAACGACGAGGCCGCGCAGTTTGCGGCTGAGCTCAAGGCTGCGGTTGGGGGCTCGTCGGCGCTGCTGACCAAGCAGGGCGACAGCTATGGCGTCAACGTGGACAAGATGATCTTTGAGGATGCTTACGGCACCGGCGAGGATTGGTACCAGGAGCTCGCGTCGGCTCAGGGTGCAAATGCGGCGGACGCGGCGGCCATCAAGGAACTTGTCGACCATGCGTCGCGAGCGGAGTTTATTGCCCAGCAGGCCGAGGATCTGGTGGGCCAGTCGATGGGTATCGGCCAGCTCAACCAATACGGAAGCTGGAATGACGCAACCGCTGCGGCGCTCAACAAGTGTGCGGGCATTAAGGCCAGCGAGTACAACGGCCAGTCGACGAGCGGGTTTAACGATTTGGGCCAGGCGCTCGGCAGCTCGCTGAGCTACAAGGCGGCTGACGACGATACCGTCAAGGGCTTTAAGGTCGCCGCGCCCGATGGCGAGCAGACGGCCTATATAGAGTCGGAATTTATCGAGAACTCCAATAACAACAAGAACCAGGCGCTTCTGTTTAACTCGATCGCCATGCAGTGCGACATTCTGGACAACCTGTACGACAACTGGAATGTGGTCCATAGCCTCAATAACTCTACGATTCGCGGCTGGCTTATGGCTTGGAAGCGCAACGGCGACGTGAGCGCCCATATGAAGCTCATCCGCACGATCCGTTCGCTCAAGAGCTATAAGATCGAGTGCGAGATGTTCGGCCAGGTCTTTAAGACCGATGCGTGGAAGGCAGCCGGACAGGCGTTTCCCGCGGCAACCCAGGGCATCGGCATCTTTACCGGCATTTACGGCGTGAACGATGCCAGCAAGAACTGGGAGAACGTGAACGTCCGCATGCAGAAGGTGAAGGGCGAGCGCGAGGGCTATGAGCTTCAGCATACGCGCTTGCTTGCCAAGCCCGAGAAGACCGAGGATGACTGGAAGTGCATTTACGCGCTGCGTGACGCCATGGAGAAGGCGCGTGCGTTTGAGGATCTGTTGTATCGCCAGCTCTGCCACGACAGCACCGATGTGGCAGTGGGCTCCATTATGACAATCGCCGGCGTGCTGACGGCCGGTTCGGCGGGTACCGTGGTGGGCGCTGCCTATGACGCGGCTTCGACCAGCGTGGGTTCGGAGCGCGCGATTAAGCTGACCAATGCCGAATGTGCCTACGATGTTGCCTGCGAGCAGGTGGAGCGCGCGTGCCAGAATCGTATTACGGTCAACTGGGGCGAGCTGACCGATGCCGAGGTCTATAACGCCAACAAGGACGGCTTGATCTCGGACGAGAAGATGCAGTCGATCTTCGAGGCGCGTTATCGCAATGTGGCTGCCAAGGCTGCACCCGACCCTGCGGGCGTGGTGTACGAGGGCCTGCTGTCCAATACGGTTGAAGGCGCGACGGTTGAGCTGTGGAGCGCCGACGATGCGGCCGGTACCAATGCAGTGCGTTGGGATGCCGAGGAGTATGAGCAGGACAATCCGCTTGCGACGGGTGCGGACGGTGCTTACAACTGGAATACGCCGACCGGCTGGTATCAGGTGCGCGTGACCAAGGACGGGTATGAGGAGGCGCGTTCGGCTTGGCTGCGCGTGCCGCCGATTCAGACTGAGGCGAACATTGGTTTGGTGTCGACGGCGGCGCCCGAGGTGGCTTCGGCCCATGCCTATACCGATTGCATCGAGGTTGAGTTTGCGCAGTATATGGATGCGAGCGACGATGCCCTGGCCGCATTGTACGCGCAGGGCTTGGGCGACGTGACGTATGCGTGGCTCGACAAGCAGGACGATCCCAATGGCAAGCCGTTGTCGCGCGTGCTGCGTATTCGCTATGCCGATGCGCGTGAGGCGGGCTCGACGGTGGCGTTTGAGCTCGACGGTGCTCGCAACTACGCCGGCACGGCCATGGCGCGCTGGGCAAGTGGCGAGCTTGTCGTGGGCGTTCGTGCCGACAAGCTCAAGCT